>ENA-OQCS01000586-OQCS01000586.1-human-gut-metagenome-genome-assembly--contig:-NODE-586-length-20294-cov-2.539694_pt1 | contig 20294 bp, 26 predicted proteins | sample MGYA00242757_ERZ504575 | MGnify/ENA primary metagenome ERZ504575 (study PRJEB26092, sample SAMD00036297) | human gut metagenome | host: Homo sapiens | study: EMG produced TPA metagenomics assembly of... | reverse complement strand
TGTTGGCCGACGCTTTCGTGCGCGGTGCCGGGAGCGTCGAAGGTTTTTCTCGGTTCCGCGGTGACGTATGACATTCGTGCCAAGCTCGATTCTTGGCGTAGATGCGGAACTGCTGCGCAGCGAGGGGGCTGTCCATCCTGAAGTGGCCCGCCAGATGGCTGCCGGAACGGCGAGGCTGTATCGGCAGCAGGGGGATGGCGACTGCGTTATTGGATTGTCGACCACGGGAGTGGCGGGGCCTGGACCTGATGGAAATAAACCGGCAGGTCTTGCATATGTCGGTTGTTCCTGCCGGAGGGGTTCGGAGGTGTTCGCTCTCGGCGAACGGAGGCTTTTGAGCTTCGCCTGCAGGGAGATAGGGAGAGCGTGCGACGCGGCGTCGTGCATTGTATTCTGCAAAAGCTGAGGGAGCTTTCAGCGGATTCACAGGAATAATCCACAAAGATGAGTGTTGACCATAGTGGACAGACGTACGCACGAAAAAGGGCTGATGAATGGAAATGATGACACTCACCAAAGAGCAGAGGGAACTCAAGGCTATGGCTCCTGCGACTGCGCAGCTGCCGGAGCTCGTGTCAGGGAGCTTACGCCGGCTCAGCGGCGCGCTGTGATGTTCGCGCAGCAGCAGGTGCTTCGTGCGCGCGCTGCGAAAAAGGCCAAGGATGAGCGTCAGGCCGCATTGACGCGAATGTGGCAGGAAGAGGACTCCGATCGGGTACGCACGCATGCTGTGCCGCACGCTCAGGAACAGCCCGATGAGGCTAAGGAGGTTTCGCTGCGTGAAGCCATAGGCCATGTGCTGCGCGACCTGCGCACGCGAGATCATAAGACGCTTCGCGAGGTCAGCGAAAGGCCGGGGTGTCTTTGGGGTACCTTTCCGAAGTGGAGCGCGGCCAGAAGGAGGCCAGTTCCGAACTGCTGTCGTCCATCGCGCAGTCCTTGGGGCTGTCCACAGCCCAGATGCTTCGCATGGTGGCTGACTATCTCGATTCTGTGGCTGCCTGATTCGAATGTAAGGTTGACGCCCGGCGATTGTTCGCCGGCGTTTTTCGTGCCTGTACATGGATTCAAGTCTGTGTACACTGGGGCACGTGCAGGAACGTGAATTTTGGCAGTTACTTGAAGAGGTGCTTGGTCGTAGCTATGGTCGAGCGCTGGCGCATGACCAGGTGCTTGATCGTCTTGGCGGCATGACGGCGGTGGACGCGCTTGGCGCTGGTGAGGAGCCGCGAGTGGTCTGGAATGTGTTATGCGACCAGATGGGCATTCCCGATTCCCAGCGTTGGGGCAAGGACCATAACGCGCCTCCTATGCCGGTGCGCTGAGACGTTTTCCGAACACAACACGCCTCTTCGAACAGATGTTCGCATGTTGGGATATAGTTATCCACAGACAACAACCTAGACGGGCTGTTTCCAAATTCTTCAGATCGCGTGAAAACGTTGATTTTCCAAGAAATGTTGGTTATGACTCGTTAGATCGCATATCCTCCGACCACAACGGCCGTTAGATTTGCGGGAACGAATGCCGTGCCTTACGGTGAAGCCACCATTCGTCATAGTCAGCAAAAGGAGTAGTCATGGCACAGACGAGCGCGGCAAAGGGAGCCGCACAGAACAAGTCCGCGAACGGCATCGACCGCGTCGTCAGGCTGCGCTTGATACGGCGCTCGCGCAGGTCGAGAAGAGTTTCGGCAAGGGATCGGCCATGCGATTGGGCGATCGTCCCGAGCAGGATGTCGAGGTGATTCCTACTGGATCGCTGGCATTGGATATGGCATTGGGTATCGGCGGCCTACCGAAGGGCCGTATCGTGGAGATTTATGGTCCGGAATCCTCCGGCAAGACCACACTGGCGTTGCATGTGGTGGCCAATGCCCAGAAAAACGGTGGCGTCGCCGCGTTCATCGATGCGGAACATGCGCTTGACCCGGTCTATGCGCGCAAGCTCGGCGTCGATACTGATTCGTTGATTGTTTCCCAACCTGATAACGGCGAGCAGGCGCTGGAAATCGCGGATATGCTGATTCGTTCTGGTGCGCTTGACGTGATCGTCATCGATTCAGTGGCTGCACTGGTGCCGAAGGCCGAAATCGAAGGTGAAATGGGCGACAGTCATGTCGGTTTGCAGGCAAGACTGATGAGCCAGGCATTGCGTAAGATGACTGCGCTTTGGCTCAGGCGGGCACCACCGCCATTTCATCAACCAGCTTCGAGAGAAGATCGGTGTGTTTTTCGGCAATCCGGAACGACCACCGGCGGCAAGGCGTTGAAGTTCTACTCGTCCGTCCGCATGGATATTCGACGTATCCAGACCATCAAGAATGGTGATGAGGCTGTAGGCAATCGCACCAAGGTCAAGGTCGTCAAGAACAAGATGGCTCCGCCGTTCAAGACCGCTGAATTCGACGTGTTGTACGGCGAGGGCATTTCCAAGGAAGGTTCCGTACTTGACATGGCGTTGCAGGTCAATGTCGTGAAGAAGTCCGGATCATGGTTCACCTATGGTGGTGACCAACTGGGTCAAGGCCGTGAGAACGTACGCCAATTCTTGAAAGACAATCCGGAGCTTACCGAAGAGATCGAGAATAAGGTGAAGGCCGAGTTTGGTCTCATTGAGCCCACCGACCAATTGCCGAAGATGGTAATGAGGCTTCTGCGTCTAATGCCACAAGCGAGGAGAAGGCGAAAGCGGATGCTGGCAAGCCGGAAGCAGCCAAAGGCGCGGCAAAGGCTTCCAAGTCAGCCGGCAAGGCGTGACGTATGATCAGCGCTGAGCGATTTCTTGAACAGCAGGGCCTTCAGCCGGTATCATCCGAGGTTGGGGGCCTTGCCCTTTCCTGCGGTGGTCGGCCGCAGGCCGGTCGAACCGAATTCGATTACGACCGAACTCCGTCCATTGGCGGCAATGACACGCCGAGGCGTGCGCGACACGCACGACACGCAGGGCGTGTCGCAGTCGGCGTGTCGCGGATTCCTGACGATCCGAATGATTTGGATGCATGCAGGGAGGCGGCCCTTCGGCTGCTTGATGCGGCACCGCGTCCGTCAGGCGCGATACGGGAGCGACTCATCGGCAAGGGGTATGCCTCCGAGGTGGTGGACGATGTGATCGTCAGACTGATTCGGGTCCGTCTCATCGACGACGAGGCGTACGCCCAGTCCGCGGTGCGGTACTGCACATCACGACTGATGGGGTATAGGGGGGCGGTCATGGAGCTCAAACGCAAAGGTGTGGACCGCCAGCTCGCGCAACGTGTGTGCGATGAGGCCGAATCCCAAGGCGTGTTCGCCGAGGCTGCATGGGAGCTGGGACGTCGGACAGCAAGAAAAACTGCTGGATTGGATGTCGAGGTGCGTAAAAGACGGTTCTGGAGTGCTGGTGGCGGAAAGGCCATAATCCTGAAGTTCTGCGGAAAATCGCACAGGAATTGTTCGTCTGAAACGACTGATTCGCATAGTGGTTATGCGGTTTTCAAACACTGTTTCGCCACGGGAATCGGTCGGTGTGATAAGGGAGTGAGACCTCTTATACCCCGGGTTCTGTCGTGCCTCAGGCACGGATGGCCATCCATCTCGACCTGACGTTGCCGTCAGGCTCTAGCAGCTACCCGAAGGCTTCGGGCGAGCAGCCCTCAAACGCCTTCTGCTTGGCCTTGCTCCCGATGAGGCTTGCCATGCGACCGACTGTTACCAGCGGACCGGTGGTCTCTTACACCGCCGTTTCACCCTTACCTACCGGTCGAAACCGATAAGCGGTCTGTTCTCTGCTGCGCTATCTCTCAGGTCACCCTGGGCGGACGTTATCCGCCATCGTGCTCTATGGAGCCCGGAAGTTCCTCAACCGACGGATCGGTCGCGGCCATCAAGAGGTCTCAAATGCACTATGATAGCAAGAAAACGGACGAAAGGAAAATCAAAAAAAACTTTATTTTTCTTGCGTCAACTTTTCAGTGAAATCACAATGTTGCGGCTACAATGTTGACTACCGAACAGCGAAGCAGCTGTTTGGTCCGTATATAGCGGGTAACACCGCTTGAGTCTAGGGAGGTCCACATGGAAATCGTCGTTACCGGACGTCATACGCAGATTAAGCAAAGGTTCCGTGACGTTGTCGAAAGCAAGATGAATCGTGTGACCGCTATCGCCCCGGATGCGCAGCGTGTTCAGATTGTGTTGTCGCACGAGGGCAATCCACGTCAGGCCGACACCGCCAAGCGCGTTGAAATCACCGTCATCGCAGGTCGTACCGTGGTGCGCGCCGAGGCTTCCAGCGCCGACGAGTTCAGCGCTCTGGACATGGCGCTCGACAAGCTGACCCTCCGTCTGCGTCGCACCCGTGATCGTCGCAAGGATCATCGTCGTGGCTACAGCGATCCGGTCCCGGTCGATCTTGGTGTCGTCGAGCCGACTCCAGAAGTTGAGGAGCCGGTCGAAGTGCCGAATAACAGCCCGGCCGAAGCCGTCGCCGCTGAGCTGGGTCCGGGAGAGTCCGTCGAAGTCCAAGTAGGCGACACCCCGATTGTCATCCGTCGCAAGCTGCATATCGCGGAGCCGATGACCATCGATGAGGCGCTGTATGAGATGGAGCTGATTGGACATGACTTCTTCCTGTTCGTGAACAAGGAGACCGGTCGTCCGTCCGTCGTCTACCATCGTCACGGCTGGAGCTATGGCGTCTTCGAGATCGACACCCCGGAGAATGTGGCGAAGTAAGACGTGCAACAGGTTGGATAGGAGATAATCTGACCGAACGGGGCTCGCGCAGTGTATGTGCGGGCCTCTTTTTCATGTCTGAAGGTGGTGTGTCGAATGGAAGAAGGCCGCAACAAGCTGAAAGTTACGTAAAATGGACGGTGTTTTTCGGAAATCGTTAAACAGCGACTAATCTCAGATGAGATAACTCGCATACACAAAGGGAGTGATTGTGGTAGATATCGTTGACAAAGCCCTGCGAATGGGCGAAGGCCGACAGATCAAGAAGCTTGAGCACGTAGCTCAGGCGACCGACGCGCTGGAAGATGAGATTGCAGCGCTCAACGACGAAGAGCTCAAGGGCCAGACCGCCAAGTTCAAGCAGCGTCTCGACAATGGCGAATCCCTCGACAAGCTCATGCCGGAAGCCTTCGCCACCGTGCGCGAGGCATCCAAGCGCACCTTGGGCCTGCGCCACTTCGACGTGCAGCTCATGGGTGGCGCGGCGCTGCACTGGGGCAACATCGCCGAAATGAAGACCGGTGAAGGCAAGACCTTGTGGCGACCCTGCCGGCATACTTGAACGCACTCGACGGCCAGGGCGTGCACGTCGTCACCGTCAACGACTACCTGGCAAGCTACCAGGCCGACTGATGGGTCGTGTCTACCGCTTCCTCGGCATGAGCACCGGCTGCATCATCACCAACCAGAAACCGCCGGAGCGCCGCAAGCAGTACAACGCCGACATCACCTACGGCACCAACAACGAGTTCGGCTTCGACTACCTGCGTGACAACATGGCGTGGGAAAAGTCCGATCTGGTGCAGCGCGGCCACCACTTCGCCATCGTCATGAGGTCGACTCCATCCTCATCGACGAGGCCCGTACCCCGTTGATCATCTCCGGTCCGGCCGAAGGCGACGTGACCCGTTGGTACCGTCAGTTCGCACGTCTGGTGCTCAAGCTCACCCGTGACGAGGACTATGAGGTCGACGAGAAAAAGAAGGTCGTCGGCATTCTCGATCCAGGCATCAACAAGATCGAGGATTATCTCGCATCGACAACCTGTACGAGCCGAACAACACCGCACTGATCGGCTACCTGAACAACGCCATCAAGGCCAAGGAACTGTTCCTGCGCGACCGCGACTACGTGGTGACTGGCGGTGAAGTGCTCATCGTCGACGAACACACCGGCCGTATCCTGCCGGGACGCCGTTACAACGAAGGTCTGCACCAGGCAATCGAAGCCAAGGAAAACGTGGAAGTCAAGGCTGAGAACCAGACCTTCGCCACCATCACCCTGCAGAACTACTTCCGCATGTACGACAAGCTGTCGGGCATGACCGGTACCGCAGAAACCGAGGCCGCGGAGTTCATGGGCACCTATAAGCTGGGCGTGCTCCCGATTCCGACCAACAAGCCGATGATTCGCGAAGACAAGGACGATTTGATCTTCCGTACCAAGAAGGAGAAGCTTGCCGCCATCGTGCGCGATGTTGCCAAGCGCCACAAGAAGGGCCAGCCGGTGCTGCTGGGTACCGCTTCCGTGGAATCCTCCGAAATCGTGTCGTCCCTGCTTGACGTTGCCAACATTCCCCACCAGGTGCTGAACGCGAAGCAGCATGACAAGGAAGCCGCCGTCGTGGCCGTCGCGGGCCGTAAGGGCGCCGTCACCGTGGCTACCAACATGGCAGGCCGTGGTACCGATATCATGCTCGGCGCAACGTCGAGTTCCTTGCCGATGCGAAGCTCAAGTCCGAAGGCTATTCTCCGGATGACACTCCGGACGAGTACGAGAAGCGTTGGCCGGGCACTTGGCCGAAATCAAGGAGCAGGTCAAGGACGAGCATGAAGAGGTCGTTGAACTCGGCGGCTGTACGTGCTTGGTACCGAGCGTCACGAATCCCTCGTATCGACAACCAGCTGCGCGGCCGTTCCGGACGTCAGGGCGATCCGGGCGAGTCCCGTTTCTACCTGTCGCTCGAAGACGATCTGATGCGTCTGTTCAACACCCAGCTCGTGGCCCGCGTTATGGCCAAGGGCATGCCGGAAGGCGAGCCGATCGAAGCGAAGAGCGTTTCCAAGGGCGTGCGCACCGCACAGAAGGCCGTGGAATCCCGCAACTTCGAAATCCGTAAGAACGTGCTCAAGTACGATGACGTGATGAACAAGCAGCGCACCGTCATCTACGCCGAGCGTCAGGCTGTGCTCAAGGGCGAAGACATCCACGAGGATATCCTCAAGTTCATCGACGATACGGTATTGAGCTACATCAAGGGCGCCAACAAGGGTTCTGACAAGCCGAAGGATTGGGATTGGGAAGCCTGTTCAACTCTGAACGCCGTGTACCCGATTGCCGTCGATCCGGAAGCCCGCCAAGGACGCTGTCTCCAAGCTCAAGGGAGACAAGGCCATCGTAGCCTGCAGGAGCTTATCGTTTCCGACGCAAAGGACCAGTATGCCGACTTCGAAGCCAAGCTTGGTGAAGAGGGTCTGCGTCAGCTGGAACGTCGTGTCGTGCTCGCGGTTCTTGACCGCAAGTGGCGCGAACACCTGTATGAGATGGATTATCTCAAGGACGGCATCGGTCTGCGTGGTATGGGTCAGCGCGATCCGCTGGTCGAATACCAGCGCGAAGGCTATCAGATGTACAACTCCATGATTGAAGCAATCAAGGAGGAGACCATCCAGCTGCTGTTCCACGTTGACATCGATCGTGTCGCCACCACCGAAGACGCCGAAACCGAATCCGATGAGGAAGAGGCCGTGAACGCAGCCGAAGCGGTGATGGGCCTGGATAGCGAAGCGCAGCCGACCGGTGAAACCGCTCCTGCCGAGCCGGAAACCGACGATGAGGCCGAGAAGACCGTCATCGACGAACTGGCCGAAGAACAGAAGAATGAGCCTGGCATCGTAGGCATGCAGCCGATCAGCCATGCTGAGGCAAGGTTCCTGCCAATAAGCGCCCGAAGAGCGAGGAATTGCGCTCTCCGTGGGCGGATGGCCGCACCTTCCCGGGAACTGGCAAGAACGCCCAGTGCCCGTGCGGTTCCGGTCGTAAGTACAAGATGTGCCACGGACAGAACGAACAGTGACATATCGTGTGATGCTCTGATGATTCGCGCATAATGAAGGCGGTTTGCGGATTTTTCGCAGACCGCCTTTTTGTTTCATGCTCGTTGCCCGATATGCGGAAGATAGATATTGAAAATGTCTGTGTTGTTTATGATGAGCGCTTTTCTGCAATTACCTGTTCGTGATATGGACGTTGAAAAACCATGAAATGCAGAACGGTTACAATGGCGGCGATATCGTATCAACAACGTGACATGCTGAAGCGTCAAGGAGGGCATCATGGCTGAAATCACATGGAAGTCGATCCTCACTAAGCTGGTCGGAGGGGACCATCTGAGTGCCGAGGAATCCGAGTGGTTCGTCGATGACCTCATGAACGGCAACGCTAATCCGGCGGCCGTCGGTGCGGTTCTGGCAACCCAGCAGCAGCTTGGCTTGACTCCGGATGAGGTGCGTGGAGCGGCCAAGGCCATGGTCTCCCATGCCATCAAACTTGATATCGACGGTGAGACCACCGATATCGTCGGTACCGGTGGAGACGGTGCCGCGACGGTGAATCTGTCTTCCATGGGCGCGGTGGTGGCTGCCGCAGCCGGAGCGAAAGTCGTGAAGCACGGCAATCGTGCAGCCTCTTCCAAGTGCGGCACTGCCGATTGCTTCGAGGCGCTGGGACTGCCGCTCGATCTGGAACCGGAACAGGTTGCTGAGGTCGGCAACGAATGCGGCATCGCATTCGCTTTCGCACGCACATTCCATCCGGCAATGCGCTTCGTGGGACCTGTCCGTGCGGCGCTCGGCATGCCATGCGTATTCAACGTTCTTGGACCTCTGACCAATCCGGCCTCGCCGAAGCACATGGCGGTGGGCTGTGCCAATCGCGCAATGAGCCCGATCATGGCTGCGGTATATGCGGCTAATGGACAGACCGGCATGGTGTACACGTCAAGCGAGGGACTTGACGAAATGGCTCCGACTGGTCCGGTGTCCATCTGGGAGTTCAGCAACGGCAAAGTCACTGAGAGTGAATTCGATCCGACTGTGGAGCTTGGTCTCGACAAGGTGACGGTGGCTGACTTAAAGGGTGGAGAGCCGGAGCTCAACGCTCAGCTGTTCCGTGACTTCCTTGCAGGCAAGGACGTTCCTTTCCGCACTACCGCCCTGCTCAACGCGGCATCCGCGATTGTTGCGGACGGCCATCAGGTGCCAGCTGATGCCAGCCTGACTGAACGATTCAAAGCGGCCTATGCCATTGCCGAAGAAACCGTTGATTCAGGCAAGGCCTCGGCACTGCTTGACCAGTGGATCACCGCCGCCCAGTCCAAGAAAGCTTGATATTCGGCGAAATAGCAGATCATAAGAACGTATAAGGCGTGTCTCGTCAAAACACTCAACGACGAGACACGCGCCTTATACGTATCGCAGCGACAAATATCACAGAGAAGAGCACAAAAGACGTAGCTGATGCAGTCTTCTCCATATGTTGCTATACGCGAGCTCCATCATCGAAAACATCGCGGCGGGTTTGTGTATGTCCCTTGTGCTGTACGATCAATCCAGCAGCGCCAATCAACGCGCACACACCGAAAATCGATCCCAAAATCCCAGCCAAAGCAGGCATGAATGCAGATGCGATGATACCGGCGACACCAGCGATCAAAAGCACCCAAAACACCAACTTCGATATCTTGACATGACCGATGGAGGGATTCGGAGGAGTGAAATCATCACCGTAACGATCCATTACACTATCGGTGTCCAACCAGCTGGAACCAGTGAAATCGCGCGGTCCACGACCTTGCGGAGTGTCATCAGTGAACGTGCCCTGATCCAAATCCTGAATCGAAAGCAACGCCTCCTTCTCACGGCGCTGCGCATGCTTTTCAAAACGTTTCGCGCTACGAGAATGCTCCACGGCCTGCAAATCGTCGGCATGCAACTTGCGAATTCAGCCCATGCGGCATCCAAATCGTCCGCATTTGAAGAAGCCCCTTCGCCACCATTCGGCGCGGCATTTGGGCGTTCTTCATCGGCATTGCTATTGTTGAGGTCAGTCATACTGATAACTGTAATCAAGCGGATGGCCATCCGCTAGGAGGATCGTGAAAAATGCTCTACTGGTTTTTCGTCAAAGGCCTGGGACCGATCGCCATCCACCGCATGGGACCGACTGCCAAGGGACTTGAAAACATTCCGCGCGAAGCGGTGCCATTATCGCAGCCAATCATCTTGCCGTCATCGATGACGCGCTGTTGCCGCTGACTTGTCCGCGCATGATTCATTTCATGGGCAAAGCCGAGTATTTCGAAGGCAAGGGCATCAAAGGCAAGTTCAAGAAGTGGTGGTTCACTTCGGTTGGCGTGTTCCCCGTGGATCGTTCCGGTGGGTCGAAATCGCTTGGCGCATTGAACCACGCGCGTGAAATCCTCGAAGACGGCCACCTGTTCGGCATTCATATTGAGGGCACGCGTAGCCCTGACGGTCGCCTCTATAAAGGTCATACCGGAGCTGCGCGACTTGCTTTTGAAACCGGATGCCCAATCGTTCCGTCCGCCATTATCGGATCTCGCGAGTTGCAGAAGCCCGGTCAGATTATTCCTGGTAAGGGCAAGACCACAGTGGTCTACGGCGAACCGATTGCCGTGGAGAAGAAGCCCGCCGACCAGATCACGCACGACGATTTGCGCACGCTGACTGATCGCGTGACCATGGAAATTCAGAAGATGAGCGGTCAGGAATACGTGAACGAATACGCTCAGAAAGTCAAGGAACAGCTTAAGGCTCAGAAAGCCGCCGAACAGGCGAACAGCTGAGAAACCAAAGAGAAAAGCCCCGGCACGACACTACACGAGCCGGGGCTTTCCTTATGCCTATACCATGATGTTTGGCAAAGCAGGTAATGCACTTTTAGAACAGTGAGGAATACATCTTCAATGTGATGGTGGTTGGTATGCCGTTCTCGTCGCGAAGACGCACTTCGGTGCCACCTACCGGATCCTGCGAAGCGACCTTCTTGTCTTGATTGGAATCCAACGTGAGCTGCGAACTTACCTTGACCGTGAATCCGAGTTTTTCCAATGCGGCTTTGGCGTCAGAGGCTTTCTGCCCCACATAATTCGGCAGGGTTATGGTTTCCGGTCCTTTGGAAACCACCACGTCGACGCTGTCTCCCCAATGCAACGTATCACCGTTGTTGACGGAAGCGGAAATCACCTGCCCCTGTGGAATCTTGTCGTCGAAGGATTCCGTCCATTGGTGGTGAGTCTAAGATCATCCAGCGCCTGCTGTGCCTCGTCCTTCGTCTTGCCGACGATATCGGGCATAGTGACTGGCTTTGGCCCCTGCGACACCGTGACGGTGATCGTCGTATTATGCGGCAATGTGGCGCCGGATCCACACTTAACGACAGCAACGCCCCTTGAGGCACGTCAATGGAATACGTGTCATCAGAAGCCGCGGTCTGCTCGACATTATCGAATCCAGCCTTCTTCAGTGCGTTGATTGGATCCTTGCCGGATGCGCTGGTCGCGTCGAGAATATCGGCGGGAACCGTCGCCTGCCGGACTCCCTTGGAGACCACGACCTTGACTTCTGGCTACGACGCTTGCTGCCGCGATCGCCGACATTCGCCGGGTCGGTGGAGATGATATTGCCTTCCTCCACGGAATCGCTATACTCTTCCGACACCTCATATTCGATATCGGAAATCTTGAGCAGACTCTCGTAGTCGCTCCACTTCACATTGGTGATGGGGCATGCTGCGGACGCGTCGCATGTCATACCATCCGGCTGGGGCATGGTCCAATAGCTGCCGGGGCCCTGATAGTACCACCATGCCCAACCGCCGGCGCCACATGCAAGCAGCAGCGCCACCACGCCTGCGACGATGAGCGGTGTGCGACGCTTTTCGCGGATTTGCTGTTTGGAGTATTGCCGGATTCGTGCTTTGCGCGATGGGGGATTGCGATGCAGCGCTGTCGACGGCATTGTCAAGGCTATTGACGATGCCGTCTGCCGGCAGCGAGAAACGTGTCGTCGCTTCTGGATCGATGTTCTGTTGCTGCACCGGCATGACGGTTGTTGCGTTCGTCTTGACCCTGTCCAGCTTGCGTGTGCGATCATCGAATTGCTGCGTCGCGGTGCCGGGGGAGCGGGAGGAACAGGATTGCCGACATTGGTTGGCGCACCGTTATTTGCGGGCGCGGCACTGTCGGAAGCACTGACGTCTACCGGGGGAAGACGATACTGCCAATCGCTGACCGCAAGCGTCGATTGCAGACGCTGCAGCTCGGTTAACGCAACGGATGCGTCTGCTGGACGAGCCTCGACCGCGCGAGCCGTGAGATGGGCAAGGAATGCGGCCACGCCTTCATTGATGCCTTTGCAAGCGGTGGCAATGCTTGGCACATCCTCGTGAACATGCTTGAATACCAGTGTTACTGGATTATCTGAAGTGAATGCACGTTGCCGGCGAGCATCTCCCAAGCCATGATGCCCACGGAATACAAATCCCCCTGAGGTGTGGCTTGATTCTTCTCAATCATTTCCGGTGCTAGATATGCTGCTGTTCCCAGCAGTATGCCGGTGGAGGAGAGTGTGGCCTGCGATACCGTTTTAGCCAAGCCGAAATCGGTGATCTGCACATGGCCACGGTCGTTAAGCAAGATGTTTTCCGGCTTGATGTCGCGATGCACCACGCCCGCACGATGTGCGGAAGCGAGGCCATCCAATGTCTCGCCAATAATGCGTAACGTCTCTCGAACGCTGAACGTACCCTGCTGGTTCATTTCGTAACGCAGGTTCACGCCGTGAACATACTCCATGACGAGATAATCGAGACCGTCGAATTCGCCGGTGTCATACACCTGCACGATATGCGGATTGGCAATGGCCGCGGCCGAACGGGCTTCACGATGGAATCGTTCCACGAACTGGTCCCGGTGCGGTCCCTGCGCCAGCTGGGTATGCATGATTTTGATGGCGACCGTGCGCTCCAGACGTTCGTCTACCGTTGGTACACCGTGGCCATGCGCCATCGGCGATTCTGCTGACGACCCGATACCGGCCCTCGATGACCTGACCTTCAGGGGCGTGTGGAGCTTCACTCATGGTTGATCGCTACGGTTCCTTCTTCAAAACAACTCACGTTCGAACGTGTTCCCACTTGTAGTCTACAAGCAGAGGTTTGCGGATTGTGCAACGAACGCGCGTCCTGTCCGGATGTTGGTTGGAAAACACGCAGGTCGCGTGTCACGCGCGTGTTTTGGACGTGAATACTTGGCACGAAACGTGAGCAGGCCTCGATGAGCAGTGACTCGTGGTATTCGGAAAGGCTCAATGTTTCGATAGCTGTTTTCGATTTATTCCACAAATCCGCGATTCTACCGCGGGAACGTTCGATGGCTCCTGTTTGCTCAAATAGTTCAATGGCGCGTTTTACTTGAGTTTCGGAACGCGAATCGGCCTCCCACATGTCGATGAGCTCTCGCCGCTGCGTGTCGTTCGCCGCGTTGATGCGTCGGCTAGAAGCACCGTGCGCTTGCCTTCGCGGATATCTCCTCCAACGGGCTTGCCCGTATTGCTGCTCGAACCGACAACATCCAGAAGATCGTCTGCAAGCTGGAAGGCCAATCCAAGAGGCAAGCCGACTGCCAATGCCTGCTTCCTCGCATCGTCTTTGCCTATACCCGCGGCAAGCATGCCGAATTCCAGTGGGGCAATGGTGGTGTAGCTGGCGGTTTTCCAGCGGAATACGTTCAATGAAGCTTCCACCAGTTCGTCTGGATCGTCCAACGGATTGAGCTCTACGGCCAAATCGAGTACTTGACCGACTTCGACCTCGCGGTGCATGTTGAGCAATGCCGCGACCACATCGGAACCATGAGTGAGCTTGGGAGCTGCCTTGTCCGCGATGTCCACGCTTGCCGTGGCCAACATGTCGCCGAGCATGATGCCCAAGCCATGGCCGATGGCCTCGCTATGCGTACCAGTGGAGAATGCGCGATGCGCAGACGGCTTGCCACGGCGCAGATCGGAATCATCGATGATGTCATCATGCACTAGCGCACCGGTCTGGAACACTTCCACCGCGCACGCTAAATCGAGAAGCGCGTCGAAATCACGTTCTCGCACATCCTCTGAAGCGAATGCGCGGAACGAATCCAACGTCAGCAAGGCGCGAAGCCGCTTGCCACCCTCACTTGACGTGACCGCCTGCTTGGCGACCATGTCGCAATAGGCCTGCAAGAGGAGGCAACCGAATCGTCCGCATGAAGGAATGCGAAATCCTTCACCAACGAAACAATGCGTGATTCAATCTGTTCCAAATCGGAGGAGCTAGTCATACCAACAGTTATCCACAGGCATTCGACAAGACCAAATCTCAATGATTGCAATAGTTGCGGTACCGAAATCATTTTGCGAAACGCCGAAGAAGCCATCCTCCGACCACAGGCCTCGAAAAAAGCGGCATCGCATCGGCTCATCGGGCATAGTGCCATATAAGCGGCGAGCGAGGAAGCCGATAGACCATGCCAAGGAGGCAGAATAATGACAACCAACAAAACCGGACGCATCACCGGGACTGAAATGGAAGAAGCCATCAGCCGATTCGAAAGGGATTGCAGATCCGACGGCGTGGGCGAAACAGTGCGTTCGTTCATTCGTGAACCGCTTTTCATATGGATGGACGCGCTTGCGCAGGCATCGGACGAGAGCGTTTCCCATTCGGAAGGCGAATTCCATGCCGAATGCGGTCTTGACCGGAATATGATCATGCGGACTACGGTGGGCATCAATCGGATGCTGTCCATTCGTGACGTATTTCTCATTTCCGCCATCGTTGACGAACGATACGCCGACCGAGACTTTCTCATGAGTTCGCCGAAAGACCCAAGCTGTCTCGTAATGCGCAGCGTCTGGAACAGCTGCTCAGCGATTCATTCCGTGATCCCCTAGCCAGACCCGATATGAAACGTTGCGATCAGGCGATCAACATGCTGTTCGACATTATCGATATGATTCCGAAGACATATCGGGCGCAGCCGTTCGCCGTGATCAGCTACATCATGTGGTGGATGGGCCAGGAAGGAGCCATGGCATCAGCCATCAGCGCGCTCGCGATAGATGATCAATGTTCGCTGGCGGCGATTGTATGCTCGGCGGTTGAACGACGTATTGGTCCTGCCTGGACGTCGGAAACATAAGGCAACACGCCGTAAAGTGGCGTGACTTGCGCGTGAAGGCCTCATTATGCGGGAATAATCGTCCTTGCAAGATGGTTTACTCACATAGTTGACGATTTGCCCTTGCCAGAAGTGGGTCCATGTGGTATACGCTTCGAGGCAGGATCAATAGGAGGATAAGTTTGGCCACCAAGGAAACGACGGCAAGCATGGAACAGGCTGATCTGACCGAAAAGACCACCTCCACGAAGAAAGCCGCCACGCGCAAGGCCTCCACGAAGAAGAGTGCGGCGAAGAAAACCACCGCAACGAAGACCCCTCGCAAGACTACCGCGAAGAAGAGCGCCCCTGCCAAGAAGGAGGAGCCGCTCGAGGATGATGCACTTGACGATGAGGACGCTCAGGTAGACGACGCCGATCTTGACGATTTCGACGCCGATCTCGATGACGTCGATTCGGATGACGAGGATGACCTCGACGACGACGAGGAATCCGAACCTGAAGATGATGACGACGAGGATGAGGAAGAACGCAAAAAGCCGGAAGAGCCTAAGGAAAAGGGCGCTTTCGTGGTGCGTGATGACGATGATGATGAGAATCTGACCCCATCCGGCAATCCGAAGCGTCGTGTGATTGCGGCGGGTGCGACTGCTGATCCGGTCAAGGATTACCTGAAGCAGATCGGTCGTGTGAGCCTGCTGAATGCGGAACAGGAAGTCGATCTGTCCGAGCGTATCGAAGCCGGTCTGTATGCCCAGCACCTGCTGGACACCGAATCCGACCAGATGGACTTCAAACGCAAGCGTGAGCTCAAGTGGCTGCGAACGATGGCAGGCGTGCCAAGGACCACCTGCTGGAAGCCAATCTGCGACTTGTGGTTTCGTTGGCTAAGCGTTACACCGGCCGTGGCATGCTGTTCTTGGATTTGATTCAGGAAGGCAACCTCGGTTTGATTCGCGCCGTCGAGAAGTTCGACTGGAAGAAGGGCTTTAAGTTCTCCACCTATGCCACGTGGTGGATTCGTCAGGCCATCACCCGAGCCATGGCTGACCAGGCGCGTACCATTCGCGTGCCGGTGCACATGGTCGAAGTGATCAACAAGCTGTCTCGTGTGCAGCGTCAGATGCTGCAGGATCTTGGCCGCGAACCCACGCCGGATGAGCTTGCACGCGAGCTCGACATGCCTGTCGAGAAGGTGCAGGAAGTGCAGAAGTACGGCCGTGAGCCGATTTCCTTGCATACGCCGTTGGGTGAGGATGGCGATTCCGAGTTCGGTGATCTGATCGAAGACACCGACGCCATCGCGCCGTCCGACGCGGTTGCTTCTCGCTGTTGCAGGAGCAGTTCAGGCAGGTGCTTGAAACGTTGTCTCCGCGTGAGGCTGGCGTGATCAAGATGCGTTATGGCTTGGAAGATGGCCAGCCCAAGACGCTCGACGACATTGGCCGCGTGTATGGCGTTACCCGTGAGCGTATTCGCCAGATCGAGTCGAAGACCATGTCGAAGTTGCGTCACCCGTCTCGCTCGCAGACGCTGCGTGACTTCCTTGATCAGTGATTGAAACAAGAGGTGAATGAAGTCGAGAAATTCGGTAAGAATATCGAATTTCTCGATTCTTACGTCTACAAGACGTTCTTATGGATGAAAACCGAAGCAAAACTGCAAGTCAGAATGAGGAAAATGGCGAAAGACAAGGACAATTACGGCGCAGGTAGTCTTACCGTGCTTGAAGGTCTTGACGCGGTGCGCAAGCGCCCGGGCATGTATATCGGCACCACCGATAGCCAAGGTCTGATGCACTGCCTGTGGGAGATCATCGATAATTCCGTCGATGAGGCTCTTGCGGGAGTCTGCAATCATATCGTTGTGACGTTGCACAGCGACGGTTCCGTGGAAGTGGCCGATAACGGCCGCGGTATCCCTGTTGACATCGAGCCGAAAACCAAACTTACCGGTGTGGAAGTGGTGTTGACCAAATTGCATGCCGGCGCGAAATTCGGTAACTCTTCGTACGGAGCCTCGGGCGGTTTGCATGGCGTGGGCTCGTCAGTGGTGAACGCGTTGAGCTCCCGTCTTGACGTGGAAGTGGATCGTGACGGCAAGACGCATCATATGTCATTCCATCAGGGTCATCCTGGTGTGTATACCGATGCTGATCCGGAGCACCCATCTCCGGATGCGCCATTCAAACGCACGCGTAAAAACCGTCCGACTGAGCTTGAAATCATTGGCAAGGTCAGTCCGAAGACCACGGGAACTCGCATTCGTTATTGGCTGATCCGGAGATTTTCAACGACACCGCGGAATTCAGCTACGAGCAGCTGATTGATCGCGTCAGGCAGACCAGCTTCCTGGTGCCGGGTTTGAAAATCACTGTTATCGATGAGAATATTCCGGAAACCGGCGATGAATCAGTCGACGAAATGCTGGAAGTCGACGATATTGCAAATGCTGCAGGTGATGAACCGCAGGAAATTGCCGAAAGCGATGAATCTGAACATGACGCTGCCGGGCACGAGGAAGCTGCGGAGCAGATCGAGGAAGCCGATGTTGCGGCACAACCTCAGGGATCGAAGTATACCCACTCCCGTATCGAGGAATTCTGCCATACCGGCGGTGTGAAGGATTTCGTGGATTACCTGTCCAAAGGCGAAGCGGTTTCCGCTATTTGGCGTATCACTGGCGAAGACACCTATGTTGAGGAAACCCAAGCCGTTGGCGATGGCGGTGAACTGCACGCGCAGAAGGTTACGAGAAATTGTGCCGTCGATATCGCCATGCGGTGGACCAACGGATACGACACCACCATGCGCAGCTTCGTCAATGTGGTGGAAACCCCGGGCGGTGGAACCCATGTGGATGGCTATCTGTTGGGCCTGACCAAGCAGATTCGCAAAGCCATCGAAGACAATGCACGTAAGCTCAAAGTGAATCTCAAAGATTCCAACATGAAAGTCGAACGTGACGATATTCTGGCAGGTCTGGTTCCGTCGTCACTGTGCGTATCGCCGAACCACAGTTCCAAGGTCAGACCAAGGATGTGCTCGGCACCGCGCAGGTCAAGCCGATCGTCAGCAAAATGACCGACAGGCAGTTCGGCGAGATGATCACCGGCTCCAAACGTGGCTATAAGGAACAGTCCGGCCGCGTGCTTGAAAAGATCGTCGGCGAAATGCACGCCCGCATCCAAGCACGTAAGACCAAAGAGGTGACGCGACGCAAGAACGCGCTCGAATCGGCATCCATGCCACCGAAACTGTCTGATTGCCAGCCAGGCAATGACGATGTGGCCGAACTGTTCATCGTGGAGGGCGATTCCGCACTTGGCACCGCCAAAGCCGCGCGTAATTCCGGTTTCCAGGCGTTGCTGCCGATTCGAGGTAAAATTCTCAACGTGCAGAAGCGTCGTTGTCGCAGATGCTGTCGAACAAGGAATGCGCGGCGATCATTCAGGTGGTCGGCGCTGGCTCCGGAGCGAGCTTCGACATCGAGCAAGCACGTTACAACAAGGTCATTATGATGACCGATGCAGATGTCGATGGCGCGCACATCCGCATTCTGCTGCTCACCTTGTTCTACCGTTATATGCGGCCGCTCATCGAGTACGGTCACGTGTATGCGGCCGTGCCTCCGCTGCACCGCATCGCCTTGACCGGAGCTCACAAGGGGGAGTATATCTACACGTATTCCGACGATGAGCTGGCCGGCAAATTGGCTGATCTTGATAAGAAGCACATCAGCTATAACGAGGACATTCAGCGCTATAAGGGTCTGGGTGAAATGGACGCCGACCAGCTGGCCGACACCACTATGGATCCACGCACACGTATGCTGCGTCGTATCCGTATGGAAGACGCCGAACAGGCCAGTCAGATTTTCAGTCTGCTGATGGGCGATGACGTGCCGGCCGCGTAAGCGTTCATCGTTGAGAATGCCGACGATTTCGACCGTTCGAAGATCGATACCTGATCGAGGTTGTCGTCAGCTCGCCTTCCGCTACGTCAAGACGTTTCGGAGGGTATTTTTAGTGAAGATGGTATGCGATCCCGTGTGGTAAAGATTGAAGATTCTACGGTAGATAGTGCAATCAAGTAGTTACCGATTGGTAGCTATATGTGCTTACAATAATGGCGGATATTGTCTTCTGCGGCTACCGATCAAGAAGGAGTAGGGCGTGGTTAATCTTTTGCTTGCGGTGATTTATGTGGCGTTCATCAGCTTGGCCTGCCGGATGCGGTACTGGGTGCCGCATGGCCGACGATGAGTGTCGATTTGGGTGCTCCCATTTCGTGGGCTGGCGGCATTTCCATGACGATTTCCGCTGGCACCATTGTTTCCGCGTTGCTTTCCGATCGTATGACCTTGCGTTTTGGTGCGGGCAAGGTCACTGCGGTTTCCGTGGCGTTGACGGCGTTGGCATTGTTCGGCTTTTCCGTTGCTCCTAACTATTGGGTGCTGATTCTGCTTGCCATTCCGTACGGCTTGGGTGCGGGCGGCGTTGACGCGGCCCTCAACAACTATGTGGCGATCCACTACGAGAGCCGTCACATGAGCTGGCTTCACGCCATGTGGGGCATTGGCGCGTTGACTGGCCCATACATCATGGGATTCGCCTTGGGCGCCGGCCAAGGATGGTCGTGGGGCTACCGTTATATCTCCATACTGCAGGTTGTGCTCACCGCCATTCTTATTTTCAGTCTGCCACTGTGGAAGAAGCGTTCCGAGGTAAAGACGGGCGAAGTTTCCGGCGAATCTGACGGAACGGCCAATGATGAAACTCGCAAACCGCTTGGTGTGCGAGGTGTGCTCGCCATTCGTGGCGCCAAAGAAATCCTGGTGATGTTCTTCTGCTATTGCGCATTGGAGCAGACGGCCATGCTGTGGGCTAGTAGCTACATGGCGCTTGGCAAGGGCATCGATAAGACCACGGCGGCTATGTGGGCCAGCCTGTTCTGCATCGGCATCACCGTGGGTCGCTTGGCGAGTGGTTTTCTGACCATGAAGTTTAATGATCCGGCCATGATTCGCCTGGGGCAGGCGCTGGTGCTGACCGGTATCGTCATCATGTTGCTGCCGCTGTCTCGCAATATCGGCACCATTATGGGACTGATGATTGTCGGTCTTGGCTGCGCACCGATCTACCCGTGCGTCATTCATTCCACGCCGGCATATTTCGGCGAAGACAAATCGCAGGCGATCGTCGGCATGCAAATGGCATGCGCATACGTCGCTCGATGTGCATGCCGCCGGTATTCGGCTTGATCGCACAGCATATCAGTGTGCTGTGGTTCCCTCTGTACATGTTGGCTTTCCTGGTGCTGATGGTGATCATGCACGAGAGC
>ENA-OQCS01000585-OQCS01000585.1-human-gut-metagenome-genome-assembly--contig:-NODE-585-length-20295-cov-5.985621_pt1 | contig 20295 bp, 17 predicted proteins | sample MGYA00242757_ERZ504575 | MGnify/ENA primary metagenome ERZ504575 (study PRJEB26092, sample SAMD00036297) | human gut metagenome | host: Homo sapiens | study: EMG produced TPA metagenomics assembly of... | reverse complement strand
GTTTGAGCATTTTTCGAATGCTTTTAGCAGATTTTCCGAAACTTAGAGTTCCTAGCTTCCGAAACTGAACCCAAACCGAAATAATGCCCCGCGCGTCCCTTAATCGAAAAAAAGAACCGCCATGCCTTCACACAGCAGTTCTTTCTCCCATTACTGAATAATATGTCTCGGACAAACCTCTTTACAAGCCCCACAATTCGTACACTTACTATAATCAATATGCGCACAGAAATTATCAACCGTAATCGCCCCATTCGGGCAAGTCTTCTCACACTTCTTACATCCGATACAGCCAACCTCACACGCAGAAGTAACAGCCTTACCTTTCGCATGAGAACTACACTGCACAAACGTAGTCTGCTCATAGGGCACAAGCTCGATCAGATGCTTCGGACACTTGGCAACACACTTACCGCAGGCCTTACAAGCCTCCTTATCAACAACCGCCACACCGTTCACAACATCAATCGCCCCAAACGGACAGGCCTTCACGCAGCTTCCAAAACCAAGGCATCCATAAGTACAGGACTTCGCACCACCACCGGGAATGAAAGCCATCATCTCACAGTCTTCCACACCTGTATACTCATAATTATCCTTCGTCTTCTCACAGGTACCCGCACACTTCACATACGCCACCTGACGGGCAGTCTCCACAACTTCCTGTCCCATGATCGCTGCGATCACTTTCCCGACTGGCTCACCGCCTACCGGACATCCATTTACAGGTGCCTCACCTTTGGCGATTGCTGCTGCCAGACCATCACAGCCGGGATAACCACAGCCACCGCAGTTATTACCGGGAAGCGCCTCACGAACAGCAACTTCCTTCTCATCCACTTCCACAGCAAACTTCTTACCGGCAACGCAAGGAAAACACCGATAAAAAGACCTACTGCCGCAACCAGTACAGTTGCCGCGATAATTGCTCCTATATTCATACCAGTCCCCTCCTTAAATCAGTCCTGAAAATCCGAAGAAGGCAATTGCCATCAGTCCGGCTGTCAGCAGAACTGTAGGGAATCCCTGGAAGGATTTTGGAATGTCATTGTATGCGATTTTCTCACGGATACCAGCCATCAGCACGATGGAAATAGTAAAGCCCACTGCTGTTGCAAATCCGTTCACTGTTCCCTGAAGAACATTATACTCTTTCTGCACGTTTGTAAGAGCAACACCAAGAACTGCACAGTTTGTTGTGATCAGCGGAAGATACACACCAAGTGCCTGATACAGGGAAGGCATTGTCTCTTAAGGAACATCTCTACAAACTGTACCAGCGCCGCGATCAGCAGGATGAATACGATAGTCTGCAGATAAGTCAGGTTCGTAGGAACCAGGATAGCATTGTAAATAATACCTGTCACAAAAGATGACAGTGTAATAACGAAGATGATCGCACCGCCCATGCCGGCTGCTGTCTCAACACTCTTGGAAACACCAAGGAAAGGACAGAGGCCAAGGAACTGGCTGAGGACTACGTTATTTACAATCGCTGAGCTTACAAGTATGATCAAAAGTTCTTTCATAATCCATTACCCCCTTTTTCCCTTACACATGGTATTGCCACAGGCTGCACAGCTTCCGCCGCAATCAGGATTACTTGGATCAATGCCACGTTTGGCTGCACCGATTTTGAATTTGTTCTGTAATGCAGAAAGCGCTGCCAGAACAAAGAATGCTCCGGGTGCCAGGATAAAGATTGTGATCGGTTCATAACCAGCCTTACCTGCTGCAGCATCTGCCAGAGGAAGAATCTGATGTCCGAACAGAGAACCTGCGCCGATCAGCTCACGTACTGCACCGATACAGGTGATACTTAAGGTAAATCCAAGACCCATACCAATACCATCAAACAGAGAGGCAATCGGTTTATTCTTGGATGCATATGCTTCTGCACGTCCAAGGATGATACAGTTAACTACGATCAGAGGAATATAGATTCCAAGGGAGTCATACAGGCTTGGGATAAATCCCTGTAAAAGAAGCTGTACAACTGTTACAAAGGAAGCAACAACTACGATAAATGCAGGCATACGCACTCTGTCCGGAATAAAGTTTCTCAGAAGAGAGATCATTAAGTTGGATGCTGCAAGGATCACTGTTGTAGTAAGTCCCATTCCGATACCATTGGTTGCAGATGTGGTGATAGCCAGTGTAGGACACATACCAAGCATCAGTACAAAGGTAGGATTTTCTTTGATGATTCCGTTATATAAACGTTCAGCAGGTGTGTTTGGTTTCATCACTGATTTCCCCCTTTCTCATACTGGAATGCACATAATCCGGCATTGACACCGTTTGTCATGGCATTCGTTGTAATAGTGGCACCACTTAACGCATCGATCTGATCATCCGCTGTGGCACCGGTCTTTGTATATTCAAATTTGTCTACGTTCTTATCTTTGAACTGATCCTTAAATGCATCTGTGTTTGCTCTCATACCAAGACCTGCGGTCTCACCGATGGAAAGAATGGAAATTCCATTTAAGGTACCGTCATCCTGAATACCCATTGCAAACTGGATATCTCCGCCGTAACCCTCGGAAGTGGTTACTGTAAATGCATATCCCAGTTCATTGCCTGAAGCATCCTTGGCAAGCATAGTCTCATCTATGGACTGTGCCGCATATCCGTTCTCATCCAGATAAGACTGCATGGCATCCGCATCCACATCCACTGTCTCAAAGCTGTCCGCATCTGCAAATACTGCCTTATACGCATCCTGTTTCGCCTGAGCTTCCTGCTTTGCAATAGGATCTGCTGTAATATCCTGGACTACACCAAGGGCAAGTCCTGCCACCAGTGTGATCACTGTAATGGCTATGGTATCTTTGATAATTCTGTTACTCATGCCTTTTTGCCCCCTTTCCCAAATGCCGGGTGACGAGTCACACGTTCAATCATCGGAACTAACAGGTTGCAGAAAATGATTGCATAGGATACGCCCTCTGCGGAACCGCCAAAGAGACGGAAGACCGCAGTCAGTACACCAAGACAGACACCGTATACATACTGTCCTCTTGGTGTGATCGGTGTTGTGACATAGTCTGTAGCCATAAACCATGCACCAAGCATAAGACCACCGCCGAAGATGTGGCTGAACAGATAGTTCACGTCAAATCCCTTGCCTGTTCCAAGCATGTAAAGGATTACAAATACTGCGAAACTTCCAATATAGGTAAGCGGAATCTTCAGATCGATCACCTTAAAAACCAGAAGGATTGCTGCTCCGATCAGGATCGCAAGGGCAGAAGTCTCACCGATAGTTCCCTGGATATCACCGATAAACATATGTAATACAGATACAGAACTGTCTGTAAATCCATTCTGTTTCAGAGCTGCCAGAGGAGTTGCACCGGATACAGTATCTACCACACCTCTGAAGCTGTCGCTTACTGCGAAATCTGTCATCTTTCCTGCGAAAGAGATCATCAGGAAACATCTTCCTGCAAGTGCCGGGTTCATGAAGTTCTGTCCCAGACCACCGAAGAGCTGTTTTACAACGATGATCGCAAATGCACTGCCAAGTACAGGCATCCAGAGCGGAATTGATGCAGGCATATTTAATGCAAGTAATAAACCTGTAACAACTGCACTGAAGTCTGTAATTGTGTTCTTCTTATGCATCAGCTTGTCATAAATCCACTCAAAGAATACACTGGAAGCGACGGTGATCACTACTACCAGTAAGGCACGAAGGCCAAAATTATAAATTCCAAACAGTGTGGTCGGCAGAAGCGCCAGTACCACAAGCTGCATGATTTTGCTTGTTGTCATCTTATCCCGGACATGGGGATTGGATGATACATGTAACATCTGATCCATTACGATGTCCCCCTTTTACTTTTTCTTACGGCTTGCCAGAACCATCTTACGCATAGATTTGATCATCTGGTCAGCGGACGCTTGGCAGGGCAGATATAACTGCAGCAGCCACATTCGCAGCACTCCATACCATCAAATTTCTGGAAGCTCTTCATGTCACCATGCTCTGCAAAGGTTGCAAGTCTTGCAGGAATGACATGGCCGGGACAGACTCCTACACATCTGCCGCAGTTAATGCATGCAGTCTGTTCGGCATCTGCCACATCATCCTTCTCCAGACAGAGACATGCGGAACTTGTCTTAATACATGGTACATGAGTGTCATACATGGCAAATCCCATCATAGGACCACCTGAAATTACTTTGGATACATTGTCTGTCAGTCCGCCGGCAACTTCAATCAGCTCTGCCATATCTGTTCCGGAAAGGACATCAAAGTTCTGCGGATTCTTAATCCCCTGTCCTGTTACTGTCACGATACGGTCCATAACAGGTTTTCCAAGGATAACGGCTTCATAAACAGCAATTACGGTATCTACGTTATCAACTACGCATCCTGCATCTGCCGGAAGCATGGCAGAGTTGATCTCTCTGTCTGTGACAGCCTTGATCAGGAAACGCTCACCACCCTGTGGGTACTTGGTCATCAGCTCTGCTACTTCAATACGTGGAATATCTTTTACCATTTCTTTCAGTTTCGCAATACAGTCAGGCTTGTTATCCTCAATACAGATATATCCCTTCGCATTGTCAAAGAGCTTCAGCATAACTCTTAAGCCTCGATCAGCTTCTCAGAGTCATCCAGCATTCTTCTGTAGTCACTGGTAAGATAGGGTTCACACTCGGCACCGTTTACAAGGATATGATCGATCTTCTCCGGTTCCTTTGGCGCAAGCTTTACCTGTGTGGGGAATCCGGCGCCACCCATTCCCACTACTCCGCCTTCTTTAATTCTCGCCAGAATCTCCTCTTTCGAAAGATCTTCCAGACGTGCAGGAGTAAATTCCACACTTTCATACTGCTGGTCATTCTCAATGATAATGGAATTGACCATAGAACTGTTGCTGTCAGGCGCGGTTCGATTCCTTTTACCGTACCGGAAACAGACGAATGGATCGGTGATGAGACAAACCCCGCAGCATCTGCGATCTTCTGTCCTGCGAGCACATGGTCTCCCTTCTGAACTATCGCTGCAGCCGGAGCACCGATATGCTGGGAAAGAGGATATACCATATCTCCCTTTGGCAGATATTTCACTACCGGACTGTTCTTGGATAATTCTTTTCCGTCATAAGGATGAACACCACCCTTAAAGGTTAAAATTCCCATTTCGTTCCCTCCTTTTATATTAAGCACCACCAAAGTGCTCTGTTTTTGATAAAATCCATATACTTTTTTGTACATTTTTATCAACCTGTTTATAATATAAACCATTTTTTCAAAAAAAGCACTACCCAAATTTCATTTTCTTGTGTATAATTGAATACAATTTCAGAAAGGAAAAATTATTAACATGATTGTTAAAAAAATGCCCATTTTACAAGGGTTTCCAGACTTTGAGACTGTTAAATTTTTCACCGGAAAATTCTTCCAAAAATACAATTTTACACCTGTTTTTTACGACATTGAAACCACCGGATTATCAAGAAATTCCACGTATTTATACCTGATCGGAGCTGTTGGAATTGAAGATGAAACTTGGAATTTTTATCAATGGATGGCGGAAAATGCAAGTGAAGAAGAGACAATTCTGAGAATTTTTTCACAATTTCTTCAGCAATGTGATTTGCTGATTTCCTACAACGGAGACCGCTTCGACCAGCCATATCTGGAAGCACGATATGAAAAATATGGAATTTCCTCTCCGTTTACAGGAAAACAGTCGCTGGATCTCTACCTGACATTAAAACCGTTAAAGTCACTTTTAAAACTGTCTGCCATGAAACAGCCCTGCATGGAAGAATTTCTGGGGATCAAAGACAGGATTTATGATAATGGTAAGGAATGCATTAAACTTTACAAAGATTTTCTGAAAAAAAGAGATGCCTTTACAGCTGATGAAATCCTGGGACACAACCTGGAGGATGTGCTGGGACTGGGAAGAATCTTTGATATGCTGGGATATCTTTGCATCTATGATGGAGATTATGAAGTTACATACAGCGAATTTGACGGAGATAACCTGATCCTGAAACTGAAGCTCCCCTGCACACTGCCACAGGAATTTTCCAATGGAAACACCGACTTCTATCTGACAGGAAAAGACGAAGAAATCAATTTAATTATCAAAACAACTGACGGGAAACTGAAACAATACTATGCAGATTATAAGGATTACTATTATCTCCCGGAGGAGGATACGGTTATCCCGAAATCTCTCGGATCCGGAATTGACAGAAAGCACCGGAAAGCAGCAACCAGAAATACCTGTTACACCTGGTTTACCTGCTCCGATGCCTTCCTCAGTTCTCCCGTACAGCAGAAGCAATATCTGACATATACGCTTTCCTGTCTGATTGGAACTCTAGAACGTGTCTGAAAAATCCTCTGTGATCATATATAAATATCGTCAAAAGCAATTTCCAATGGATTGTGAAGAGAAAAAGCCCTCTCACTGCTGACCGAGAAAATATAACCGTCAAATTCCATTGTCTCAAAAAAGCATGGCCTTTCTGAGGATTTTCCGAGGACAAACCCATCTGCTGTGGGAACCACTTCAAAAGAATCCAAAGGAAGGCTCATTCCTCTGCCTGTCATTTTCATATAACTTTCTTTTAATGTCCAGAGCGTAAAAAACGCCTTATCTTTGTTCTTCGCAGCCTTGATGTAAGCAAGCTCTGAATGGTAGAAATAATGTTCTGCCACCTCAAGAGGCGCATTGGCATTTTTCTCAATATCGCACCCGACTTCGCAGTCTGACAGCACACCCACAACATAGTCCCCCGCATGAGATACATTAAAAAAAAGGCCATCCACAACCGGCTTTTCATTGTCAGAATATCTCAGGCAGCTTTCCGTAAGCCCGTTTTCATCGAGGATTTTTCTGATGATGATCCCTGCACCCAGACTTCTTTTGCGGTCATCAGGCATACGATACCTGATGACCTTTTCTCTTCTTCTGATCCCAACCAGATCCAGAAGCCTTTCATTCTTAAGCGGATCCTCAAAATGATTAATATTGATCCTGTATAATTTCTGCATCTGATCAACAGTTACTTCTTCTGAATATCGATCTTGCTGTCAAACCCTGTAAGCTGAATACATCGTAAACCTCATCAGAAACATTGATGATCTTAAATCCATCCTTTTGAGCCATTTTTTTGTAGGCCACGATCACCTGACGTAAGCCTGCAGATGAAATATACTCCAGATTTGTAAAATCAAATACCAGACTTGTGATGTTGTCTTCAAGTCCGGACAGCGCCTCCCCTAACTGGGGAGCTGTCTGTGTATCAAGCCATCCGCTGATTTCCATAGTTGCTTTGTTACCTTCTGTTTTTGTGATAATTTCCATTGTAATTTTCCCTCCTGAATCAATCAAAAAATGTAAGTCTGTCAAGTGCTGCAATTGCATTTTCCAGATATCTGTCATCTGTAACCGGCCATTTATAATCCAGCCTGTACAGAACCTGTGCTGTAAAACGATTGCTGTAATCAATGGTATAGATTTCATTTTCATTATGTGAGGTATAGGCGATCAGTCCGGAAACCGCATCAGAATCCTGACCGGTCTTTGCAAATTCCTTCACTGCTGTCTCAAACTCCTCATCTCTTACAATATCAATCCTGAATCCATAGCTGCGCATTGCGTAGATCAGGTCTGCCATATAAATATGATGGCTGTTGCATGCATGGAATACAGTAAATCTCCGGTCGGTCTGAGCCAGTTTCAGAACTGCCAGCGCAGTAGAATCAATCGGTGAGAATTCTGCCACCTCATGCATACCGCCCATAGGGAATTTACCTACAGCCGCATAACCTCTCAGGCTGCGAAGGAATCCATTGGTAATGAAATTAATCTGGAATTCGCCGTCAGAGTTTCGGCTCATCAGATTACCTACCCGGACTACCTTGCCGTCCAGTCCCTCGGAAACTGCTTCCAGAACCGCCCTCTCTGCCAGGAATTTGGTGCGGATATATTCGTTGGTAATATTCTGTCCGATGTACAGATCATTCTCACAGAAAACTCTGGACATTGGCGGAACACCGTCAGAACCTTCTCCCGCAACGGAAACCGTAGAAATCTGGATCAGTCTGCGGCCGTTATTCTTACAGAAATCGATCAGATTTTCCACACCCTGCACATTAATTCTTTCCAGTACATCATCAGCCGCAAAATGCTTTACGCAGGCAGCGCAGTTAATGATGGTGCTGAATTTGTATTCTGAAAATCCTGTTACCTGTTCCTTTGAGGTAATATCCCCATCCACACAGATAATACGGCTTTCAAACAGCTCTTTGTATGGATCATCAAAATAGTACATCAGCATGTTCATCATTCGCTTTTCAGGCGATTCATATTTGCCCTTACGTACAAGACAGTATACCTTACCGTCATAATTGTCAAGGAATGCTTTAAGGACATGGATCCCCAAGAAACCTGTGGCACCTGTGACCATAATATCTCCCAGCTTTTCCTTTGTGATCCGGTCTGCATTTTCTTCTGTATTTGCGCTGATCACATTCTGGATCCTGTTATAGTTATAATCCGAAAATTCATTCTTGCTCTGTGCAGCCTCTGTAACTCCGTCATCATCAACCAGAGCTGCAAGTTCCCGTACAGTAGATATTTGAAAATATCCGCATATACCAGTGAAATATTCTTTGACAGACACATAACAGCAACCTTGGATGCAGTAAGGGAAGATCCGCCCAGCTCAAAGAAGTTGTCCTCAATCCCTACTCTTTCAATTCCCAGTGCTTTCTCAAAAATCTCACAGAGTGCTCTCTGAGCTGCAGTAACCGGCTCTACATAGCTGGCAGTGTTCGTGGTTACCTCCGGCATTGGCAGTGCTTTTTTATCAATCTTACCGCCCGGTGTCACAGGCATTTCCTCAATGCTGACAAAGAAAGACGGCATCATATAATCCGGGATCAGCGGCTCCAGGAAGGTCTTCAGTTCATCCTCCGGGATGGCTTCTCCTGTATAATAAGCTGTGATATATTTATTTCCACCCTTTTCAATTACTGTAACGGCTGCATTTTTCACCAGCTCATGTTTCAGAAGGGCACCTTCGATCTCACCAAGCTCCACACGATATCCTCTGATCTTCACCTGTGAATCGATCCGGCCTATGTACTCAATATTTCCGTCACCTTTCATGCGGACCATATCACCGGTCCTGTAAAGACGGCTTTCCTGCTCACATACAGCAAATGGATTTTCTACAAACACAGATGCTGTTTTTTCCGGAAGATTATGATATCCTCTGGCAATCTGCCTTCCTGCGTGACAAAGTTCGCCGGACGCACCCACCGGAAGCCGGTTCAGATTCTCATCCACAATGTAGCTACGCACATTCCGCTGTGATTTTCCGATCGGGATGTTGTCATACTGTCTGTCTACCCAAAACTCTGTGGAAGAAACCGTATTCTCTGTAGGACCGTAGCCATTGATCATCTGATAGGTACGGTTACGGTAATGCTTGAATTTCTCGCCGCCAAGTGTAACATATTTAAGAGCAGGTGCATCCTCCAGAAGTTCTGTAACCAGTTCTCCCATCTGGTAGGGAAGGTTGCGGTGGTGATCTCTTTTTCCTTTATATATCTGCTTATGGCAATGGCGTCCTTACGGATACTCTCCGGTAAAATATACAGGACTGCTCCTGCGGTAAGAGGTGCAAACAGATCGATCACTGACGCATCGAAACAGAAGCTCGCAAACTCTGCCACAATGTCATCCGGTGAAGTATTTCTGCTCAGTGTGATATATTCGATCAGGTTCAACAGATTTCTGTGCTCGATCATAACACCCTTTGGCTTTCCTGTGGAGCCTGAGGTATAGATCATGTAGGCAAGGTTCTCCGGTTTCGGAGAAATAAGCTCTGCAGAAAGTTCAAAATCCTCAGCCTCATCTGACACACTGTCCAGACTGATCACATTTCCGTCATAAAATTCCACAAGATTCTGATACTGATCGATCACAAGGAGATTTCTTGCTCCTGAATCCTTCAGCATATATTCAATTCTGCTCTGTGGATACTCCGGATCCAGAGGAACATAGGCTCCGCCGGCCTTCATAACACCCACATAGGCTACTGTATATTCCTTTGTCCTGCCACACAGGATACCTGCTGCCTGTTCCGGGCCAAATCCGTTTTCCGTAAGCTTCTGAGCAATATAATCAGACATTCTGTCCAACTCTCTGTAGGTAAAATCTCCGGAGTCATCCCGCACTGCCGGTCTGTCCGGATATCTGGCAGCCATCTCCTTAAACAGATCTATGAAGGTCTTCCTGCATGTTCCGGAATATCCTCCATCTGAGTTTCTTCCTCAAACATCAGCCGGATATCAGCCGGATCGCATTCCCTTAAGATTCCCTCTGCAGTGGTTTCCAGATTGTCAGCCAGATACCGGATAGTTTCCTCATGGTACATATCCCCTCTGTACTCAATCTCAAAGACAAATCTGTTCTTTTCAATGGAAATGCTGACAGAAACCGGTGCCTTTGCCATGTTCAGGCTGACAGGCTCCTCCTGTGCATATTCCCCGCCAATGGTGTCAAAAGCAAAATTGTCGCCCTGGTAAATAACCATGCATCTGCCTTAATATCAAACTCATGGCTGATCTGTGAGAAAGGATAAATATCGTTGTTCATGGAATCGATCAGCTGTTTCTGTACACCGCTTAAGCAATCTTTGGCTGTTCCTGAGAAATCGCAGAAAACAGGGAGTGTTTTTACCAGCATACCCACTGTTTCCGAAAGTCTGGAATCGTTTCTTCCATGGTAAATAGTGGTAAATACAGCATCCTTTTTGAAATTATATTTTCCAAGTGTGATACCAAAAGCGGAAATGAAGAATACATTCTCCGTAATTCCATGCTTTTTACAGAATTCCTTCACATCCTGCACGGAAATGGATCTGGTCTCTCTGTGGTAAGTTCTGCTGTTGGAGCCGCACCGTTTTTGTCCGGATAGAAGCTGATGCTTCCACCTGCATGTTCAAATACTGACTTATAATAATTCTCTGCATTTTTATAGATATCACCTGCCAGGGCATCTCTGTTATCCAGTGCCAGATCATAGGAAGTATAACCTTCCGGTTCCAGCTTCTCACCGCTGTAAGCTCTGTTAATATCATTAATTATAATAGCCAGAGATGTACCATCGGCAACAATGTGGTGAAGGTCCAGGAACAGATAATTGCCATCACAGGTTCTGTAGATTTCAAACCGGAAAAGCTGTTCATTAAACAACATATATGGACGTACCAGAGTGTCTCTGTTCATTCCGTTTAAAATCGGTGTTTTATAACTGAGCCCATCGTTTCGTTTCTGAAGTACATTTCCGTTGTCATCCATAAACAGACGGGTTTTCAGATAAGGATGCGCCTCAACAGTACTGTCAATGGCTTCTGCCAGTCTGTCCAGATCCACCTTGTTATCAAGCTTTAACAGATACGGGATATTGTAAATGGTAGAACCCATATTTGCAGTACACTCAATGAAAATCCCCTCCTGAGTGTTGGTAAGAGGATAACTTTCCTGTACTTCTCTTTTGCTTTCTTTTCCCGCAGTTTTTACAAATTCCTCCATCATTCGGATAGTAGGATGATTCTTAATATCTGAAGTTTTGATCACAATGTCAAAGGCTTTGGAGATCAGGATATTCAGCTTAATGGCAGTGATGGATGTCAGACCTGCCTCATAAATATCTGTGGTAATCCCAAAATCCGTATACCCCAGAACCTCTGCGATACAGTCAAATAATATCTGCTGAACCTCATTCTCAGGCTTAATGATCTCCGCTGCTTTTTTCTCAGGCAGAGGAAGAGCCTTTTTATTTACCTTCTGGTTCTGGTTCAGAGGAATTTTGTCAATCTGCATGGTAACTGCAGGTACCATATAGGCAGGCTTTGTCTCTTTAATAAAATCATTCAGGGCATTGATATCAACAGTGCTGTCCGATACCACATAGGCAGCAATATATTTTCCACCATTTGGATCATCAAAGGCAACTACAGTGGCATCCCTGATGCCCTCATATCTGCGGATCACTTCCTCAACCTCAGAAAGCTCAATCCTGAAACCTCTGATCTTAACCTGGGAATCCTTTCTGCCAATGATCTGGATATTTCCATCCGGAAGAAATCTTGCCACATCACCTGAATGATACATCACTTCGTATCCCGGTGTATCATCATAAAGATTCTTTGTATAGACCTCGGCAGTTTTTTCCGGCTTGTTAAGATATCCTCTGGAAACCTGCCAGCCGGTGATCATCAGCTCTCCGCATGCACCGGGAGGAAGCATATGCCCCAGCTTGTCTGTAATATAAAGCTTCACATTGTCAAGTGCTTTTCCGATCGGGACATTTGGATAATATTTGTCCACTTCAAATACAGTCGTAAAAATAGTCGCCTCTGTAGGTCCATAAGCATTGATAAACTTATAATCTTTTGGTGGCTCACATGGAACCAGTTTCTCTCCTCCTACAGAAAGATATCTCAGGCTCTTACAATCCATCTCCAGTGCAAACTGCCTTCCCACCTGAGTAGTCATAAAGGAATGCGTGATGCCATTTTCCTCAAAATAGCGCTGCAGTCCAATGAAATCCAGACGGATCTCCTCCGGAATAATGTGAAGCTGTGCACCGTTTGCGATAGCACCGTAAATATCCATCATGCAGGCATCAAAACCAAAGGAAGCATATGCAGCTACCCTGGAATCCGAATCTATGCCATAATACCTCTTGAACCAGTGACAGAAAGCAGTAATATTTCCATATTCCAGCATACAGCCCTTTGGCACACCTGTGGAACCGGAAGTATACAAAAGGATAAACAGATCATGCAGCTGCGGCTTCTTAAGCACAACATCCCTATCCTCCAGCTGCCAGATCTGATCTGTAAACAGCACCGGTCCTTTATATCCGTCTACCAGAGGAAGAAGCTCTCTGTCAGCAATGAGAAGCTTTGCAGAGGAATCCTCCATCATATACATCAGACGGTCCCTGGGATAGGTTGGATCCAGAGGCTGGTAAGCTGCACCTGCCTTTATCACGCCCATCGGCGCGATCGCCATATATTCACATCGGGGGATCAGAATGGAAACAACATCCTCACTGCCGATTCCCTGGGATGCGATATATTTTCCAAGTCTGTCGCTGATCTCATCCAGTTCTCTGTAAGTATATTTTTTATCCTTAAATACCACAGCCGTATGGTCAGGAATGGTCTGTACCAGCTCCTCAAACATATCAGCAATGGTCTTACTTCTGTCATATTCGCAGGCAGTATTATTAAATTCCGCAATTGTGTCCGCTCCATTTCTGGAAAGAACAGAAACTTCCGAAATATATTTTGCTTTCAGCAGGGAATCCATAGCTGCCTCATAGGATTCCAATATTCCACGTACAAAGGCTTCACTGTACATGTCACTGCGGTATTCTGCAGTAAGCACATATTTATGATCGTATTCTCTTACCTGGATCAACAGAGGCATCTTTGACATATCCGGAGAAAGGTCATGACCCCTGGCAACGGTATCACCGATTGGGAAATCATCCCCAAGCTCTGCCTGATATGCAAATACCAGATCAGAATTAATCCCGTACTTTGCACAGATATCAGAGAACGGAAAAATATCATTTGCCATGGAAGACAGAATCTGCTCAGAGAGCTCTGTCATATAGGCCTGTATGGTGACTTTCGGATCACAGGAACAGTAAACCGGCAGAGTCTTTACAAGCATGCAGACTGTATTCTCCAGTCTGGAATCATTTCTTCCATTATAAATAGTTGCAAAAAGACTTTCCTCGGAGTTGGAATATCTGCTCATGAGAATGCCGAATACACCTGTAAACAGAATGTTTGGAGTAACCCCCAGCTTCTCGCAGGCAGAAAGTACCAGAGACTCTCCGGTGTCCACAGGCATCGACAGATATCCTCTCTCAGGAGTCTTTCCTGAGCAGTCAGGAAGAGGCAGGGATTCTGTCTCAATTCCCTCGAAAATACTGTCATAATATTTCTCGGCCTTCTTATATTTTCCCTCTTTCATCTGCTGTTCTTCATCAAGGGCAGCATCAAAGCCTGTGTAGGATTCTTTCTCCAATTTCTCACCCAGATAGGCCCGATCGATATCCTCAAAAATAATATCATAGGAATTACCATCTGCCAGGATATGGTGGAAATCTGTAAAAAGATATTTCCTGTCTTCTGTCACATAAATCCCCGCCCGGAACAGCCGTCCCTTTTCCAGCTTAAAGGGACGCACCAGCTCATCTTTTATCTTTTCAAACTGCTCATTTGTGGTCCGGACCACCTCTGGTACAAAGGCTTCCTCACAAGGCTTCTGCACCATCTCTCCGCTGTCACTTAAATAAACCTTTGTCAACAGATACGGATGTGCAGCGATCATCTGAGAAATGGCATCTGACAGCTTCTGAACGTCAACAGAGCTTTCCAGTTCAAACAGGAACGGAATATTGTATACCGTACTCTCAGGATTCTTCATGCACTCTGCAAAAATGCCCTTCTGGGAGCCGGTAAGAGGGTAAACTTCTCTCTTTTCATAGGTTCTGATCTTCGGTGCAAGCATCACATATTTTTCCAGTTTCTCCACCGTATTGTTTTCGTGGATATCACTGGTTTTCACAGTCACTCCGAATTCCTCTGAGATCAGAATACAAAGCTTCATGGCACTGATAGAAGACAGCCCCGCCCTGTAAAAACTTGTGTCAGTTCCAAAAAAATCATTCTCCACAACGTCTGCAACGATTTCAAAAATCTTCTTCTGCATAGGAGTCTGGGGTTCTTTCAGATTCTTTGGCTGTGCAGCCGGCTTTGGCAGTGCTTTCTTATCAATTTTACCATTCTGTGTCACAGGCATCTTTTCCAGTTGGACAAAAACCTCAGGAACCATATAATGAGCCAGGGACTCTGATGCATAGGCAGAAAGCTCCTCTGTATTGATCTGGCGGTCAGCATAAAATAGCAGCAGAGGAATTTGTTATCTACAGGCAGAGTAATGCTGGTAATGATTCCCTCATAGGAATTGATCACTTCCTCGATCTCACCAAGCTCAATCCTCAGACCGCGAAGCTTGATCTGATTGTCTATTCTTCCGAAAAATTCAATCTCACCCTCAGGGCTGATCCTTGCAAGGTCACCGGTCTTATAAGCTCTCTCTCCGTTAATATCAATGAATACAGCCTCTGTTTTATCCGGCAGATTCATATAACCTCTGCCAACGCCCAGTCCTGCGATCAAAAGCTCTCCGGTCTCTCCGTCCGGAAGGATCTTATTCTCTTTATCTACAATATATACCTTCACATTACCGTTAGGCGTACCAATGGTAATGTTTCTGCTGTCCGTAATTACCTTCATGGTACAGCTGATGGTAGTTTCCGTAGGTCCATAACCATTCATAATGTAAGCATCCGGGTTTACTCTGCGAATCTTGTCATACAGAGCCGGAGGAAAAGCCTCTGCACCTACATCAAACACCTTAATCTGAGAAACTTGCTTTTTCAAGCTGGGCAGATCGATCATATTGGACAGGTAAGTAGGAGTTGTGGTCATAATATCCACTTTATTTCTGACGATCAGCTCACCCAGCATAAGAGGATTCAGAATCTCCTCATCAGAGGCAATCACCGCAGTCATCCCGTTGGTAAGTGGCAGAAATTCCTCCAGAACAGACACATCAAAGGTCATGGCTGCCATGGAAAGAGATACACTTCCTCTGCTTACATAACCATAAGTTTCCGCATTTTTCGGATCCGGATTTACAAAATTGGCAAGGTTGATATGTTCGATCAGCACACCCTTGGGCTTGCCTGTGGAACCGGAAGTATAGATACAATAACAAAGATCATGCTCCCCGATCTTTACCTGAGGATTCTCTGTATTCTCATTCTCCAGAAGTTCCTCGATCAGAAGTACTGTACAGGGAAGCTTAGCAAACAGTTCCCTTCGTTCCTCTGCGATCTCCTTTGTTGTGATAATAAAAGGAGCTCCTGAATCCTCAAAAATATACCGGATCCTGTCATCAGGATAATCCGGTGTGGCAACTGCAAATGCGCCTCCTGCCTTCAGGATACCCTGTCGCACTGCATAGAAATCACAGCATCTCTCAAGAACCACACCTACGATGGTCTCCCGTCTGACACCTTTTTCCACAAGTGCATTGGCAATCCTGTTGGCCCGTTCATTGAGCTGTGCATAGGTAAAGCTCTCTTTGCCGGAGACAACTGCACATTTCTCTGGATGAAGCTTCACCTGTTCCTCGAACAATTCTGTTACCGGCCGAAACTCAAAAACAAAATTGTTCCTTTCATTAATATTTTTCATTTTCATGTACCTCCTAAAAAGATATTATGGTATTATTCATATCAATCGCACGAATATAATCCATGGATTTTGATACCTTCTTGACAAGTTCAATCCCATGTATATCAAAGTCTTCACTGTCATACTGATATTCCAGAGGGTTGAAATTTACACCGTTATCTCTGATCCTCAGTCTGCAGAGATCATCCTCCAGACAGAGGTTAATGTCGATCCAGTTGGAGGTTTTTCCCCCGAATCGTATAATATTTACAGTCATTTCCTCCGCACACACTGCGGCAAGATTTGCCTTGCTTTTAGAAGCTCCCTGTTCCTGGCAGAACTCTATGATCCTCTTATGAACCGTTTGTGCTTCCTCCATGGTACTCTTAATGGAAAAATCCAGATTGATCCCCGGATTTTTGTCAGGAACAATATAAAAGCTTGTATTCTTATGCCTGATTTTTCTGAAAATGCAGGCTGCAACTGCAGTTATGATCTCAGTGGCAACAAATCCTGCTGCAATTCCGTCGATACCGATCCCGTCAATCTGTTTCCATACAAGGATTCCCACCAGGGTTGCAGGCAGAACTACCACCGCATTCTCCAGAAATGTGGCAAAGCTTGCAATGGCTGTCTCCTCAATGGACTCGTAATAGCTGATAATAAACTTATTCCACAGATAAGGTGCCACACACAAAGCAAAGATGCGCAGCGCCTGGACCATATGGCTGCCCAGCTCGCCACCGCCGCTTCCGAACATGACAGTGATTTCCTCGGTAAACAGCATAATAAGGACAAAGATCACAGTCAGCAGGATGTAACTGTATTTCAGCATCTTTTTACAGAGAACCCGGATTCCCACGTAGTCCTTCTCTCCAAAAAGGATTCCTGCCACATTGGGGATCACACCGATGATTCCGCCTGTAAGCATCTCGACGATCAGCAGCACATTGTCACAGACAGTAAATACTGCCATACCTTCCTCGCCCAGCTGGTTCATGATAATGGTATTCAGTCCAAGCGCCTTTACAAAATTAGCTGCCATAAAGATCAGCATTGGCACGCCTGTGATGATTGCTTCCTTTGTGATTCCAAGTTCGCCCGGCTTTAGCAGGATCAGGTGGAGGTTTCGCTTATCAGAGCGGATATAAAGCACAAAATTCCCATTGCAAACAGGAAACCAAGAACAGTTGATAAGGATGCACCTGTAATTCCCAGCGGAGTATATCTGAGGAATATATAGTCCAGCACAAGATTGATCACATTGGCTGCGATGAGGTAGGCTGATGCCAGTTCCGGATGATTCTCCACCCCAAGGTAATTGACCATCATCAGTCCAATTCCGATCACCGGTGCCCCCAGCATACTTACACGTATGTAATCTCTGGTATAACCGGTCAGGACACCGTCACCTGATACCAGAAGTCTGGCAACAGGTTCTGCTGCAGGAAGGGCGCAGATTGAAAAAATGATTCCCACCACAAGTGTTACTATAAATGTGGCAGAAAACAATTTCGATGCCCCTTCTTTGTCTCGTTTGCCAAGCATGTTTCCCACTGCTATGGAACCGCCGATACCAAGGCAGTATCCTGTCAGCTGAACGATCGTCTCTACAGGCAGGCTCAGGGTAACTGCAGACATTGCCTCCACCCCGATCAGATTACTTACAAATATCGTATCTACGATATTTCCCAGCTGAAGCGCCAGAGACATCATAATCCCCGGAACAATATACTTGTTCAGCTTCGCATTCAGCAGTCTGTTATTTCTCTCTTCCATCGCTTCCTCTCCTTTGTTTTCAGTTTTTTCAAAATATTGTGCCGTAAAACTGTAAGATATTTAAATTTTACCATTTAGTACAATAAATGGCAAGTTAATAAAAGGTGCAAGAAGGCAAATATAGCAAATAAATATTGCTTGAAAGTATTGCTATATTTCTCCTCTTCTCAAATTAATGAGTCAGACACACAATTTTCTATTACCTCTCATATCCTGTAGGAATTGAGCTTTTTGAGGGATGGTGTTGGGGAGAAGGGATGACTTGATTTGGTTTTTTATAAATGAAGTCAACGTGTCTCGGAGGAGTGCTTGATTGATTTGTTGTTTTATGAATTACAGTCAGCTTTTCCTCGGGGAATGCTTGACTTGTTTTGTTGTTTTATGAATTACAGTCAACTTTTCCTCGGGCAATGCTTGACTTATTTTGCGGTTATATAATTTAAAGTCAACTTTTCCTCGGGCAATGCTTGACCTGATTTACGGTTTTATAATTTTTAGTCATCTTTTCTTCAAGAAATACTTGACTTAATTTAAAATTTTACAATTTCAAGTCAATCTAACTCTGAAGATTAGAGCGTGTTTGAATAATGCTTTTCGCAAGATGCGCGTCACAATTTGTGGGAGATTTTGTCCGGATGAAAGCGTCATAACGGCGGGCTACGGCAACCGAATTCGGGCAAAATATACCGCAAAGTGGGGCGTGCAGATTGTGGGAATGATTTTTCAAACACGCTCTGACTCGGGGGTGTGCTTGATTTAATTGGGAATTTTGTGATTTGAAGTCACTTTTTTCAATTTTCTAATGATATCAGACGCAATATGTACACAACAAATATCATAGAAGGATTGAACCTCCAGTATCGGAAAGTCACGAAAAAGAAAAGCAGGAATAGGGAAGCTCTTTTAAGCCCTCATTCCTGCCCTCTGTCTATTCCTCCGGCATTTGTATTATTACCTTCAGTTATATCATTTCAAACAAATATCTGGCTGTCAGATTTTCTATTATTTTTGAATTTAAAACACATTGTTTGGTTTCAAAAGTAAGAATCAGCCGATCAGCCTGATAAATATCGTTCATTTGATAAGATTCTATTTTTTGTATTGCTTTTCTTGCATATTCCTGATCATCCATCATTCCTTCATGTTCCCAATAAATTTCCTTTCCTGTTTTTCTGGAAAGTAATGTAAAATCCGGATATACTATGCCATATCCATTCAAATAAAGCGGTTTCTCATATTTATAGAGAATATTCTTTCTATATAAATAATCTGCAATTATTTTTTCAGATTTAGATCTTACCCTTTCCCCCTTTTCGGTAAGAATTACCGGTATTCCTTCTTTAAATTCTTTTCCCTGATATTCTTCTTCATACCATTTCATAAGTAATTGATTCCATGTCGGTTCTATTGGTGTCACCAACAATTGTCTTTCTTTGTGCATTGATGTATATATTCTTTCGATTTCATCATCTGTATAATCCTGCAGTATTTTTTTATTTGTTTAAGCCTTGTTTCTACTTTTTTCAACACAGTTCTATTATATGTACTCTGTGCCAACAGTTTAGGTAGCTCTTTATTTGACCTCGGAATATAAATTTCATTATTATTATCTATACATTGATAATATCGAGGCTTGTTTTTATCATTAGAAATTCGAAGATGTCCCTCTGGTTCTACACTCAAACCCCTCCTGGCTTTATCTGCAATTTCCTGCAAATGTTTCTGTTCCTGTAATAGCATATTTCGTAATCCTTGCATAATCTTCTCCTCTTTTCTTAGTTTGAATTGATTAATTTGTGAGTGGGGGATTTATGATTCGAAGTCAACCTAGAACGTGTTTGAAAAATGCTTTTCGCAAGATGTACGTCACAATTTATGGGAGATTTTGTTCGGATGAAAGCGTCGTAACGGCGAGCTACGGCAACCGAATTCGGGCAAAATATACCGCAAAGTGGGGCATGCAGATTGTGGGAATGATTTTCCAAACACACTCTGGCTCAGTGCTTGACTTGATTGAGTGTTCTCTGATTTAAGGTCATCTCAACTTGGGAAAATACTTGACTTGATTAAATGTTCTCTGATTTGCAGTCATCTCAACTTAGGAAATACTTGACTTGATTGAGTATTCTCTGATTTAAGGTCATCTCAACTTGGGAAATACTTGACTTGATTGAGTGTCTCTGATTTAAGGTCATCT
>ENA-OQCS01000584-OQCS01000584.1-human-gut-metagenome-genome-assembly--contig:-NODE-584-length-20298-cov-1.927916_pt1 | contig 20298 bp, 31 predicted proteins | sample MGYA00242757_ERZ504575 | MGnify/ENA primary metagenome ERZ504575 (study PRJEB26092, sample SAMD00036297) | human gut metagenome | host: Homo sapiens | study: EMG produced TPA metagenomics assembly of... | reverse complement strand
AAGATTCTGGATGTTCTGAAACGTTTGAAAATGAAGAAAAGCAGGTGGATATGCTGCTTGCCAACTATGTATACGAAAAAAGAAGGAATGGAGCACAAGAAAGTGATTGAGTACAAGAATGTGCTTCCACAGGAAGAGATTTTTGGCTGGAATGATGTGAAACATTTCCATCTGGGACAGTATATTCTGATGCATTCTGTTATTTACCGGACAGATTTCCTGAAATTATGTCAGCTCAGGCTACCGAAGCATACGTTCTATGTGGACAATATTTATGTTTACTATCCACTTCCGCATGTGCGTAAGATGTATTACATGGATGTGGATTTTTATCGTTATTACATTGGAAGAGAAGATCAGTCTGTCAATGAAAAGGTGATGATCAGTCGTGTGGATCAGCAGATTTTTGTCACAAAGAGTATGATTGATATGTATGATATGCGCAAGATTTCTAATAAAAAACTGCGGACCTATATGACTAATTATCTTGCAATTATGATGACGGTGTCTTCGATTCTTCTGATTCGTTCCAAAAATGCAGAGAATCTGGAAAAGAAACGGGAGCTGTGGCAGTATCTGAAGAAGAATCACTACGGAACTTATTGGAAGATCCGTTACGGAATCCTTGGACAGACCATGAATCTTCCGGGCAGATCAGGAAGAAAGATTTCGTCTCTGGCGTACATTGTGGCGAGAAGAATTGTCGGATTTAATTAAAATTCGTTCTTGACATTTCCGAAGAGAAGACTATAATAACTGTTAAAGAAAATATGGTTCACCAAAATTCGTTGATGAGAACAAAGTCATATCCGTCATTATTTTCAGAGAGCCTGTGGATGGTGTGAACAGGTAATAACCGGATAAGGATATCCTCTCTAAGAAGCGGGTCCAAAGCAGAAAAAGTATCTGCAAGTAGACTTTGCCGGGATCCACCGTTATATGGATAGCATATGTTGGTATGTGAAGTGCCGCAGATTATTATCTGTGGAATTAGGGTGGTAACGCGGATTTTATTCGTCCCTTTCAGATTGATTCTGGAAGGACTTTTTGTTGCTGTGTATACAAAAATCCTGTGAATTTTGTTATCGGAAGATAGAAGAACAGTTTTGCGTGGACGAAAAGAAAAAGGAGGAAACTGTAATGAAAGCATTACAAAAAGCAAGCAAATTTTTATCAGACTATACATCATTGGTGGTAATCGCTATTGCAGTAGTCACATTCTTTGTACCGGCAATGATGGAGTGGGTAAATAACCCATTGTTCGTTGATCCGGTATCCAACAAGTTCACCTGTCAGTCGATCATCATCGGAATCATCATGTTCAGCATGGGACTGACACTGACAACCGAAGATTTTAAGATTCTGGCACAGAGACCTTTTGATATCTGTATCGGCGCAATCGCGCAGTATCTGATCATGCCATTTCTTGCATTTGCACTGACGAAAGTACTTCAGCTTCCGGATGGAATTGCACTTGGTCTGATCCTTGTAGCTGTTGTCCGGGTGGTGTATCCTCCAATATCATGTCTTATCTGTGTGGCGGAGATGTGGCATTTTCCGTAGGAATGACTACGGTATCCACAATCATTTCACCGATTATGACACCGCTTATGGTTTCACTTCTTGCAAGCGGAACGCATATTACGATCAAAGGACTTCCGATGTTTGTATCTATTGTTGAGACCGTTATTGTTCCGGTAGCTTTTGGATTTTTACTGAATTATCTGTTTGGAAAGAAAAAAACATTTACAGAGCTTCAGAAAGTGATGCCTGGAGTTGCAGTACTTGGGCTTGCATGTGTAGTTGGCGGAGTGGTTTCTTCGCAGGGAGACAAATTCTTTGAATCAGGAGTTGTAATTTTTGTGGCAGTATTTCTTCATAATGGACTTGGATATCTGCTGGGATACGGCGCAGGAAGACTGACTGGTATGAATACTGCAAAGAAGAGAACAATCTCCATCGAAGTTGGAATGCAGAACGCCGGACTTGCTACCAACCTTGCAACCACAACGGCACAGTTTGCGGTTGCACCGGAATCCGCAATTATCTGTGCTGTATCCTGTACATGGCATTCTATTTCAGGAACACTTCTCGCAGGATTATTTGCAGCATATGATAAGAGAAAAGCAGGAAAGTCTGCAAATAAAAAGCAGGCTGCAGAAAATGTAGCATAAAATACAGAAATAATTTCGGAATGATCGTCATAAAATATCAGGAATAACTTACAGGGCGTAAGAAGATATGGAAGATCAGAAACTGGAAAATCTTTTAAATCTGGCGCTTGGAGCGACGGAAGAAGAAAGAGAAAAATCATTGAACCTGGATGTCGGGTATCATCCGATTGACAGGGAATGGGAATTGATTATTAAATATTCGGGCAATCTGGACTCAGGTAAGAGCTTGGCAATCCAGGTGGTTGAACTTCAGAATGAGTACGCGATCATTCGGATCAGCCAGTCCAGGATTGATTTACTTTCAGATATTCCTGAGGTAGAATATATAGAGAAACCGAAACGTTTTATTTTTTCAAATAGCAAATGGGAAGCGGGTAACCTGTATCAATGAGGTGCAGGATACCGCTTTCTTGATATGCGTGGACAGGGTGTACTTGTGGCGATAATTGATTCGGGGATTGATTATGCGGAATGAAGATTTTCGGAATGCAGATGGAACGACGAGAATACGGGTGATGTGGGATCAGTCATTAAGACCGAATGCGGATGAAGAGAAGAATCCACCAAAGGTTATCGGATGGGAGTGGAATTTACCGAGGAGCAGATTAACAGGGCACTTGAGGCTGACTCGTCAGAGGAAAGGAGAAGAATGGTACCAAGTCAGGATATATCCGGTCATGGAACTGCAGTTGCAGGGATTGCTGCCGGAAATGGGCGAGGAAGCGGAAAGCTGTATGCCGGTGTGGCACCGGAGAGTGAGCTGATTGTGGTAAAAATGGGGTCGCCTATGCCAGACGGATTTCCACGGACGACAGAACTGATGCAGGCGATGGATTATGTGGTGAGGAAAGCACTGGAATTTCGGATGCCGGTGGCGATCAATCTGAGTTTTGGAAATACATATGGTTCTCATGACGGCAGGAGTCTGGTAGAACGGTATATTGATGATCTGTCGAATTTCTGGAAGAGTGTGATCTGTGTGGGAACCGGAAATGAAGCAGCAAGTGCCGGGCATACTTCTGGAGTGCTGCAGAAAAGAAAAGAAGAAAGAATACAGCTCGCAGTACAGGCAGATGAACCAACATTGAATATTCAGATCTGGGAAAGCGTATACGGACGAAGTGGAAATTTCATTTGTATCTCCTGCGGGGACGCGGATCGTCCAATACAATCTGTTCTCGGTTCGCAGAGATTCCGGATCGGGGAAACGGAGATTTTATTATATTATGGAAAACCGAGCCCGTATAATGTCGCGCAGGAGATTTATATTGATATGATTCCGGTGACAGATTATATTACGTCGGGAGTCTGGCAGATCATTTTGAATCCGACAAGGGTTGTGGAAGGGCAATATGATCTGTGGTTGCCAAGTGAGAATGTATTGAACCGGGGGACAGGATTTTTGTATCCGGATGAAGAAGTGACCTTAACGATTCCTTCGACTGCAGATAAAGTGATATCGGTGGGGGCGTATGATGCGCTTACTTTTTCCTATGCATCTTTTTCAGGAAGAGGATATACCTGGCAGGATGAAAGGACGAAACCGGATCTTGTGGCACCGGGAGTGAACGTAAGGACGACAGCAGTTGGCGGAGGGGTGACAGTGGTGAGTGGAACTTCTTTCGCAACGCCGTTTGTGACAGGAGCATCGGCACTTTTGATGGAATGGGGGATCGTAAGAGGAAATGATCCGTTTTTGTATGGGGAGAAGGTGAAGGCGTATCTCCGGCGCGGGGCGAGAGAGTTGCCGGGATTTGGAAAGTATCCGAACCGTGAGGTGGGATATGGACGACTCTGTTTGGAGAGAAGCCTGCCAGATTAAAATGTTATATTCATAATAACACCTCGAAAAACAACCTGAAAACATAGCTTTATTCAGTTGCTAACCTTAAATTTGTTCAGTTAATAGGTAAAAAGAAAAATTATGCAACATGCACAACTCAAAACTGTATATGCACAAAAATAGAGCGATTTGTAAAAAATGCTTTACGCTGATAGAGTGATAGAGTATAGTGAGTTTAAACAAATTAATATTTTGAAGAAAGAAGGCAAAATGGATGGTCAGTTAAAAGTAGCAGCTGTTCAAGTTACAGTCGAACAAAATAATATTAAGAAAAATATGGAAAACGTTGAGAAAATGGCAATGAGTCAACAAAATCGATGGAGTTGACCAGAGATTCGAAAAAACCAAAAATAAATTAACAAGTAAGGAGACAATGTATGTCAGAACAGGAAAAGAACATTGAACAAGGTGTTCACAAGCGCCGCACAAGGTACAAGGGAAAATATCCACGAAAATTTGAAGAAAAATACAAAGAATTACAGCCGGAGAAATATCAGACATGATTGCACATGTCATTCAGAAAGGAAATACACCTGCCGGAATGCACATTTCGATCATGGTGCAGGAAATTCTTGACTTCTTGAAGATCCAGCCGGGAGAGGTGGGATTTGATGCAACGCTTGGCTATGGCGGACATACAAAAGCGATGCTGAAATGTCTGGAAGGAAAGGGGCACATTTACGCGACAGATGTAGATCCGGAAGAATCTGCAAAGACAAAAAAACGTCTGGAAGAACAGGGATTTGGGGAGGATATTTTAACAATCCGTCTTCAGAACTTTTGTACTATCGATGAGATTGCAAAAGAAGTTGGGGGATTTGATTTTATTTTGGCTGATCTGGGTGTGTCTTCCATGCAGATTGACAACCCGAAGAGAGGATTTTCTTTCAAAGTGGACGGACCTCTGGATCTGCGACTGAATCAGGAAAAAGGGATCAGTGCAGCCGAGAGACTGGATACAATTTCAAGAGAAGAACTTGCCGGGATGTTATATGAAAATTCGGATGAGCCGTATTGTGAAGAACTGGCAAAGGCAATCACCGAAGAAATCCGGAAAGGACACCGGATTGATACTACGACAAAGCTACGTCAGGTGATCGAACAGACCTTGTCTTTCCTTCCGGAAAATAAGGAGAAAAAAGATATCATCAGGAAGACCTGTCAGCGGACTTTCCAGGCACTTCGAATTGACGTGAATCATGAATTTGAAGTACTCTATGAATTTATGGAAAAACTGCCGGGCGCTTTGAAACCGGGGGGAAGAGTAGCGATCCTGACGTTCCATTCAGGAGAAGACAAACTGGTGAAGAAAGCTTTAAAAGCAGGATATCGCGAGGGAGTTTATTCCGAATATGCCAAAGATGTAGTCCGACCTTCGGCAGAAGAGTGTGCACAGAATGGGCGTGCAAGATCTACGAAGATGCGCTGGGCTGTGAAGGCGGAGTAAAAGTAAGTGTAGGCTGATTAGAATATTGACAAAACAAAAATCAAGGATCATAATGCGGTGCAGGAAGAAAAGTTTTTGAATGTGTTAAAATCCAGAATGTAGATGGGATCATTTATGTCAGTTCGGATTATGCGACCAGTAACAAGCTACTTGCAGATTTATCAATCCCAGTTGTATTTATTGACCGTAAGATTGAAAAGAGTGGTAATATGGGAAGTGTGTAGATTGATAATTATCAGGCTATGAAGGAAGTCGCTGAGTATATCAGTAAAAAAAGGATGCAATGGATCGGATTGAAAATATTCTTGGATTTAAGAGATTTGAGCGTCACGTTGGATAAAAAAAGAAGAGTAGAAAGATGCTGCAAAGTTATCAAAACAGATAACAGAGCGGCATCTTTTGTTATTTGAAAAATGATTAAAATATATAACAGAAAATTATAAGCCGATTTGTACTTTAGTCTACAAATTCAGATGCCGGCGTGATATACTGTATGGAAAAGTTATGAAATATCTGGTATAAAAACGGAAGCAAGGAGGAAAGAAAAAGTATGAACAATTTTTTGCCACAGAAGAGGGGAATGCAGGTTGCTTGGATCATAGTGGGCTGTCTGATCTACGCAGTTGGTCTGAATGTATTTATTATCCCTATGAATTTATACAGCGGGGGAGCAGTTGGTCTTGCACAGCTGTTAAGTTATGGAGCAGGACAGATCGGGATTAAGGAAATTGCAGGTCTGAACCTGTATGGTATCATTTATTTACTGCTCAACATTCCGATTTTATTTATTGCATGGTTTAAAATCGGAAAGACATTTTTTTATAAATACAATCCTTGGAACGGTAGGAATCAGTTTATTTACTTCAATCGTACCAACTCCGGCAACAGCAGTGATCGCTGATCCGGTTATTGGAATCATCATCGGTGGTGTTGTAACCGGAGCCGGAATCGGAATCATGCTGACGGCAAAAGGAAGCGGTGGTGGAATAGAGGTTATCGGTATCTGGATGGCGAAAAAATATGCGGGAATGTCCGTTGGAAAACTGGGGACCATCTTCAATCTGATACTGTATGCCATTTATCTTTTAGTTTTTGATATCTCAACGGTGATTTATTCGGTTGTCTACCTGTTCTTCTACACGGTAACTCTGGACAGGATGCATTTTCAGAACATCAATGTGAGAATGCTGATTTTCACGAAGAAGAAGGGAATCGCAGAGGCAATCATGAAAGAAACCGGACGTGGTGTTACGCAGTGGAATGGTGAAGGTGCATTTACGAGTGAAGACAATTATGTTCTGGTGACGATCGTGAATAAATTTGAAGTAGAAGATATCCTGAACATGGTGTATTTACTGGATCCGGAAGCATTTACTACGGTAGATGAAGGGGTTAAGGTGTACGGAAACTTCCAGAAGAGAGTTTAGGAGTCAGGAATAAATGTATAAAATACTGATTGTTGAAGACGATAACACGATCGCAGAGCGGCTGGCATCGCATTTGAAAAAGTGGAATTATAAGACAGTATGTGTATGTGATTTCAAAAATGTAATGGAAGAATTTAAAAAGACAGATCCACAGCTTGTAATCCTGGATATCGGGCTTCCGTTTTACAATGGATTCTACTGGTGCCAGGAGATCCGGAAACTGTCCAATGTGCCGATCATCTTTCTGTCATCGATGAATGACAACATGAATATCGTGATGGCAATGAACATGGGCGGAGATGAGTTTATCGAGAAGCCGTTTGATCTGAATGTAGTGACAGCAAAGGTGCAGGCGGTGCTTAGAAGAGCATATGCACTTCAGGGAACGGCAAATATCATTGAGCATGGAGAAATGCTGCTGAATTTGGGGAGATGCATCACTTACAATAGCCGGGGCAGAAGATTGAACTCACCAAGAATGAGTTCAAGATCTGTCAGATGTTTTTTGAGAGCGCAGGAAAATTTGTGACCAGAGATGCGATCATGACCAGACTCTGGGAAAGTGACGAATTCATCGATGATAATACACTTACAGTAAATGTGGCGAGACTTCGGAAAAAGCTGGAGGAAGCCGGAATGCATGATGTGATCCGGACAAAGAAAGGAATCGGGTACATGCTGGTATGACAGAGATTTTAAGGGCATTTTGGAAAGAAAAAAGACCGGAGAGAATAGCGGTTCTTGTTTCGGGCATTCTCTTTGCAGTCATCTTCTGGATCTATGAAATTCCGGTGGAGATTGCAGGATATGCGTTCCTTCTGGTGATTTTATGGAATGTGATCTGGTTTACACTTGTTTTCATACGATATGAAAAAGACAAAGAATACTGGAAGAAAATCAGGGAAAAATCCGGACAGAGGCAGGAGGATTTCCGGAGGCAGAAAGCCGGGAAAGCGAAATGTACCAGGAATTGATCCGGCAGCTTTACGAGGAGAAAAAAGAGCTGGAATCCTCTGTGCAGATTGAAAAACAGGAGCTGTCTGATTATTACAGCATGTGGGTTCATCAGATCAAGACTCCAATTGCAGCACTCGGTGTCCTGATCCAGAGCGGGGAAGAACTGGAAGAAGTACAGGAAAGCCCGAAAGCACAGGAACTTACCCGAAGCATGAAAATGGAGGTGTTCCGGATTGAACAATATGTGGATATGGTACTCACCTATCTCAGAATGGGTTCCGCAACCTCCGATTACGCCTTCCGGATCTGCAGCCTGGAAGAAATCGTCCGCCAGGCAGTCCGCAAATATTCCCAGATGTTCATCATGACCAGGACAAGACTTCACCTTGAAATCCAGGATCAGAAGATCCTGACCGATGAAAAGTGGCTGACCTTCGTCATCGAACAAATTCTCTCCAATGCAGTTAAATACGCAAGAGGCGGAGAAATATCAATCTACACAGAAGAAAAAACTCTGGTGATCTCCGATAACGGAATCGGCATTGCAGAAGAGGACCTCCCAAGAATCTTCGAAAAAGGCTTTACCGGCTACAATGGAAGAGCGAATAAAAAATCCACTGGAATAGGATTATATCTCTGTAAGACAATCATAGATCGTCTCCATCATACTATCTGGATTGAATCAAAACCAGAAAAAGGAACAAAAGTATATCTAAACTTGACCGTGAATCCAGACGAATAGAGTAATGGAGTCTATCGGTACAAAAACGAAAAAACTTCCAACAACGGAACAGAACTATGATTTACTTTTGGGTAAGGATCTATCAGTTGCAAAAAGTTTATCCATTTGAACAAAACAGCCGCCAGAAAAAATAAATATGGAAAATTCCATGTTTGTGCAATGGAGATGAAACACAGGAATCATGGAGCCATTGCCGAACATGATTCCCGTCCTAAGTGGTTCATCGGAATGGTTTGCACAAAGGAATTTGGAATATTTATTTTTCTGGCGGCGTCTCTTTCACCAAATGAGTCTTTTCCAACCCGATCCTACAAAAATGTAAGAAACCCCACACAAATTGTCATTTACTTCGATGGAAGGAAATCCCTTACTTTTTTATAATGGATTTATCAAATAAAAAAGAAGGGCAGGTCATAAAAACCATGGCATTACTTGACGTAAAGAACGTAAAAAAGATATACACAACCCGTTTCGGAGGAAACCAGGTAGAGGCGCTGCATAACGTCAGCTTTTCCGTAGAAACAGGCGAATATGTAGCAATTATGGGAGAAAGCGGAAGCGGCAAAACTACACTTCTGAATATCCTGCTGCACTTGATAAGCCGACTGGTGGAAAGGTTTACTTAAAAGGGAATGATCTCAGCAAGATCCGGGAAAAAGAGATGGCAGCATTCCGGCGGCAGAATCTTGGATTCGTCTTTCAGGATTTCAACCTTTTGGATACACTGACACTGAAGGATAATATTTCCTTCCGCTGGTTTTGTCTGGAAAGAAATACACGGAAATGGAGAGTCGGATCGCGCCGATCGCAGAGCAGCTGGGAATCAGTAAGCTTCTGAACAAATATCCATATGAAGTATCCGGCGGACAGAAGCAGAGAGCAGCCATTGCACGTGCTCTGATCACACAACCGCAGCTGATCCTTGCCGATGAACCGAGCGGTGCGCTTGATTCCAGATCGACGGATGAGCTTCTGGGACTCTTTAATGCGATCAACGATAACGGGCAGACGATTGTCATGGTAACGCACAGTGTCAAAGCAGCGAGCACGGCAAAGAGAGTCCTCTTCATCAAGGATGGGGAAGTTTTTCATCAGCTTTACCGTGGCAATCTGACCAGTGACGAGATGTACCAGAAGATCACCGACACCTTGACGGTTCTCACTACAGGAGGTGAGCACCGTGAATAGATCGATTTATACAAAGCTTGCCATTTCCAATCTGAAAAATAACCGGAAGTCATATATTCCCTATGTACTGACGGCCATTTTAACGGTGATGATGTATTATATGATGGCAATCTGGCGGCAAATTCGCCAATGAACCAGGAAGCATTACAGATCATTTTAAGTCTGAGTGTTCATGTAATTGAAATATTTGCACTGATCTTTCTGTTTTACACCAACAGTTTTCTGATCAAAAGAAGGAAAAGAGAAATCGGAGTGTATCATATTCTCGGAATGGGGAAACCGCAGCTTGCGAAAATGCTGGTGATCGAGACGGTTGTAACCGGTGCGGTCAGTATCCTGGGTGGAATCTTTTTCGGAACTGCGCTTGCAAAGCTGATGTATGCACTTTTGAAAAGAATGATTCATTATGACGATAAACTGGCATTTCGGATGTCATGGGAGATTGCCGGAAATACCGTTCTCTTTTTCACACTGATCTTTGCATTGACTCTGATCTATAATCTTTTGCAGATCCGGCTTGCCAATCCAATCGATCTTCTGCATGCGGGAAGTCAGGGCGAGCGCGAGCCAAAAACCAAATGGTTCCTGACTATGGCTGGAATCATTTTCCTTGGAATCGGTTATTACATTGCGATTACGACAAAAGAACCACTTAAGGCGCTTCAACTTTTCTTTGTCGCAGTAATCTGTGTCATTATCGGAACCTATGCGCTTTTTACAGCAGGGAGTATAGCTTTTTTAAAGCTGCTTCGGAAAAACAAAAATTTCTATTATAAAACAAAGCATTTTATATCCGTATCCGGCATGCTTTACCGGATGAAGCAGAATGCAGTCGGGCTGTCAAATATCTGTGTACTCAGTACTATGGTTCTGGTGATCATTTCGTCTACCGTATCTTTGTACATTGGAAAGGAGGATGTCTTAAGAACAAGGTATCCGCAGGAAGTGTATATCACAAATTCGGTATCTGATGATGTGGAAAATAAGAAGCTGCATGACATGGTGGAAAAGATCTGCGGGATAATCAGGTAGAGATCACAGATGAGAAGAGCTGGCATATGGCAGAGCTTGTTAAGATAAAAAACGGAGAAGAATATACTTCTGCTATGATAAAGGATAATTCGTCATCTGATATAGTGTTTTTTGATGTGATTAGGTTGGCAGATTATAATCAGCTGACAGGCGAAAGGATGGAGCTTGGGGATAAGGAAGCTATTCTTTTTACAAATGGGGAAAATTACGGAAAGGATAAGATCAGGATTGATGAGGAAACATGGATGGTCAAGAAGGAACTGGATACTGCACCTTTTGGAAAGAAGAGTGATTCTAATACAGAAAATGTATATTATATGATCGTCAGTGATGAAAAAGAGTTTATGAAAGATTATCTGGAAAAATACCAGCTCGAGGCAGAGGACAAACCGGTAAAATGGAGGGAGTCATTCAATTTAAGGGGCAGCGAAGATCAGAAGCTGAAAGCTGTCAAAGAGCTGAAAGCACAGGCAGAAAGTGAATTTGAACATACTGGCGTACAGGGAAGATATCTTGAAAAAGAGACTTCTTTGGTCTGTATGGCGGTGTGTTTTTTATTGGAATGTATCTTGGAAGCCTGTTCCTGATGGCAACGGTGCTGATCATTTATTACAAACAGATTTCCGAAGGCTTTGATGACAGAGAACGCTATCAGATCATGCAGAAGGTAGGAATGAGCAAACGCGAGGTCAAAAGTTCGATACGCAGCCAGATCCTGATGGTATTCTTCCTGCCGCTTGCGATGGCAATCATCCATATTGCAGTTGCATTTCCGGTGATCACAAAGCTTTTAGCCATATTTTATCTGAAAAATACAAAGCTGTTCTTCGGATGCACTGCCGGTACAGTGGGAATCTTTGCCGTCTTTTATGTGATCGTATTTGTGATAACAGCAAAAGAATATTATAAAATCGTTGAATAGAAGAAAAAGACAAAAAAGGTGACGAAAGTCATCTTTTGTCGTATACAGAGGTATTTCTTGCTAAGAACGACCGTTCTGTAGTAGAATACAGATAGACTAATTGAAAAGGATTGCGAGAGTGCAAAGCACGTAGCAATCTGGTATCAAAAGGGTTAAAATACCTTTTGACCTCAACATCATTGAAAAGATAAAATTACAGAAAGCAAGGGATGTATAAATGATAGAAAAAGGGCTGGTATATGGAAGATTTCAGATTCTGCATCTCAAACATGTGGAATATATCTGGCGGCAAAGATGCGCTGCAAAAGGCTTTATATAGGAATCACTATGTCGATGATCTGCACGTATCAGGGGGTGAGGAAGACAATTACCGGGTAAGACGGAGCGCTAATCCTCTGACTTATATTGAGCGTTATGAGATGCTTCGTGATACGTTGCTCAATTTCGGAGTGCCGAGAGAAGAGTTTGAGATCATCCCATTTCCGATTGACAGAGTGGAATATCTGGGGCAGTATCTGCCGGAGGGTGCGGTCTGCTTTATGAGTATCTGTGATGAATGGACTGCGAACAATGAGAAGCGTTTGAGAAGCTGGAATTCCGGTGGAAGTTCTCTGGAGAAGGACTAAAGAGGAAAAGGGTATCAGGTTCCCAGATCCGGCAGAGGATCCTGGCAGATGAAAAGTGGGATGATCTGGTGCCAAAGACCGTTTTTGATTATGTTCTTTCGCACGGAATTGATGACAGGATCAAGTTTTCAAAATAAAGGAGAAGCTGAAAATGCAGGATTGGGAAAGATTTGGAGAAGAGATCAGACGAACCGTGCAGGATGCTGTAGACTCGCAGGATTACCGGAAGCTGAACCAGACGATCACAGATACGATCAACCGGGCAGTGAATGGTGCGGTAAATGGCGCGGAACAGGGCATGCGTTCTTTTGGAAATGCGTTTGATCAGGCAACGAGAAATATGGGAAGAGGTCCGGGAGGACCGCGTGGAAGATATGGACAGATGGGCGGGACTGACAGATGGGGAAGAACGCCTGGAGGAGGTGTACCTCCGTTTGGAACTTACAGGTGGAGCGGAACGGATGGAAATGGAAGAGCATGGAATCCGGATATGCAGGACTATAAGGCGGAATCACAGGGCAGCAGCCGGTATGGATACAGCAATGCACAGCAGTCACCTGTCTTGTATGGATCGACGACGGGAACAAAGGCAGGCGGAATTGTCATGATCGCAGTAGGCGGAAGCATAGCACTTATATTTCTGATTCTGTTCCTTGCATCTTGTATTGCTTCTTTGCCGGAAAGTCCGGGGGCTTTATGGATCATGCGTGCGGTATTTGGACTGTTTACGGCAGCAAGTGGCATGCTCACAGGATGGGGCATTAAGCTTCTGAAACAGGTTGGAAGATTCAAGAACTACAGCCGCAGGATTGCAGGCAGAGAGTATTGCAATATTTCGGAGATCGGAAGCAATTCCGGAAAATCCATAAAATTTGTGACAAAGGATCTGGAAAGAATGATTTCTAAAGGCTGGTTCCGTCAGGGGCACATGATGGTGAGAAGAAATGCCTGATCCTGTCAAACCGTGCTTACGAAGAATATTTACAGATCGAAACCCGCAGACAGCAGTCGAAAGCGGAAGAGCCGGTAAAGAAAGAAGAGAAGACACAGGAAAATACAAAAGAAAAAGAAGCAAAGAATGAAAAGCTGGCACCGGAGGTGCAGAAGATCATTGACCAGGGGGATGCTTTTATCAGAAAGATCCACGAGTGTAATGAAGCCATTCCGGGAGAAGAGATTTCCGCAAAGATCAGCCGGATGGAGATGCTGGTAGACCGGATCTTCGACGGGTGGAAGAAAATCCACAGTCAGTTTCGGATATCCGTAAGCTGATGGAATATTATCTTCCGACGACGATCAAGCTTCTGGAAGCATATGAACAGCTTGACAGACAGCCGGTTGATGGAGAAAATATCCAGACTGCAAAACGTGAGATTGAGGCAACGCTCGATACTTTAAATACGGCGTTTTGAGAAGCTTTTGGATGACCTGTTTCAGGATACCATGTGGGATGTCTCATCGGATATTTCCGTATTGAATACCATGCTTGCACAGGAAGGTCTGAAAGAGGACGGAATGAAAAAATAAGTCGCAGGAGGAAGAAGAGTATGAACGATTTTGAAGAATTTAATGTAACACCGGAGCTGACGCTGGATCCGTTCCAGGAAGAAAAAAAAGAGACTCCGCAGATTTATCAGGAGGCAGAACCGGAAACACCGGAGATCGTCCTGACACCGGAAGAAAAGAATATGGTCAGTGCATTTGCAGAAAAATTGATCTCGCCAATTCTAACATGATTCTTCAGTACGGAGCCGGAACCCAGAAGAAGATCGCAGATTTTCAGAAAAAGCAACTGGAAAATGTAAAAACAAAGATCTTGGAGAGGTTGGCACACTGTTAAGTGATGTGGTGACAGAACTGAAGGATTGATGAGGAAGAGGAAAAAGGATTCCTCGGAATCTTCAAAAAGGCGGAAACAAGATCCAGGCAATGAAAGCCAAATATGCAAAAGCAGAAACCAATGTAAACAATATTGTCAAAGCACTGGAATCTCACGAAGTGCAGCTTATGAAAGACATTGCGCTTCTGGACAAGATGTATGAAGTGAACCTGACATATTATAAAGAATTGGCCATGTATGTGCTTGCCGGAAAGCAGAAGCTTGCCGAGACAAGAAACGGCGAACTACAGGAACTGAAGAATAAAGCGATGGCAAGTGGACTTGCCGAGGATGCACAGGCAGCAAAAGATCTGGATTCCAGATGTGAACGTTTTGAGAAAAAGCTGCATGATCTGGAACTGACCAAGACAATCGCCATGCAGACCGCACCACAGATCCGTCTGGTACAGGGAAACGACACAATGATGGCAGAAAAAATCCAGTCTACACTCGTCAATACGATCCCACTCTGGAAAGCCAGATGGTACTCGCCCTTGGTGTAGAACATTCCGCACAGGCAGCCGCAGCCCAGAGAGAGGTCAACGATATGACCAATGAACTTCTGCGCAAGAACGCAGAAAAGCTGAAGATTGCTACTGTAGAGACTGCCAAAGAATCCGAGCGTGGAATCGTAGATATTGAAACCTTAAAAGCAACCAATGAATCGCTGATCGCAACCTTCGATGAAGTCATGCAGATCCAACAGGAAGGCCGCCAGAAACGTCAGCAGGCAGAGGTGGAAATGCAGCGCATCGAAGCTGAACTGAAAGCGAAGCTGTTACAGGTTCAGGGGTAAGCGTTTGGTGGATGACATACAGGCCGGAACAAGTAGATTCTGTTTTTTTATGAGGAGAAAGCGGCGAAGAGTCCGTAGGTAAAAAGGCAGCCGGTAATTTTGGATACCGGACTGATTCGCTGAATAATCTTGATGATTATTCGGCTCAGCAGTCCTCTGGATTTCGTGTATGAAACACGAAACCAGATCCAATTACGGCTGCTTTTTACAACGGACCCTAATCGCCGCTTTCTAACATAAAAAAACAGAATCTACTTGTCCCTGCCTTGCTGTATTCCACGGGGGGGACGCCTGGGAGGCTGCCCCCGGTATGGGGTGGGGCGAGTGGAGGAGATGACAGGCGGTAGGAATAATAGGATACTTGGTGAGGAGCTTCTTAAAATTAAAAGTTTGCCAGCGCACAGACATAAAGAGCTCCGTTTTCTGTGATTAGAAACGGTGCTAGAGTTCGTTAGAAAAAATGCACCAGTAATTCGGATCTGGTTTCGTGCTACAAGCACGAAATCCAGAGGGCTGCTGAGTGGAATAATCATCAGGATTATTCCGCGAATCAGCCCGGTATCCAAATTACTGGTGCATTTTTCTCTACGGACTCTTCACCATTTCTACCCACAGAAAACGGAGCCCTTTATGTCGTCCCTTTTGTACATTTATTCAATAACAGTTCCGGTTTTACCCTTCAGAGCATCTTTCAGAGTATCAAAAGAAGTAATCAGAGCACTTCTTCCCTCTTTCTTTTCTATGAATCCTACGGATGCCTGGAATTTTGGAAGCATGTTGTAGATTCCGAAGTGTCCTTCATCCATGTACTGTTTAGCCTGTTCTACGGAGATATTATCGAGTTCTTCTTCATCTTCTTTTCCGTGGTTTAAGCATACCTTTTCCACACTGGTCAGGATGATGAGTTCATCAGCATCAATCTGTTCAGCAAGCTTGCCGGCAGTAAGGTCTTTTTCGATGACTCCGCTGGCACCTTTGAGGTGATTGTTCTGCTGGAGCACCGGGATTCCGCCACCACCGCAGGCGATTACGATATGTCCTGCATCGGTAAGGGTGCGGATGGCATCAACTTCTACGATATCAACCGGGTTTGGAGAAGCAACGACACGGCGGAAGCCCTGACCAGGAACTTCTACTACATAATTGCCCTTTTTACGTTCAGCGGCAGCGTCTTCTGCGTTCATGATACGTCCGACAATCTTGGTTGGTGTATAGAATGCTTCGTCATATGGATCAACAGTTACCTGTGTGATAACGGTGCATACGCTGCGATAGATGCCGCGTCCGATCAGTTCTTCGCGAATCGCATTCTGCAGGTCGTATCCGATGTAACCCTGCGACATAGCAGAGCAGACTGACATCGGAGAAGCGGTATAATCCGGATGATTGGTGCTGAATTCGTTCATAGCAGTATGGATCATACCAACCTGAGGTCCATTACTGTGTGTGATTACTACCTGGTATCCTTCTTCAACAAGATCTGCAATGGAAACTGCAGTTTTTTTAACGGCAACCTTCTGCTCTGGAAGTGTGGTTCCGAGTGCGCGGTGTCCTAATGCAACAACAACTTTTTCTTCATATTACATCCCTCTGTTTCTCAGAATTTGAATTGTCTGCGTATGAAAAACATATAACGCAGACAACAGCGATAAAAAATATATAAAAATTATAGTATTTTTTATGGAAATTGCAATCATTAGTTGGCAAAAATGCACAGTATAAAAAGGAATTACTGGTGGGCAGAAGCTAAATGGCACAAGGACGGGGATTTTTAGAAAACATGCTGACAACAAGGGAGATGTTCATATAATATAATAAGAAGTCCGATGGATGGTGCAGTATGAAAGAGGAACGGATTCGATTTTGCGGATTAAAAGAACGTGAGGTCATCAACATATGTGACTGCAAGCGGCTCGGGTTTGTTGCAGATCTGCAGATCAATATCTGTTCAGGGTGTGTGGAAGCATTGATCGTACCGGGACCGGGAAGAATCTGTGGATTTCTTGGGTATGATGCGGAGTATATTATTCCGTTTGAGTGTATTCGCAGGATTGGAGAGGATATTATTCTTGTGGAAATTAAAGAGGACAAATGTCTGAAGCCGTGTAAATAAGAGTAGTAAAAGAGGAAGAAGAGTACAGACTGCTCAGTGAAATAAATGAGAACAAGTAAAAAGACAAAGGAGAGAAGAAAAAATGACAGCATTTTTTAAAGAAATCGAGCCGTTCCGGGGAAACGGAAACGAAAATGAAAAGGGACAGACGCTGGAAGAATTTCTGGAAGAGTATGATCCTTATAAATATAAGAATCCTTGTGTGACAACGGATGCAGTTATATTCTCCTGCAAAAGAAAGGTAGTGGACGGAGAATGGAAAGTTCTGATGGTGAAAAGGCGGAATCATCCGAGCATTGGCTGGTGGCGCTGCCGGGTGGGTTTATTGAACTTCATGAGAATCTGGAAGATACGGCAAGAAGAGAACTGACCGAAGAGACCGGCGTGGCGGATCTTCCGATGGAGCAGTTTGCAGTCTATGGGAATGTGACCCGTGATCCGAGGGCACGGATTATTACATCGGCATATCTTTCGGTTGTGGATGAAGGGCAGATAAAGGTGCAGGCTGGTGACGATGCGGCGGATGCAAAGTGGATGCAGCTTCATTGTCAGACAGAATCGGTGAAGGAGGATGGAGATTGGAAGAGAACCATTTATCGACTGGCATTGGAAAATAAAGAAGCAGAGCTTACAATTTCGGCGATCGTTGAAAAAAAGGAAAGAAGTGGACTGGTAAGAGAGACTTATTATAAGGTAAAAGAATCGGACCGGATCGCCTGTGACCATGCAGCACTGATCGTACAGGCATGGAAGCTGGTGGAAAGCCGGCTTATATAGCTTTTTGATAAAGTGTGAATTTGTTGACAACCCTGTATACAGGATTTATACTATAGACATTAAAAATGTGCGTGATTCTGCAGTAGAATCAATCAAGAACCAGACAGGAGGAAAAAAGATGAAGTGCCCGTATTGTGGTAACATTGATACAAGAGTCATCGACTCAAGACCGGCAGATGACGGAACGACGATCAGAAGGAGAAGATCCTGTGATGCGTGCAACAAGCGTTTTACAACCTATGAGAAGGTGGAGACCATACCGCTGATCGTGATCAAGAAGGACAACAACCGCGAGCAGTATGACCGTACTAAGCTGGAAGGCGGAGTACTCCGGGCGTGCTATAAACGTCCGGTAGCGGCAGCAGATATTCAGGCAACGATCGACTCGATCGAGACAGCGATTTTCAGCCGGGAAGAGAAAGAAATTCCGAGCAGCCAGATCGGTGAGATTGTTATGGAAAGCCTGAAAAAGCTGGATCCGGTTGCTTATGTACGTTTTGCATCGGTATACAGGGAATTTAAAGACGTGAATACTTCATGGATGAACTGAAGAAAATATTAGAATAAAAGGGGAAAGACAAATGGAACGGAAAAAGACAGTATTGCTCTGCGTGACCGGCGGTATCGCGGCGTACAAGATTGCAACACTGGCAAGTATGCTGGTAAAGACAGGATACGATGTGAAAGTTGTGATGACACAGAATGCAACGAATTTTATCAATCCGCTGGTATTTGAGACGCTGACACAGCATAAGTGCCTGATCGATACATTTGACCGCAATTTTGAGTACAGTGTGGAGCATGTGACACTGGCAAAATGGGCAGATATTGTGATGATCGCACCTGCCACGGCAAATGTGATCGGCAAGCTGGCACACGGGATTGCAGATGATATGCTGACTACGACTGTGATGGCATGTGCCGAATGTAAGAAGATCCTTGCACCGGCGATGAATACAAGAATGTATGAGAATCCGGTCGTACAGGATAATTTAAAACTTCTGGAGCATTATGGATATGAAGTGATCCAGCCGGCAAGTGGACATCTGGCATGCGGAGATAATGGAGCCGGGAAGATGCCGGAAGCGGAGACTTTGTATGAATATATTTACCGGGATACTGCTTATGAGAAAGATCTGACCGGAAAGAAAATTCTTGTCACAGCAGGACCGACAAGAGAAGCAATCGACCCGGTGCGCTACATTACGAATCACTCATCCGGTAAGATGGGATATGCTCTTGCACGCGTTGCTGTGGCAAGAGGAGCGGATGTTACGCTTGTCACCGGACCGACAGAGATCAAAAAGCCGATGTTTGTGAAGATTGTTCCGGTCACGACTGCAAAGGAAATGTTCGAGGCGGTAAAGGAAGAGGCAGCAGATGCAGACATTGTGTGTAAAGCAGCAGCGGTTGCAGATTACCGGCCAAAGCATATTGCGGATGAAAAGGTGAAAAAATCGGACAGTGAGATGAGTCTGGAACTGGAAAAGACAGACGATATTCTGAAATATCTCGGAGAGCACAGAAAAGACGGACAGTTCCTGTGTGGATTTTCGATGGAAACCGAGAATATGGTTGAAAATTCCAGAAAGAAGCTTGAAAAGAAGAAGCTGGATATGATCGCGGCAAATAATCTTAAAGTTGCCGGAGCAGGATTTCAGGGCGATACAAATCAGATGACGCTGATCACGAAGGAAGATGAGACTGCACTTCCAATGATCAGCAAGGAAGAGACAGCAGCTTGTATTCTGGACAAGATTCTGGAGTGTATGAATAAATAAAAAAGCCAAAATGTATTGTATCTCGTAAAGAGAATAGTAACAGGAGGAAAAGAAAAATGAATCAAGGCAATGAACGTACTACATCCATGTCCAAAACAAAAGGACTCGTACAGATGGCAATCTTTGCAGCACTTATTGTAGTGCTGGCATTCACCCCGTTTATCGGATATATCCCATTGGGATTTACAAGGGCGACGATCATCCATATCCCGGTGATCATGGGATCTCTGATGCTTGGACCGAAGAAGGGCGCAGCGCTTGGAGGCGTGTTTGGTCTTACAAGTTTTATCAATAATACGATAAATCCGACATTGACATCATTCGTATTTACCCCATTTTACAGTTTGGGTGAATACAGTGGAGGGATCGGAAGTCTGATCATCTGTTTTGTGCCACGTATTTTGATCGGTGTAGTACCGTTTTATATTTACCGTCTGGTTAAGAAGCTTTCAAAGAACAATGGAGTATCCTCTGTTGGACTGATTGCGGCAGGACTTCCGGAGCACTGACCAATACGCTTCTTGTCATGAATCTTATTTTGTATTTTTCAGAAATGATTATGCGGCAGCCAATGGTATTACCGTAAAGGCGGTA
>ENA-OQCS01000583-OQCS01000583.1-human-gut-metagenome-genome-assembly--contig:-NODE-583-length-20302-cov-3.708005_pt1 | contig 20302 bp, 19 predicted proteins | sample MGYA00242757_ERZ504575 | MGnify/ENA primary metagenome ERZ504575 (study PRJEB26092, sample SAMD00036297) | human gut metagenome | host: Homo sapiens | study: EMG produced TPA metagenomics assembly of... | reverse complement strand
TTTCTCCACCACCAGCCGGATATCGACGGCTGGCTTCCGGTTCAGTTCCTTGTACTTCAGGCCTATCTCGCGGATAAGGGGTACGAGGTTGTCCCGGCTCACGCAGAGTTTCTTGTTCTGGGTCTCGGTCTTTCTGAACTCCAGTATTTGGTTGATGAGGTTCAGCAGTCGGATGGCGCTTTGGTGAATGACGGATATCTTCTGTGCGTCCTTGGTGGATAGTGTATCGCTTTTCTGTATGTCTTCCAGCGGACCCAGTATCAGCGTAAGCGGGGTGCGCAGTTCATGAGTGATGTTGGTGTAGAAGCGCAGGCGCTCGTTGTTCAGTTCCTGCTCGTGTTCGTGGCTCTGCTTCTCCAGTTGGTACAGTGCCTCAGCATCCAGTCTTTTCTTGTAGGCATAGAGTATGGAGAAAAGGATGATAAGGGACAGCAGGATATAGAATGACTTTGCCCACCAAGTGAGCCAAAGGGGCGGGGCGATGCGGATGTCCAGTGAGGTGGTTGCGTCCGACCATGCTTGGTTGCGCATGCGCGTTTTCACCTGGAACTGGTATTTTCCGGGAGGAAGATTACGGAAGGTGACATTGTTGGGGTCTGTAAGCGTATACCAGGAGTTCTCGAGTCCTTTCAGCATATAGGCATATTCCACTTGGTTGACCAGGGCATAGTTTTGGATGTTGAACCGGATACTGAAACTATTCTGCGTATATTTCAGTTGCACGTTCTTCTGTCCGTTTAAGGCAATGGTGCTCTGTCCGTTTTCCGGTTTGTTCAGCGGGTCGGTAATTTCAATGTTGGTGATGAATGCGGGCGGTGATTTACGTTCCTGCAATACAACTTCCGGGTTGAAGTAGCACAGACCGTTTATAGAGCCGAAGTAAAAGTTGCCGTCTTGTCCGTAGGCTACACTGCCCCGACTGAAGCTTCCCATGGGGAGGTTGTCGTGATAGTCGTAGTTATAGAAAATGTCTTTACTGTCCACAAGACAGCTGATACCTTTGTTGGTGCTCACCCAAATATTTCCTGCCTTGTCCTCACTGATGGCTTGTATGTGGGTGTTAGCCAGTCCGCTTTCACGCTGGTATACTTTGTAGTTTCTGTCTGTCAGGGAGGGGAAGCATACCAAACCTTCACCCGTGGCCACCCACAACCGCTTTCTGCTGTCTTCGTAGAGGGCATTGATGGTATTGGAGGGGAATTTGGCCAGGACGTTGAAGAGCTGGATGCTTTGGAGTTGAGGGTTATAGAGCCCAGGCCTCCTCCGAAGAATCCTACCCATACTTGGTCTTCGGAATCCTTCAGCACACAGCGGGCCAGATTGTTCTCCAGATTGTAGTGTGCCTTGATTGTCTTGCTGTCACAATCTATAAGATAGACGCCTTCGCTGGTTCCGACCCAAATGTTTCCCTGCTTGTCTTCATGAAAGGAACGTACGTCAGTGCGTGACTTGTCTTCGGAGAAAATCTGCCGGAAGCTTTGCTCTTGGGTTGTAGTAGGCTATTCCTCCATAAAAAAGCCCGAACCATAATCCTCCCTTTGAGTCGCACAAGGCTGCCTGCACCGTATTGCTTCTGAATTTCTTGTTGTCAGCATTGTATATGGCTATTCGTCTTCCCTTGTTGAATACGTTGATTCCTCCTCCATCGGTTCCTATCCAGAGGTTACCGGCTTTGTCCATACAGACACCGGAGGCTATTTTACTGTTCAGGCTGTTGTTGGTGGATGGAAAAGGAGAATATTTATAAGTGCTGAAGAGTGACGGCTCGCGTTTTATGAAGTTGATGCCGCCTCCCCAGGAACTGCCCATACATTACCGAAGGAATCTTGGAGCAGGCAACGGATACTGGAGTTGGACAAGCCGTATTCATCGTCTCCCTCCCGGATAGAAAGCGCATGAATCTGGTCCGACGAACGGAAAAGCTGTTGGGACAAATCCACTACGGCAATGCCGCCGAATTCCATGGCTATCCAAAGTCTGTTGTCATCCAGTTGGTGTATATCATATACACGGTGCGATATGCAGTTGGTTTTGTCGTCGAAGGGGATGAAACTTTCCGCTTCCGGGTTAAACAGTACCACTCCTCTATCGGTTCCTATCCATATGTTTCCGCTTTTGTCTTTGTAGACACATGTCACTTCGTTGCCGGGCAGGCTGTTGGGGGATTGCGGCTCGTGTGTGAAGTTCTTGACTGTCTTGTCTTTTATGGAAAGTATACTGAATCCCCGGTCCACATGCCCGATATAGAGTAGTCCGTTACCGCCGTCTATGGCAGACCAGATATGGTTGCTTGCAAAACCTGGTACGGTTTCGGTATTGTAATGGGTGAATTGCCCGGTTTGCTTGTCAAAATAGTCCACGCCTTTCCAATAGGTGCAAATCCATAGGTTACCGTCGGAGGCGGCAATGATTTTGGTAATGTCGTCCGTAACCAGGCTTTCAGGGTTGTTTTCGTTGTGTCTGTAAGTGATGAATGAATCGTTGGCATAATTGTATGCATTGATTCCGGCACGCTGGGTTCCTATCCATAAGATGGAGTCGATGGGATCGTCCAGCAGACAGTTCAGTTCGTTGCCGGTGATGCTTTGCTTGCCGGTTGTTTCTTCTTTATAATAGGTAAGGAAGCGTATTCCGTCGAATTTATTTAAACCCTCTTCTGTGGCAAACCATAGAGAGCCCCGTTTGTCTTGGGCTATGCTTACCACATGGTTGTTGGACAGCCCTTCACGGATACTCAGATGTTTTATGGTATATGGCTGCGCGGATAGCAGGAATGGCAGGCATAGGAAAATGGAAGTAGAATCTTCTTCATAACGGGTCGTTTTTCATTGCATGAGTCAAAAGTACAAATAAAATCTTTAGATGATGTGCACAAATCGTGCATTGACAGATTTATATGCCTTCTCTGCAAGATTTATACAGCTGTTGAATCGAAAATTGGCATATGTTTGCATTGCCGATTATTATAAATCGGAACAAAATGTACTTTTTTGTTTAACTTTAATAATAATATTTATGAAGAAGCATTTCTTTAACGCCACTTTCTGGGCGTTATTATCGCTGGCTTTATGGACTACTGGATGTAGTGACGATGACGGATACTCTGATGTAAACGGGCAGATTCCGACAATGACATTGGTGACGGATCATATTGAATCCGGTGCCGGCCATCGTTTTACCATTGAAGGTTCGTTGGCTGACCAGGATGGAATTGTATCCGTCAATCTGCAATGTGCCGATCTTTATCTGAACAAGACCATTGATTTGGTCGAAATCTATGGAGCTCCCCAAACGGAGTATGAGTTGAGCTATTCTTATGACCTCAAGCGTGATGAAATCGGTGAACGCTTCACCGTGAAAGTGACCGTAACAGATGCGGGCGGGCGTGAAGTGTCGCAGGATGTGTTGATAACGATGGATGGGGACTTTGAGAATCCTACATTTACAATTGCCCCTGGTAAGGAGGTTACCGTACTGATAAAGGATGAAACAAAGTTCAACCTGAATTTCACGGTGAAAGATGACCGCATACTGGATTATGTACTCATTGAGATTCCTGGGGTAGAAGGTTTTGAAAGCCGCCGTATAGAGGCTGGCGGGCAATCTACTTTGAGCTTTACGGAGAAGATTATTCTGCCTAATGAGGTGAAAAGTTACGATGTGACTTTGACGGCTGTGGATGCCAGAGGCAATCAGACAGTGACCAATAGTACCATCAGTGTATCTGAAATGCCTGACTTCCCCAAAATGTATCTGGCCGATGTGGCAACCGTAGAGGAATTGAACAGTGATATTTTCGGTGTACCGATGGTGATTAACCATACGGGCGAGTACCAATATCGTGCACGTTATTATAATAAAGCTGCCGGTACGGAAATTTTCTTCTTACCGCAAAAGACAGACTTTACTCCTATCTGTTTTGGCCTTGATCCGGAGGATAATACAAAACTGACGGATGACCCGGAAACGACTAAACCTATTGTCTTGGATGAGGCTGGTGTTTATTATGAAATAGACATCAATGTGAAAGAGTCTACTTATAGTATGCGCACGTACTCGGTGACAGAGGCTACAAATCCGATGAAATATGAATATGGAAAGCCTTGTTTTGACCGTTGGGAGAATGGGGAATCGTTCATTGATTTCTATATCGGTTGGGGAGGTTCTCCTCAGGATGCGGGAAATCAGTTGTTTGCCCAGGATAAAAATAATCCTCATCTTTTCTATTATCCGGAAAATGGAACTTGGACGCTGGAAGCCGGTGAAGAAATGAACTTCATCATATCCAATTATCATCCCGACGATGGTGGGATCATGTGGAATGGCGGTGTGACGACTCTCAGAATGTAGAGAAGTTGGTTACTTCAGTAAGAAAGGGGATGTGAATCCTAATTGGGAAGGCACCAATCAGCGTTGGGAAGACGGCTCGATGGTAGGTGACAACTGGATGAAGCCTACGGTTACGGTGACCGGCAACTACCGCTTTGAGTTTGACGCGCATTTGGGTCGCGGCAAGATTGTGCCTGCTAATTAAAAAGTAACATTAGATTTAAGATATGAAAAAGCAAATTCTATTATTATGTCTTGCGCTGATAAGCCTTTGCGGTTATGCGCAGCAGATAACGGTTAAGGGTGTGGTGACTTCGGCCACCGACCAGCAGCCGTTGATTGGAACTACAGTTCAAGTGAAAGGTACCGGTACGGGTACAATTACCGGTATCGACGGTGATTATACATTACCCAATGTAGACAAGAATGCAGTGTTGGTATTCTCTTCTATTGGTTTTGAGTCTCAGGAAATAGCTGTAGGTGGACGTACTACGATTAACGTGGTACTGAAGGAGGCTGCGGAATTACTGGATGAAGTGGTGGTTATCGGTTATGGTGCTGTGAAAAAGAGCGATTTGACCAGTTCTATTGCTACAGTAAAAGGCGATGAAATCACTGAAACCGTGACCGGTAATGCTATGGATGCTTTGCAGGGTAAGGTAAATGGTGTACAAGTCACCAGTGGTGGTGGCCCTGGAGCTACTCCGAAGGTGCTGATTCGTGGTGTAACTACCGTAAACGGTACGAATCCGTTGTATGTAGTGGATGGTATGCCGGTAGGTGACAATATCAACTTTCTGAATAGTAACGATATTGCTTCCATGGAAGTATTGAAAGATGCTTCGGCTGCCGCTATCTATGGTACACGTGCATCAAACGGTGTCATCCTGATTACTACAAAGAAAGGTAAGACTGGTAAAGCCCGCATCAATTGGAATTCTTCTGTTGGTTTCCAGACCGTGGCCAAACCTAATATTGCCGGTGCGGCTGAATATAAAGAAGTGTTCAATACCCGTTATACGAATGATGGCCTTTCTTCTATCTGGAACGATACGGGTGCTACGACCAATCCCGGTGGTACAGACTGGTGGGATACTGTAGTCAATAAAACAGCTTTGGTGCAGAACCATTCACTTAGTGTTGCCGGTGGCTCAGAACAGTTTGTTTATAACTTTAGCGTGGGCTATTATCGTAACAACTCACAGTTTGATGTAGGTTATTGGGATAAGATAAATATCCGTCTGAATACTGAATATACATTTAATAAGTATGTAAAATTGGGAGTTGATATTGCTCCACGTGTCGAATCATGGGATGATACCCCAAATCAGTTCTCGGCAGCCATGGCTATGGACCCGACAACTCCGGTATTCCGTCCGCAGGACCAATGGGAGGATAATAAGTACAACAACTATCAACGCTCTTACAACAACCAGGAGTGGAATCCCGCCGGTTCAATTGCCCGTAGCAATGCTCATTCTCGCGAGTTGGGTGCCATTCTGAATACCTATCTGCAGGTAAACCCGATAGAAAAGCTGACGTTGCGCACCCAGTTCGGTGCCAATGCACACTATCGCCGTTCTGATTCATTCGTTCCGAAGTTTAATATGGATCCGTTGGAGAAACAGGACTTGAACGAAATCACCCGCCGCAATCAGGAGTGGTTTGACTGGAACTGGACGAATACAGCCACTTACATGGACACTTTCGCTGAAAAGCACAACTTGAATGTAATGGCTGGCTTTACTGCCGAACGTTTTGCATGGTACAATACTCAGGCACGGCGTGATAATGTTCCCAATAATCTGGACCAGATGCAGGAAGTGAATGCCGGACAGCAGGGTACGGACGAGGCCAACGGTGAAACCACTTACAATACACTGGTTTCTTTCCTGGGCCGTGTCATGTATAACTACGATAACCGTTACTACATTTCGGCATCTCTCCGTGCCGACGGTTCCTCCCGTTCCGAAGGCAGCAAGTATGCCCTCTTCCGTCTGTTTCCGCTTCCTGGCGTGTCATCAGTGAGGCATTTATGCAGGACCAGGACATCTTCAGTGACCTGAAGCTTCGTGGAGGCTGGGGCCGTGTAGGTAATCAGAATATCAACAATAATGCTACCCTTACTTTGTTGAGCGAAACCCAATACTATTATGGCAATACGTTGGCAAATGGTTACTTCGTGTCTACAGTAGGTAACAATCAGTTGAAGTGGGAGACTGTGGAAGATTGGAACGTAGGTGTGGATATGTCATTCCTTGATTCACGTTTGGGTGTAACATTCGAATATTTCCAGAAAAAGTCCATTGACATGCTTTACCAGAAACAGAACATCCTCTCTTTGGGATATGATAACTGGAACAGCCAGATTTGGATGAACATCGGTAGTATGCAGGCCCGCGGTTGGGAAGTGGGACTTACCTGGCGCGATGAAATCGGCAAGGATTTCTCTTACGATCTTGGTCTGAACCTTTCTGCCGTGCGCAACAAGGCCATCAAGTTCTCGGGCGACGGTCCTATCAATGTCGGTGGATTCAATAGCGACCAGATTATCCGTAACGAAGATGGTGGTTTTATCTCCCGTTTCTACGGTTACGTGGCCGATGGCTTGTTCCAGAATTGGGAAGAGGTGTATGCGCACACTGACGAACACGGAACACTGATTCAGCCCAATGCAAAACCGGGAGACATCCGCTTCAAGGACCGGGACCATAACGGAGTGCTCGATGCCAATGACAAAGATTATATCGGCAATCCTTATCCTGATTTAATGATGGGTCTGAATATTGGTATGCGTTATAAGAACATTGATTTTGCAGCCAATTTCTATGGTACGTTCGGTAATGATATTTACAATGTTACCAAAGGAAGGTACTCCGGTTCAGGTGGACAGAATGTCTGGGCAGGTACACTGGAGAAAGCATGGCATGGCGAGGGTACCGGCAATGATATTCCCCGTTTGTCGAGCAATGACTTGAACCTGAACTATAGCCGCGTTTCCAGTTTCTATGTGGAAGATGGTTCCTACTTGCGTTGCAAGCTGTTGCAGATAGGCTATACGCTTCCTAAGAAATGGGTTGGAGGTGCTGACTTGCGTCTTTCCTTCTCTGCACAGAATCCGTTTACCATTACCGGTTATTCGGGAATGATCCCGACGCCCGATGGTTGACGGTACTACCGACAGCTCTGGCAGTGCCATCAATACCGGTATTGACAACGTGGCTTATCCTAATCCGAGAACATTCTTGTTTGGCATTGACTTCAAATTTTAATTCTTGATTATCCATGAAACGAATATTTACAATAGTAGTCTGATTGCTTCGCTGGTGTTTACCTCTTGCGAGGACTTCCTGACCGAAGACGTACGTGGGCAATTGAACGTGGACACTTATTATAAGTCCATAGAAGAGTGTGAATCCGCAGTCACGAGCTGTTATCAGGCCATGACATATGGAGGATGGTGGCAAATCAACACCGTGTGGTTACTTTCCGAAATGTGTGGAGATGATGCCTGGATGGGGAATACCTCTCAGTCTCAGAGTGATTATATCTCATTGGCGCATTATCAGGGAAACGGTGCCAGCAATGGCCCTATCTCCAATTTTTGGCAGTACCGTTACAAAGGTATTTTACGTTGTAACATAGCCATAGATCGCATTGCGGCTCTCGAAACCCAAGAGACAGAAACCAGAGACCGTCTGGTGGCAGAAGCCCGTTTCCTGCGTGGCTACTATTACTTCGAACTGGTGAGAAATTTTGGCGGGGTGCCCTTGATGACCAGTTTCCAAATGCCGGAAGAAGTGGAGGGAACAGAACGTGCTACGGCAGAAGCCGTGTACAAATTCATAGAGGATGACCTGATGGCAGCTGCCGAAATACTGCCGCAACGCAGTACTGCGCAAGTAGGGCATGCTACCCGTGGCGCCGCTTTAGGATTATTGGGTAAAGTGTACCTCTATCAGGAGAAATGGCAGGCTGCCCATGATGTGTTGAAGACTGTGATAGATGAAGGCGAATACCAATTGCTTCCCGATTTCGCAGGTATGGAATGTCGACTATGACAACAGTGCGGAGAGCCTTCTGGAAATCCAGTATGAATATCATCCCACTTTGGCTTAGGAGGGGCGCTTGCTACGGTAACCGGTGCCCGTAATGGTCCTGGTGATGGTTGGAGCTGGTGTCAGCCTACGGCAAATTTGGAGCAAGCTTATATTGAGGCCGGTGATACGGAACGTTTGAAATGGACAATAATCAAGTCGGGCTGTACAGAAATTGCCGGCGAAGACCAATTCGAAGATTTCATTGACGCAAGCAAAGCGTTGAATAAGTATCAGGAATATCTTGATAAATATGGTTGGGACCCCAATTGCTATATTATCAATCCCGCTGACCATAAGTCTGCGCGTATCATCCGCAAGTATTTCCTGCCGATGAAATATCGTGCTCAAGGCGATGCAACGGCTTACGCCACGGACAAGAGTCCTTTGAATCACCGTATTCTGCGTTATGCCGATGTCCTTTTAATGTATGCTGAGGCTTGCAATGAACTGGGTGATGACGCTTCTGCCCGTGATGCTCTCAATCAGGTGCGCAGACGTGCCAAGTTGGATGACGTTACGGCAAGTGGAAAGGCATTGCAAAGTGCATTCGCCTGGAGCGCCGTTTGGAATTGGCTTTCGAGCAGAACCGTCTGTATGATATCCGCCGCTGGACTGATACAAATGGTAAAAAGATGATTAGCAATATCCTGGGACCGAACGGTTCCTTTGTGAAGTGGAACACTGAAGAGGCTACCCGTGACGCTCTTGAGTGGGAAAATCAAGGTGAAGCAAGTGACAAAGGCATCACTTCAATGAAAACCGCGACATGGTGTTCCCCATTCCTTTGTACGAAATCACGATGTCCAACGGTTCCATTACCCAGAACCCGGGTTGGAATTAAACACATTCTGATGAAAACAGATTGTTGCAGGAACTGATTATTCAATAGGTCTTTATATTCTGTCGCGGATAGTTTGCAATGGATTATCCGCGGCAGTTTTTTTAATCCGAAACAATATCATGAATTTGAGACACATTTTTATTCTTCCGGCACTGCTTGCTGCAATGGCTTGCAGCGACGATTCTCCCGTTACGCCGGATACTCCAGACACTCCTGAGGGTCCGGACATTACAAACAGCGTAGAAAAACTGGTGAGCATCGATGCCGGACAGACTTTCCAGACAATAGCCGGCTTTGGCGCTTCGGACTGTTGGTCGCCTGCCTTTGTGGGCAAGTCATGGACTTCGCACCGTGCGGGGATTACGGAACTGCTTTTTTCTTCAGAGATTGTGGGCGGCAAGCCGAAAGGAATCGGCCTTTCCCAATGGCGGGTGAATCTTGGTGGCGGCAGTGCCGCGCAAGGTGAAGCCAGCGGCATCGAGGATAAATCCCGTCGTGCGGAATCCTATCTTACAGATGACTTGACGTACGACTGGACCCGTTGCGAGGGACAACGTTACTTCATGGACCGTGCCAAGGAGCTGGGATGTAACAATTTCGTACTTTTCAGCAATACACCTCCGTGCAGTACACCTATAATGGAAAAGGATTTTCCGCCAGAGGGGGACTTTCCAATCTGAAACCGGAGCATTATGGTGACTTTGCAGGATATATGGCCGATGTAGCGGCCCGTTATACCGGTGAAGGCTATCACATAAGCCATATCTCGCCCGTCAACGAGCCGCAGTACAACTGGGACAGCGGTCAGGAGGGCAGTGGCTGGACCAATGACGAAGTGGCTGCACTGGCACGCGAGTTGGATATGTCGTTGGATGACCGGGGGCTTTCCACAGACATTCTCTTGGGCGAATCCGGTGATTGGGAGTATCTGTATAAAGTGAAAGGCGATGCCAACCGCAGTAATATATTCTCAGCTTTCTTTACACCCGGCTCTTCCGCCTACGTGGGTGACTTGGCACACGTGAAGAATCTCATTTGCGGACACAGCTATTGGACTGACGGCACATGGGACGGTATGCGCAACGTGCGCAAGCAAGTGGCCCAGGCTGCCGGTCAGTATAATCTGGATGTTTGGCAGAGTGAATGGAGTATGCTGGGCGATAATTACAGCAGTTCCGAATTTGTGGGCTACGAGCAGGCTTCTGAGATGGATATCGCTTTCTACATGTCGAAGGTCATCCACAATGACCTCACTGTGGCTGGAGTGTCTTCCTGGAGTTACTGGACATCGATGGATGTTTCCCGTTGGGGGCATAAGAACCGTTTTCTCTTGATTTCGCTGGTACCTGCCGGTGGCGAGTATGGTGATATAGAGCAGGAGGGAAGCTATCAGGCTACTGCCACTCTTTGGGTACTGGGCAATTACAGCCGCTTTATCCGTCCGGGATACCGCCGTATTGCCCTCGACTTGAACGAATCGCGTACTTTTTTCGGTTCCGCCTGGCTTTCTCCCGAGGGGGATAAGGTAGTGGCCGTCTATACAAACATGTCTGATAAGGCGGTTCGCTTAGGTGAAACGCATGTGGGATGGAGCAATGAAGCGAAGTCAATAGCTACTTATACAACTACCGGTAGCAAGAATCTGGTGGAAGGAACGGTGGCGGCAGGCAAGCAGGTGATTCTGGAAGCCAAGAGTGTGACAACCGTGGTGTATAGCCTGAAGTAAGGAATTAGTTTAACTTCAAAGAAAATCTATATGAAAATGTATTTTAAGAATAACAGGACTGCTCTTATCTTTTGCTGGCAATGCTGGTCGTTGCTCCGATAAAGGCGCAGGTGGCATTTGGCGATGCCGCAAAATTCAATGACGGATGGCTGTTCCGGCTGACGGACGACTCGGCTATTGTCCGGACTGACTATGACGACAGCGAATGGCGGAAGCTTTCTTTGCCACACGATTGGTCCATAGAGGGGCAATTGTCGCCCACACTGGCCAGTTGCACCGGGTACCTGCCGGGTGGGATAGGCTGGTATCGCAAACACTTCAGGGTTGAAGACAACGCAACACGTCATTATATCTATTTCGAAGGGGTATATAACCGGAGCGAGGTTTACCTGAACGGGCATCTGCTTGGCAGGCGCCCCAACGGCTATGTATCGTTTCTTTACGACATGACCCCTTACCTGAAGGAAGGCGACAATGTGCTGGCTGTCCGTGTAGACCATAGCCGTTATGCCGATTCACGTTGGTATACGGGGTCGGGCATCTATCGCGATGTATGGCTGGTGGCTGCTCCCGATACACATATTGCGCAATGGGGTGTGGGCTGGCATGCCGCTTCGCTGACAGACAAGCAAGCCGTCGTTGCGGTCGATGTAGAGGTGGAGAAGCACAAGGCAACTTCCGACAAACTGGAACTGAAGGCTTCACTGTACGATACTGCCGGAAAGCAGGTGCACAACGCCGTGTGCGTGTTGCCGATGGAAAAGAGGGCATTGCCAAGCAAAGTCTTGACTTGAAAGTGTCCAAACCCCATCGTTGGAATCTGGATAATCCGTATCTGTATACATTGAAAACCGAATTGCTTGCCAATGGCAAACGCATTGACGGCAGTGAGACCAAAGTGGGACTGCGTACGCTGGAATTTGATGCCAACAAAGGTTTTGCCCTCAACGGCAACTGGATGAAGGTAAAAGGTGTATGCCTGCATCATGATGCAGGAGTGCTGGGTGCAGTAGTGCCGCCGGAGGTATGGGAACGCCGCTTGAATAACTTGAAAGGGATTGGCGTAAATGCATCCGCATGAGCCATAACCCACAAGCCCCCGTTCTTTATGAACTGTGTGACCGCCTGGGATTTCTTGTAATGGATGAAGTCTCTGACGAATGGGAGTTTCCGAAACGCAAATGGGTACAAGGCTGGAATGTGGGTACTCCGAGTTATGACGGTACTTTCGACTTCTTCGAGGAGTGGATAGAACGGGACGTAACCGATATGGTACGTCGTGACCGCAATCATACCTGTATTTTCTTGTGGAGTATCGGCAATGAAGTGGATTATCCGAACGACCCTTATTCGCATCCCGTTCTTGATGGAGCTAAAATCAACCAGCCTATGTTCGGGGGCTATAAGCCGGATGCTCCCGATGCCATGCGCATCGGAACCATAGCAAAGCGTCTGGCTGCCTGTGTACGTGCCGTGGACACTTCCCGTCCCGTGACCGGAGCTTTGGCGGGTGTCGTGATGTCGAACGAGACGGAGTATCCCGATGCTGTGGATGTGGTGGGGTATAACTATACGGAAAACCGCTACGACCAAGACCATGCCACTTATCCGGACCGCATTATCTATGGAAGCGAGACGGGTTCGGGGCTTGATGCCTGGTATGCCGTCCGCGACAAGGATTTCATCTTCGGGCAGTTCATCTGGACCGGTACAGATTATCTGGGTGAATCGGGCAGATGGCCGTCCCGCGGTTTGTACACGGGTTTGCTCGATTTCGGAAGTTTCCCCAAGCCACGCGGACATTTCCGTGCTTCGTTGTGGTGCGAGAATCCGGTCACGTATGCAGGAACATATCCGGTATATGCCAATCCCAAGCATCCCGAGCATGTATTCCTTTCGCCTGATGCATGGGACATCTGGAACTATGACGAGGGGCAGAACATACGTGTGGTGTGTTATACCAATGCTCCGCAGGCGCGTTTGCTGCTCAACGGCAGGGTGGTAGGCGAGATGAAACCTTATGATGAAAAGACCGGCATCATCTACTGGGATATTCCTTTCCGGCTGGTGAGCTTCGTGCTGAGGGCTGCGATAAGGAAGGAAATGCCTTGTCGAGCTATTCCATCCGGACATCCGGACGTCCTTATGCCATCCGTGCCACGGCGGATCGCACTATTTTGTCCGCGACCGCGCCACTGCGCACATAACCGTAGAGGTGGTTGACGAAGAAGGTACTGTTGTGAAACTTGGCGACAATGAAATTACGTGTACAGTTGAAGGAGCGGCGCGTCTGCTTGGGCTCGAAGGCTCTGACAACAGTGACATGAGTGATTATACCGATAACCGTCACCGCGTATATCACGGGCGTTTGCTGGCTATATACAGACTACCGGAGGAGAGGGACCGGTTAAAGTAAAGTTTGCTTCCCCCCTTCTGAAAGGAACTGAAGTAAGTTTGAAGTAGGGCAGTAGTACACTACTATGGACTTATGTTTGTGCCATCGTATTGGCACAGTCGTGCCAGTACGATGGCAAGGCTGTGCCAGTATGGTGGCACAACTTTGCCAATGCGATGGCACGGGTTGTGTATTTCTTACAGAATGTATTGCACTTCCTTGAACAGATATTCCCGTTCACTTCCTCCTTCATCCTCCAGCACGAACCGTCCGTCTTGCTCTACACGCAGCAACCGGGCAAGGAACTTGCCGTTGGCATCTTCATAAGGGTGCAATCCCCGGCGACGGAAAAGGGAGCGGGCATACCGTGTGGATATCTCGTCGGAGTAGACGGCGAAGTCCTCCATTTGGAGGCTGTTGTAGTAGATTTGTACACGTCTTAGGATATGGGCAAGGATTTCATAACGGTCGTGCTCCTTTCCGGTGATTTGTTTCAGTGAGACGGGGTTGGGAGCATCACTGTTGAAGACTTCCTGGTTGATGTTGATACCGATTCCGGCAATGCTGCGCCTGATATGATGTCCGGAAAGGTCGTTCTCTATCAGTATGCCGCAGATTTTCTTGTCTTTCCAATAAATGTCGTTCGGCCATTTGATGGTGATTTCATCAGACCATCTGCTCAGCTCTTCCTTAATGGCGAGGGAAACGATTTGTGAAAGGATGAACTGCGGCGGGCTTCCAGAAAAGAAGGTAGAGTACAAAGCTGAAAAGCAGGTTCTTGCCTTCTTCAGCTTCCCAGGTATTGCCGCGCTGGCCTTTACCGGCAGTTTGGAACTCGGCAGTCACGGTTGTTAGTTCGGCAACGGATTCTTGCAACTGGTTGCAAAGCTGGCTGAGGTATTGGTTGGTCGATGCCGTTTCGTCCAATGCCACCAGCGGGAACGGGAATGTGTCAGGGCAGGGCTTCATATTCGGTACGCATTTTTTGGTGAACTTCTTCAATACTTCTTCCATGGAGTGGTCTATCAGTTGCTTTAACAGTTTGTCGTCGACGTCACCGTCAAGGAACACCTGGTTCCAGTACTTTTTGTTGAAGTGATAGGCACCTTCGATGGCAGCATAATGCTCCCGCAGTTCGAGTGCATATTCGGGGTCGCATTTCAGACAAATCTTGTTGGCGCTTTCCAGGTCGATAAGTGCAAACATTTTATCCATGACTTTCATCACGAGCGAGTATTCGTCGAACGGAAGGCATTCCGTGACGGCTTTTTTGCTGAGGCAATATTCGCGGGCGGTTTCTATGTCCATGATGGTATTTACGGTTTTACGGTTTACAATTTACGATTGAAATAACTCTTGCTTGTCAATTTTCAACTCTCAGAACATCGGTGGATAGAAGGCTTCTTTGAGATGCTCTATCCTGAATGCACCCGGTTCGCCTACAGCCGTTATGATGTCGAAGCGGACGGGTGCATCCAAGCAGAAGTGCTTGATATAGGCATCGGCCGCTACGACAATACGTCGTATTTTCTGCCAGTTCACGGCATCCTGCGCTCAATGTAATCCGTATTGCTACGGGTTTTCACTTCCACAATAATCAGTTCCTTATCTTTGTCGGCTACAATATCCAGCTCAAGGTGATTCTTTCGCCAGTTACGGTCACGTATGGTGTAACCGTTCTGTTCCAAGTATTTGGCAGCGGCGTCTTCACCGGCTTTTCCAAGAATATTGTGTATTGCCATAGTCAGTATGCTATTTAAACGACAGTGCTTTCTTTACCAGATGTGGGCGTGCAAAAGGTTTGCCAGGGCTGGTAGCGAATATAGTACTGCGTGTTTGCGGTTTATGCTGCAAATCGTAATTTACAAATTCTTCATAGGTGGTTTCTTTTTCTAGACCGGTACTCATTACTCTATCGTATATGGATTTACGAGAAGGTGCATTAAAGCCTTCGATGTTACTGCGCATCATGCTTTCTTTAGTTGGACGGTAGGCTCCTTCTACGAATGTACATGCACCTTGGAAGATACCTAAATTATCAGATGCATAGCGTTCATCTGCCAAAAACTTTGCCCAAAGTACCTCGGTACGGCTTTCTGTAAAGTCTACATTTTGCGCCCATCCTAAGGCTTGTAATCCTTGAATGTCCTTTATCTCAGCTAAAGAAATAGCTCCTTGCTCTTCATAGGCATATTCGTCTTCCAATTTGGCAAAACCATGCCCCACTGCCTCATGTACAAGTACTTGCCTGAATTTTTCACTCTCCAGGTTTTCAATGACCGGACAATAGGCTATTGCAAACTCCACCATTTTGTTGGTAGAGGTATCTGTATATCCGAAATAAGTGGTACCTGCATAAGCTGGAGTATTCAGAATGATAACGACTAAGGTTTCCTCCAAGTCTAATCCTTCTACACATTGTGCATATTCCATTATTTTCTGGTCATCACCGTCGTAAATTTCAGTAGTACCGCCACCTCTTAGTTTACATCCAAAGGCAGTTTCGTATCCATCTCCAAAACTGTTATTCTTTGAAACTGCCGTTACGGCATATACATTGAAATAGTCTCGAAGCGATTTAATAGGTTCTTCGGTAAACAAATTTTCCAATGTTTTTTCCATAACCTTATTATAGGTACCGTCGGCAATCTCTTTATCAATAAACCCGTCACCCATGATGACTATGGAAATTCCTTTTCCTACAGTAGCCTCTTGTAAGATGTTGACAGATTTATCAGCGGAATAGTCTGTAGATTGTCCTGAAGCTTTTCCTTGCTGGGTTATAGTAGCTGTGGCCAATATTTTCTGGTCTGTACCTATTTCTCTGATAAAATAGATATAAGTAGTACGGGAAGAATTTTTTGTGTTAGGTAGCGCTTTTAACTTAAGTACCAATGAAGAAGCGGTACGGGTTTCTGCTCTTGATACTAACCAATCACCACTCGTTTCACCGTAGGCTTTCAATTCATCAGTAGCTACATTTGTGGAAAAATGAATGTCTAAGGCACCTCCTGCAGCATCAATATTATACATATTCTGCTCCAGCGTTATAGCATTACTTTGCTGTATAGTAATATTTTTAGTTAGGCTACCGGAAGTGAGTGTAATAGTTGCTGTACGGGGGGTGGCAGTAATGTTTTCAGTTTTAGCGGTAACTACTAAATCAAAAGTTCCACTTTCTCCCGAAGAAGGAGCTATTGTGAACCAGTCATCAACGGAAGTTGCCTTCCATTCACGTGCACTCGTAAAATGAATGGTAGCCTGCGATTGCGCTTCGTAAGCTATGGTTATATCTCCAGTCGTTTGTATTGAGAATCCAGGTTCTACTTCATCCTTAGAACAAGCAACTAACAAGAATAAACTTAGAAAGAAAAGAAGAATAGATTGTGTCTTCATACTCAGTGAATTATATTAATGAATACAAATATATATAAAAAATATGTATTAGTAGAGTAATAAATGGAATAAATTTGATCGGCATATAAAGTGTTGCTCTACTATTGTAAAACTTTTCAGATATAAAAGATGGTTTTCTGTTTTGTTTTTACAGAAGTAAAAGTAATTTTGCAGGAAATATGAGAAAGAGAGATAAAACGTGTGCGAAAGCAACGCCCGAAGAACCGAAACGCGAGCAGCGCATGGTATGCCTGATGAGCGAGGAAGAGCAACGGATTGTGGATCGTTATCTGGAGAAATACAAGATAACGAACAAGTCGCGTTGGCTGCGGGAGACTATTCTCATGTTTATCCATAAGAATATGGAAGAGGATTATCCTACTTTGTTCGGTGAGCACGACATGAGGAGGATGAAAAGTTAAAAATTAAAGGGGGTGGCGTTGGACGATAGCTATTATATGAAGCAGGCGCTTTTGGAAGCCATAAGGCCGGTGAACGGGGAGAAGTTCCCGTAGGTGCAGTTGTGGTGTGCAAGGACCGTATCATAGCTCGTGCCCATAATCTGACGGAGACTTTGACGGATGTCACCGCCCATGCCGAGATGCAAGCCATTACCGCTGCCGCTGCAACTCTTGGCGGCAAATATCTGAATGAATGTACTCTCTATGTCACAGTGGAACCCTGCGTGATGTGTGCCGGTGCCATTGCCTGGGCACAGATGGGGCGTCTGGTGTTTGGCGCCGAAGATGAGAAAAGAGGGTATCAGCGCTATGCCTCGCAGGCATTGCATCCCAAAACACAAGTAGTAAAAGGAATTCTGGCAGATGAATGTGCCGCCCTGATGAAAGAGTTCTTTGCCGCCAAGCGCAAATAATCTCTAATCTTTTATCCCTAATCTCTACTCTTTGATTTCTTCAAAATCCACATACTCTCCCTCTCTTTGGAGAACAGTTTCTTGTGGCGGGGGCGTATTTCACCTTCTTCAGTTTGTGCCTCCTCAGACGATTGTCTATTATCATTGTAGGAATACCCTCCCGGCTGGTAATTACCATTTCCTTTTTGGTAGGGACCGGAGTTGGAGGAAGTACGGCGTCCGCCCAATCCGAATATGTTCCGGATGACAGTACCGATAATGCTGAGGCCAATGAGCAGAATGGCAATTATGATGATGAATAAAAATCCTAAAATATGAAACATGGGCTAATGTCTTTTTATGTGTTCGTTTTCTGCGAACTTCAATACAACAACCGTGCCAAAGATTTGTTTATTTACTTTTCCTTGTAATAAGCGAAAGCAGTATATACCAGACGATGATTGCAGAAAAGCTGCAGATTCCCAAGAAGATGAGGAACGGAATGCAGACAAGCAGGAAAATGAAGCTTGTTTATTGTCTTTCCATGACAGATTCTTGAATTTGAGTGAGAACATTGGAATCTCCGATACAAGCAGCCATGAGAAAAGGCAGACCAGCAGCAACAGATAAACCGGATGGAAATTGCTGCTCACCAGCCAGTCGTGAGCGCCGTCACCAATGAAGCCCAGAACAAGGCGTTTGCCGGGACGGGAAGTCCTACGAAAGAGCTCGTCTGGCGGGTATCGTTGTTGAACTTGGCAAGCCGCAGTGCAGAGAATACGGACAAAAGAAATGCGAGATAGGGGAAAACGCCGGCCAAGCTTTCCATTGCGCCCGAATAGTCCATTTCCTTGAACAAGGAAAATACAATCAGGGAAGGGGCCACTCCGAAACTGACATCATCTGCCAGAGAATCCAAATCCTTGCCGATAATGGAGTGTGCGTCCAGTGCACGTGCCATCATGCCATCGAAGAAATCGAATACGGCACTGAAGATAATGAAAGCGAGTGCCCATTCATATCTGGCTTCGAATGCCATGACACAAGCAATACACCCGGAGAATAGGTTCAGGCAGGTCAGAGTATTTGGAATATGGCGGGTAATGCAGTTTGCCATTGTTGTTCTTTTATTATTTAAGTTTGGCTATCACAGTCTGATTGCCGGTAGTCAGTTGTCCTAGTTTAACGAATACTTCGGTGCCCAACGGTAGAAAGACATCCACGCGGGAGCCGAATTTGATGAAACCCATATGTTCGTCAATATAGCATTCCTCGCCCGGTTCGGCATAGGTCACGATGCGGCGCGCCATGGCTCCGGCTATCTGTCGTGCCATAATCTCCACGCCTTCCGGAGTTTCTATTACTACGGTGGAACGCTCGTTGTCGGTGCTGGCTTTGGGCAGCCAGGCTTTCATGAACTTCCCGTTTTTGTGCCATACCTTCTTTACCGTACCATCTACCGGATACCAGTTGGCGTGTACATTAACCAGACTCATGAATATAGATACCATGATACGGCGGTCGTGGAAGTATTCGTTTTCCTCCACTTCTTCCACCACTACGATTTTACCGTCGGCAGGAGCTACCACGACTTCTCCGTTTCTTGTCCGAACAAACGGATGGGGCAGCGGAAGAAGTTCACGAGTATGCCATATACTATGAGGCTGATGACCGCTACTACGTAAAAAGGAACTTTGCATTCCAATCCGAAGTAAAGGGCAGTGTTGACAGCCAGAATCAGAACCAGGCTGCCTGCCAATGTATGTGTTCCTTCACGGTGTATGCGTATCTTTTTTAATCTTTTTAATCGACCCATGTATATCGTATTTGCTAATTTAGATAGAAATTATCTGCAAAAATAGGCTTATTTTGAAAATCTAACAAGGATTTGGAGAGAGAAATGTGCATGTTGATAACTTTTTGGGAAATATTTTTGTTAGCTGTGATAGAGGTTGTAATTTTAGGCTCTCAATAGAAAGGATATATATGCAAGATTTTGTTCATTTACATGTCCATACCCAATACTCTCTTCTGGATGGTCAGGCAAGTGTCAGTAGGCTGGTTGACAAGGCCATGAAGATGGTATGAAAGGCATTGCCGTGACCGACCATGGAAATATGTTCGGTATCAAGGAGTTCACCAACTATGTCAACAAGAAGAACAGCGGGCCGAAGGGGGAGATAAAGGACCTCAAGAAAAGGATTGCCGGTATTGAAAGCGGTGAGATAGAGTGTGAAGACAAGGAAGCGGAGATTGCCGATTGCCGTGCCAAGATGGCAGAAGCGGAAAGCAAGTTGTTCAAGCCGATTGTAGGCTGTGAAATGTATGTGGCCCGCCGAACCATGGATAAGAAGGAGGGGAAGCCGGACCAGAGTGGCTATCACCTGATTGTGCTGGCAAAGAATGAGAAGGGGTATCACAATCTGATAAAACTTGTATCGCATGCCTGGACAAGGGGATCCGGCATCAGCGACAGACAGGTGACTTTGCCGAGCGGCGGTTACCTTGTTATCGACCACACCGAGCAATGACGGTTATTGATGTTAACAGCGGCAAGTTCAGCGGACGCGAAATCTGGAAGAGACGATAATGCAGATTAACCGCGAAGCGGCGCTGGAGATTGCGCGTCAGCTGCGTTGCGTGATATTGGCGGCATTATCGT
>ENA-OQCS01000582-OQCS01000582.1-human-gut-metagenome-genome-assembly--contig:-NODE-582-length-20335-cov-10.585362_pt1 | contig 20335 bp, 23 predicted proteins | sample MGYA00242757_ERZ504575 | MGnify/ENA primary metagenome ERZ504575 (study PRJEB26092, sample SAMD00036297) | human gut metagenome | host: Homo sapiens | study: EMG produced TPA metagenomics assembly of... | reverse complement strand
CCATGTTGCGAAGCTCACCTTTCCGCTGTCCCAGCTTCTCGATGACAGCACCGGCAAACTCGTTGGGGACATCGATATAAGCCAGCTCCATAGGCTCTAACTTTTTACCGTTTCATCGGTATGATACAGAACCTCTGCCTTACTTACGGCGAATTCGAAACCTTCACGACGCATATTCTCGATCAACACGGACAGATGCAGCTCACCACGGCCGGATACTTTGAAACGGTCGGGAGAATCGGTCTCTTCCACACGTAAGGATACATCGGTATTTAACTCGCGGAACAGTCTGTCACGCAGGTGACGGCTGGTAACGAATTTACCCTCCTGGCCTGCCAGAGGAGAATCATTTACCATGAACTGCATGGCGATGGTGGGCTCACTGATCTTCTGGAAAGGAATGGGTACCACATTTTCCGGAGAGCAGATGGTGTCACCGATGTGAAGCTCGCTGATACCGGAGACGGCAACGATGGAACCGATGCCTGCTTCCTTGACTTCTACTTTATTCAGACCGTCGAACTCATACAGCTTGCTGACCTTGGTCTTGATGATCTTGTCGGGGTTGTGGTGGTTACAGATGACCACATCCTGATTCACACGGATGGTACCGTTGTCTACCTTACCGACACCGATACGTCCGACATATTCATTATAATCGATGGTACTGATCAGTACTGGGTAGCTGCCTCGGGGTCACCTTCGGGAGCGGGAATGTAGTTGATGATGGTCTCGAACAGAGGCTCCATATCAGTACCCATGTCGTCAGCATCCAGGGAAGCAATACCTGCCTTGGCGGAAGCGTACACAAAAGGACAGTCTAACTGGGAATCGTCCGCATCCAGCTCTAAAAACAGCTCCAGTACTTCGTCTACGACTTCATCGGGTCTTGCTTCGGGTCGATCGATCTTGTTGATACATACGATAACGGGAAGCTTTAATTCCAGAGCCTTACGGAGTACGAATTTGGTCTGGGGCATAGCACCTTCGAAGCATCTACTACCAGGATAACACCGTTACCATCTTCAGGACACGTTCTACTTCGCCGCCGAAGTCTGCGTGACCCGGGGTGTCGATGATGTTGATCTTGGTACCCTTATACATAACAGCAGTGTTCTTGGACAGAATGGTGATACCACGCTCGCGCTCGATATCGTTGGAGTCCATGACACGCTCAGCAACTTCCTGATTTTCACGGAATACACCGCTTTGTTTTAACAGCTCATCCACCAAGGTAGTTTTACCGTGGTCTACGTGAGCAATGATTGCAACGTTTCTGACATCTTCTCTTTTTTGTCTCATAAAAATCCTTGCCTTTCTAAAAATGCGTGCAGCTGATTTATCCTTTTTTCAAACTGTTTCAGTATAGCACTTTATCATTTCCGGACGCAAGAAAAAACCGTGTAAAATCAACGTTTTTGGTGGTTTCTAACAACTTTTGGGCGGTATTTGCATTTTTATGCGATGGGTTTTAGTACTCAAACGATAAAAAATAGAGTATAAATAGTAGTGCAATACATAAGGATTGTTGTAGAAGAGTCAGAAGATGTAGAAGGGAGAACAAAAATGACAGATAAGGTTATTGAAAACAATCAGGTAACGGTGATGGGGGAAGTGGTAAGCGATTTTTCCTACAGCCATGAGATCTACGGGGAAGGATTCTACATGGTGGACTTAAGGTGTACGAGACTGAGTGACAGCTTTGACATCATACCGGTGATGGTCTCGGAGAGACTTTTAGATGTGACAGCGAGCTATATTGGAATGCTTTTGTGTGTTAATGGGCAGTTCCGGTCCTATAACCGTCATGAGGAGCGTAAGAACAGACTGGTATTGTCTGTGTTTGCCAGAGAGGTGAAATTTATTGAGGAGATGGAAGAAAGTTCCAAGACGAACCAGATCTATCTCGATGGATATATATGTAAGGAGCCGGTATACCGCAAGACACCGTTAGGAAGGGAGATCGCAGACCTGCTGCTTGCCGTGAACCGCCCTTACGGCAAGTCTGATTACATTCCCTGCATCTGCTGGGGACGCAATGCACGCTATGCAGAACATTTCAAAGTGGGCGAGCGCTGTGCTATCTGGGGACGGATCCAAAGCCGTGAATATATGAAGAAACTGGATGAAGAAAATGTGGAGAAACGTGTCGCATTCGAAGTGTCCGTCAGCAAACTGGAACTGTTGGAGGAAGCCCGGGAATCCATAGTCTGACGACAAAAGATTGCAAAAATTTACAATATATGGTATAAAGAAATGCATAAGTAACTGACAACTGCGGACAGCTACCTGCGCAAACGCAGATAGACCATGAGGTGTGTAATGGCAGAAGGATGCATCTATATTTATACCGGCGATGGCAGAGGCAAATCACCGGCAGCGATCGGAAGAGCAGTACAGGCAGCAGTAGAGGGGAAGAGAGTTGTTATGATTCAGTCCTGAAGGGAAGGGGACTGGAGGATTCGGATTTCCTGCGCAGGATGGAACCGGAGATCAAATTGTTCCGTTTCGAAAAATCGGACAGCAATTTTGTAGAATTGCCGGAGGAGAAGAAGCAGGAGGAAATCCAGAACATCCGTAACGGAATCGGCTTTGCTAAAAAGGTGCTGACCACCGGAGAATGCGATCTGCTGATCTTAGATGAAGTGCTGGGACTGGTGGAAAAGGACATCATTACAGTGGATACTCTGAAGACACTGTTGGAATGCAGAGGAGATACGGATGTGATCCTGACAGGAATCACTTTGAACGATTCCAAGGATCCGAATCCTTCATCTACAAACATGGAATCCAGCCGGATTCCCCCGGCTGAAGCCTGGATCTCATCGGAAAGTCCCAGCGCCAGGGATAACGATGCCTGGAAGGATTCCCCACCGGACAATGTCTTTACGCTTCGTTCCGTTCCGTTATAGTGATCAATGACATTCAGATCAAGACCTGCTTTTTCTTTCTGATTTTTGCTTTGTTCCTGGCGTTTCAGCTCGTACTGGCCGCTGCTCATGGTCATAAGACGGAGATTGGCTCTTCGCAGGATCCGGTCAAAATATGCCATCTGGATATAGGTTTCCAACTCGATCTTAGATTTTCCGTTCAGTTTTCCGTTTGCTGTATCCGAAAGATTTTTCATCCAGACATATTCTTTTTCCGCCGCAGTCATTTCCGTCTGACGTACCTGCACTTTCTGATATATTTCCTCATTTCCCTTCTGAACAGAAAAAAGTGCTTTTCGTTTTTCCGAAAGCTGTGTTTTCTCTTCCCTAAAACGGCTGTACTGCTCTCTGAGCGCATCCTCATCTACTTCTCCGATTTCTTTTTTCTGCTCCTCAAAGTTTTTTACAACCGCTGTTATTCTTTCCTTTTCCGCCCGGATCTCCTGTAATTTCTGTTGAGCTCTTCTGCTGCTTTCTTTCAGCTCTTCATACAGCTTCCTCTGTGTTTTTATTTCCTGTTCCAGAGATTCTTTTCCACCTTCTCCGATCTCTTCGTTCAGCTCATCCACTTTCTGTGCTTTGTTCTTCCTCTCTGTTTCCAGACGTACGATGTCCTGTGCAGCTTCATTGATAACTCTTCCCAGTTCTTTCAGAGTCTTTTCTCTTTCTATGATCAGCTTCTCAAGATCCTGTTTCTGTTTTGCTTCTTTTTCCTTTCCCTGAACTTTTTCTGACAGGCAGCTGAGCATATCCTGTATCTGTCTTTCAAATCCTGCAGCTGTGTTGTCCGTCACTTCTCCATTTCCTGCCACCAGACTTTTCTGAATCAGTTTTCGGATCTCTTCTGCTGTTATCTGCTGCTGCTTTTTGTTTTCCACGTCTCTTGTCTGAAGACCGGCCTGTTTTCTGTCACATTGATTTTTCTCTTCCTGTAACTGAACGATCTCTGTTTCCAGCTTTTCGATCCACGTTTCTGTTTCGTTCTTCTTTTTTTTACGTTCTATTGCTATGCGAATCTCTTCCTCGCTGTCTGCCAGCTGCTTTTCACATTGGTCCTGTTTTTCTTTCAGCAAAGGGATCAGCTTTTTCCATTCCGTCTCATGTAAAAGCTCTTGTGCCTCCCTCTGGATCTGATGCCATAATGTTTTCTGGCGTTCTTTTCGTTTTCCTGCTTCCACACTCTGCGTATTTGCGTCATTCTCCAGTCTGTCCAGTTTTTGTTTCTCTCTGTCCAGGATTTCCTGATCCACAACCTGTCCTTTGGGAAGTATTCCCGGACGCGGATGCTCGAAAGAACCACATACCGGGCATGGGCAGCCCTCTTTCAGTTCCTGCGCCAGGAGCCCTGCCTGCGCGTCCAGAAAACTCTGAAACAGTTTCTGGTAAACTTCTCTCTGCTTTTGTACTTTTTCAATGGAAATCTTATATTTTTCCTGCTGCTCTTTCGTGGCATTATAAGCCCTTGAAACTCCTTAACCAGAGCAATCAGTCCTTCTAATTCTTTCTTTTTCCGAAGCCCTTCTGTCTTTTTCGTCTCTGCCTTCTGAAGTTCCAGCTCCGCGCTGTCCAACAGCGCCTTGTCTTTCTTTTGCTGCTCCAGCTCTTCCTTCTGCTGCGTTTCTTTCCGGATGATTTCTTCCTGCCATCCATCTATCTGTTTCTGTTCTTTTTTGATCTCTTCTTCCGTCAGCAGACAGCTGTCATAGCTTCGTTTTTCACTGTCCAGTTTATCGTACTCAAACTTGTATTTTTGTAGTTCTTCTCCTGCATCTGCCAGTATTGAAAGGCGTTTTTTTTCTTCCTCATCTTTTTTCTGCAAAAGCTGCTCTTCGGAAATATCCTTCTCTTTTTTTTCACTGACTGTTTCAAGCTTTCCTTCGATTGTTTCCAGCTCTTTTTTCAGCTTTTCCAGCTCCTGATATTTTTTCAGCTTTTCTTCTTTTTCACGGATCCTGATTCCAAGCTCTTCACATCTGTGATCTGCATCTTTATATTTTTCCGCCTCTTCTACTGCAAGCTGTAGAAGTGGTGTTAATTCTTCCAGATCTTTTTCCGCTTTTTTCTTTTTCAGCTCCAGATTTCGTTTCTGAGCCACAAGATTTTGTGCCTCTTCTGCTTTTCGTATATCCTGATTAAGCGAGTCTTCTTTTTCCCGGAGCTCTTTTTCCTGTGCTTCACCATATTCCAGAAACTGCTTCAGAAGTTCCAGACTCCGCTCCAGTTTTCCCTCGAATTTTATCTTTTTCAGTTCGTCAAATTCCTCTGCCTCCTGCCATGAAGCAGTCTCCGTTTTCACTCCATCCAAATACTGGGCAATACTGCGGCGCATTTCATCATATTCCTTATATCTGGCTATTGACGCATCCTTAAGTTTCATCTGAATCTGCTGATAAAGTCCTGTGTGAAAGAGCTGTCGGAAGATCTCTCCTCTCTGTGTAGTTCCTGCCAGAAGTAATTTCTGGAAATCCCCTTGGGCGATCATTGCGATCTGTGTGAACTGATCATAACTCAGTCCCAGAAGCTGTTCCACTGCCGCAGTAACATCTTTTGCCTTTGTCACCGGCTGACGTTCATCCGGATAGATCAGCTGTGCTTCAGCTTTTCTAAGAGTCTGTCCGGTGCCTCTTTTTTCGGAGCCATATATTCCGGACTCCGGCGCACGTGATAATTTTTCCCCTGATAGGAAAAAACAAGCTCCACAAAGGTCTCTGTGGAAGGCTCTGCATATTTGCTCCGAAACATGGCCGGATCTCTTACCTCTCCACTGGCTCTTCCATATAACGCAAAGGTGATCGCATCAAAGATCGTGGTTTTTCCCGCTCCGGTGTCACCGGTGATCAGGTAGAGACCTCCCTCTCCAAGCTTTGAAAAATCAATCTCTGTTTTGTCCGCATATGGCCCGAAGGCACTGATGGTCAGTTTTTTCGGTCTCATTATTTCACCTCCTGGATCTTACGGATCAGGTCTTCGGAATATTTCCGCTGTTCTTCATTCATGGGCTGGTTATTCTGCAGTTCAAAAAATTCCTCAAAATATTCCAGCTCAGATTTCCTTTTCACCGTTTCTGTGCCTGCGATCTCCTGGTTTTCTCTTGTGCGTCGGTTATCATATTCCAGCTCATCAGATTCGGATAAATAGTACGGAGCTTCTGCATTCCATCTACGATATCTTCTTCATCTGTCAGCGTGATCTGCACATAATCCTCTGTGTTTGTGTCCTGATAACCGGACAGTGATGTGATTTCCATGTATGTGCCCTTCAGTTTTCGCATATCCCGTAGAGGCTTCAGCGGAATCTCCCTGATCTTGAGATTTCCTTTTTCCAGGAGCTCCACAACTGTCGCGGATTTCTGCTGTCCTGCCTCGGAAAAAGAATATTTCAAAGGAGTTCCGCAGTAGCGGATGTGCTCGCTTCCCACATTCTGAGGACTGTGGATATGACCAAGTGCCACATAGTCAAAATCCCGGAACACATCTGCCTCCACCTGGTCGATACCTCCAACGGAAATCTCTTCAGAATCGCAGCGCATGGCACCGACCACAAACTGATGGGCGATCAGTACATTGCGATGACGTTTATCAATCTCCATATGTGCAACTGCCGCCTGCACGGCCTCCTGGTAGGTACGGATCTCATCCACCTCTTCTTCTCCTTCCAGCCCGTGCCTCACAGTTGCCGGACGCACAAATGGAAGCAGATGGATCCACACTTCTCCATAGCTGTCCGTTAAACAGTACTTTTCTGTTTTTCCATCGTATACCGGGGTCATGCAGATCCCACTGCTACTCATGATCTGTGAACCGAAAGCGATCCTTTCCGCACTGTCATGATTTCCGCTGATGGCATACACCGGAATCTTCCTTCTGCCAACTGCGTAAGAAACCGGTCAAAAAGCTGCACGGCTTCCGCAGACGGAACCGGTCTGTCATAAAGATCCCCCGCAAGAAGAACCCCGTCCGGTGCTTCTTTATCAATGATCCTCAGGATTTCATTCAAAATATATTTCTGATCTTCGATCATGGAAAACTCATTGACACGTTTTCCCAGGTGAAGATCTGATAAATGGATCAGTTTCATCGATCACCTGCCACTCAAAATGTGATTAAACATACTCACATCGAGATAATGCGGATTCTCACGAATACCGCTTACTGTTTCTTTGTGTATGCTTTTGAGTAACCGGAGTTATCTCTACTCACAGATCCTAAGTACACTCCACAGTCGTTAATTCCCGAAATAGCCTTCGTACATACTTACGTTTGCGGGATCATGCAACTTCGTAAGTCTCTGCATCTCTCAGATTCCGTGCTGCATTGAGATCTCTGTCCTCAATATATCCACATGTGCATCTGTAGATCCTGTCTGAAAGTTTCAGATCTTTTTAATACAGCTGCAGCAGTGGCAGATCCTTGAAGATGGATACCATCGGTCAACTACCCTCAGTTCGATTCCATATTCAGCACATTTTATTTTCAATTTTGTCCGGAATTCATAGAATTTCTGGGACGCAACTGCTTTTGAGAGATGCCGGTTCTTCATCATCCCGGATATGTTCAGATCCTCAATCGTTATATGAGACGGCTTGGTTTTCACTATCTCAGATATTACCTTGTTGATATGATCTGTACGGATATTTTCTATCCGATGATGAAGTTTCTGTACTTTAAGCTTTTGTTTGCATATATTTGCTCTTTGAGTGGACTCTCCTTTCTTTAAGTTCTCATATTTACGGGAAAGCTTTCGCTGTGCCCGTCTTAATTGTTTCTCAAGTTTTCTGATCCGTGCTGTTTTATTGATATTTCTGTATACAGTTCCATTTGACACAACCGCAAAGTCTTTCAGCCCCAGATCGATTCCGATCCCATCAGTGAAATTTCCATCTGCTTCCGGAGCAGGTATATCGACAAGTGCAGACACATAATATCTGCCTGCTTTCATGGAAACTGCCCCGCTTCGGATCACAAATCCATCCTTAGAGGCCGGAATGTAACCTTTTTCTTTCAGCCTTACCCAGCCAAGTGTTGGGATCTTGATCCTGTGACGTTCACAGAGACAGTCTTTGGGATTATTCTTTACAAAATACATTTTTACATCAGATCTTCCTTTTTTCTTATATCTCGGGAAACTACTCTGATGATGAAAAATCTTGAAAAAGCGGTACAGGCATTTTCGATTGTATTCTTTACCGATTTGGAACTGACTTCTCTGATCCAGAAATATTCCGGATGCCCTGGAAGGTATTCATTGTTCAGCCATACACTGAACGACTTGCCGCTCATAAATCTTTCACCGGCATCATAACGTTCTTTATTATGAAACAGGTAGAATTATAAATATATCTGCATGTGCCGATTGTCTTATGTATTTTGATCTTCTGCTCTTCTGTAGGATCGATCTCTGTCTTGAAGCTCTTCAGCAATCTCCTCATCCTTTTCTATCTGTTTTTTATACTTACGAAGTCCATATAATCTACAGGAAAACACATGAAGGATGGAAATAATATCCTGTACAAGTTCTTCCTGTGGTGACAGTTCTTCATTGTTCACCACCAGTATCGTTGTGTGGAATCTCATGCAAAATCTTTCAAACCATTCGTATCCAAAACGGATAAATCTGTCTTTATGCGTGATCACTATGGTTTTGACCTTCTGCTCCATGACTTCGTCCAGTAATCCATTCCATTTCCTGCGGTTATAATCAAGTCCGCTTCCATAGTCTTCAATGCACTGGTCTACGATCATTCCTCTGGCATTACAGAACTGACGCAGAAATGCTGTCTGATTTTGAAGATCATCCCTTTGGTTTTTGGTAGATACTCTTGCATAAATAACAACTTTTCGTTTATCATGTTCTATATTTATACCTTTAAATTGAAGATACTGGTCATATGTGTAATAACGCCTGTCTGTTGGAGTTCGGTTTGCTTTTAAGATTCCCTCTCTGTCCCATCTCTGAAGCGTTTTTACAGAAACACCTAATAATTCAGCAAAATCTTTTGGTTTATAATTTGTGATATTTGATGTGTTCATAATATACCTCCATAAGTATATTTAAACACATTTAATATCTTTTTACAATATATTTAGTTACTTATATCATCCTCCTGCGCTTACCCAGCCTCCGAACAGTTCCGGTGCAAGGTCGATCTCACAGGCATCCAGCACATCTTTTAGCTGTGAAGGATTGCTGACACCGGTTACAGGCACAGTCTGGAATGGCTGATTGAAAAAGTATGCCAGAGACAGGGCCTGCAGGCTGTGGCCAGTTTCTTTCTGCAGCTTTAACAGCTTCTGATAGGTGCGAAGGTTTGTCTCGTTCCAGTAGGATCTTTTCATACTTTCTGAAAGACCTGTGATCTGTGTTTCCTTCTCCCGCATCCAGGATGCATCCACCTCTGCATCTGTACAGGAAAGCCCCATTTTCTGAAGTTTTGAAAAAAATCCCATTGCAGTGGAAGAAAACGGAACGGCAGCAGCGCCTGTCTCACAGTGCCACTGATATTCTTCTCTGGAAAACTCCACAAGTGTAGGATCCGGATTTGTATTTCCTTCGGGATTGATTCCTGCAAGACTCCACTGATTGGATACTGCTGTGATCCCTGAAAGATTTCGTTCTCTCAGACACTGAGCAATTTCTTTCAGCCTCTCTGTGCGGTAATTGGAAAATCCATAATAACGGATCCGGCCTTCTTTTTTCAATTCTTCCAGAATATCCACGATTTCCTCCGCCGGTTTCTCCGGATCATCTCTGTGAAGCCAGTAAAAATCCATCTCATCTTTTCCCAGTGTGCGGCAGCTCTCATCCAGATCCATGCGGATATCTTCTTTGTTCACTCTGCTGCGGCCCGGATCCTCAAAGGAATAGTGCGCGCCCTTCGTTGCCACAATAACTTTTCCTTGCATGCCACTCTCTTTCAGCCATTTTCCTATAATCTGCTCACTGCAGTTTCCATGTCCTTTTAGCCATTTGCAATATACATTTGCCGTATCAATAAAATTTCCGCCTGCCCATACAAAGGCATTCAGAATCTCAAAGCTTTTTTCCAGGTCTGATTTATCTCCAAATCCTGCTGTTCCGAGGCAGATAGGACTGATGTTCAGATCTGTATTGTTCAGCTGCATATATTTCATCTACGTAACCTCCCGTATTCATATATATCTTTTTCTATTATAACTTTTTTCCGTAGATCCGAACAGTATATTTCCCAACTATCCATATACTATGGCACAAAAAATCCTCCGGCACATGCATGCCGGAGGATTCGATATTCCGTTATCTTAACAATATGATTTATTTGTAAAGTGGTCCATAGTTCTTGCAAGCGCGGAAGTCTGCACCTCTTTTTCCATACCGAATGCGTTCCAAGCTGCCGGACGATAGATATCCTTCTCAGGAACATTGTGCATGGATACCGGGATTCTCAGCATAGAGCACATTGTGATCAGGTCTGCACCGATGTGTCCGTAGGAGATCGCACCGTGGTTAGCACCCCAGTTGTTCATTACATCGTAAGCTGTTTTGAACGGTCCCTCTTTGCCATCGCATCTTGGAGCGAACCATGTACATGGCCATGTGTAGTCTGTACGTTTCCAGAGCTTGTCAGATACCTCTTCCGGAAGGGCTACTGTCCATCCCTCTGCGATCTGAAGAACCGGTCCAAGTCCTTTTACAAGGTTCAGACGGATCATAGTTGCAGGCATCTGAGCACGTGTTTCATAACGGCTGGAGTATCCGCCTCCACGGAAGTATCCGTTGTCGGCCATACACCACTCTGTGTTGTCCATGATCGCTTTCTGGTCTGCCTCTGTAACATCCCACCACTGTTTCATAACTGGTGTTCCGTCAGCCTCTTTAGCCTGTCCGTTAGCATCCAGGCAAGCAGCACCGGAGTTGATCAGATGAAGGAATCCGCCAGCTTCTTGGCAACACCCTCAAGGCATATCCAGTAGCTTTCTTAACTGCCTCTGGGCTCCAGTATGTACGAACATCAGCGAAGATCTGAGCACGTCCTGTAAGAAGTTTCATGAACAGCATTCCAAGTCCGTTGAGAACGTCGTTCTCTGTAGCAAGGATGTACGGCTCACGAGCGCCATTCCAGTCGAAGGATGTGTTCAGCATAGCCTCTGCGAAGTCACCGTTCGGATAGAAGTCTGTCCACTGTCTCTGGCCCTGGAATCCAGCTGCAAGAGCATTGTGTCCGATTGCTTCCTCGGAGAATTCCGGAGCAAGATTATCACAGCCGTTCATCAGCTCTTTGATGATAACTGCCATCTTAACAACAAACTCGAACTGCTCCTCTTTCTTCTCTGGTGAGAACTGAAGCTCTTCCGGGTTCTTGTCCCAGCCGATCTTGCAGGTCTCTTTTGCCCATTTGAGAGCTTTCTCAAACTCTTCGTGATCGTAGATACCCTCTGTCATACGACGGATGATCTCTACCTCATCAACAGACTCAACTCTCATTCCGAGATAGGACTCGATGAAATCAGAATCGATGATAGATCCGCCGATACCCATTGTTACAGAACCGATCTGCAGGTAGGATTTACCTCTCATGGATGCAGCTGCAACTGCTGCACGGCCGAATCTTAACAGTTTCTCTTTAACGTCTTCTGGAATGGATGTGTCGTCAGCTTCCTGAACGTCATGTCCGTAGATACCGAATGCCGGAAGGCCCTTCTGTGCATGTGTAGCAAGAACGGATGCCAGATATACAGCACCAGGTCTCTCTGTTCCGTTGAATCCCCATACAGCCTTGATGGTCTGTGGATCCATATCCATGGTCTCAGCTCCGTAGCACCAGCATGGTGTAACTGTAAGAGTGATATCTACACCCTCTTTACGGAATTTATCCGCACATGCGGCGCTCTCACCAACACGTCCGATGGTGGTATCAGCAATAACAACTTTTACAGGCTCACCATTTGAATATTTCAGGTTCTCCTCGAAAAGCTTTGCTGCGGATTTGGCCATGTTCATAGTCTGATCTTCCAGAGATCCTCTTACATCGAGGGCTCCTCTACGTCCGTCGATGGTTGGTCTGATACCGATAACCGGATAGCTGCCTACTAATCTGCTCTTTGCCATAGTAACAATTACCTCCTAAATTTATATTCACTATTATAACTTACAGTTTTTCACGTTCCAACAACTCCTGTCCGAACTATGCTTTTATTATACGATTGCATCTTTTAAATTACTTGTGTTATAATAGCAAAAAACAGTACAATATTCACTTTTTCATATGAGTTCCTAAAAAATCTATAAAATTTAAGAAAGAAGGGTTGTATTTTGCACGATCTTGGAAGAAATGAGGACAGACTTCGAGGTACCTATGAATTTCCTTTTGAATTCCACCACATTGACAGCAGCCATCCACGCTATGTCATGTCCTACCACTGGCATGTAGAATGTGAAATCATGCGTGTATTACAGGGCACTCTCACCGTCACTTTAGACGAAAAAAGTTTTACAGCAAAAGCCGGAGATGTGATTTTTGTCAATAGTGGAGTTCTGCATTCCGGAATTCCTCAGGATTGTATCTATCAGTGCATTGTTTTTGATATGAACATGTTTCTGAAATTTAATTCCGTCTGCACAGAATATATGCAGAAGATCAGCCACCAGGAGCTGCTGATCTATCACCATTTCACCGAAAAGCAGCCTGATATCCAGAGAGCGGTGAACTCTCTTTTTGATTCTTTCTGGCAGAGGAAGCCAGGATATGAGCTGGTTGTGTTTGGACAATTTTACCACTTTTTCGGATTGGTTTTTGGTAATCATTACTACCTGGAAAGCCTGCGGAAAACCAGACGAGATTACAAGCGCATTGTCCAGCTGAAGCAGGTCGTGGAATTTATTGAAAAGAACTATGCCAGCCCCATTACCCTGCAGGAGCTTTCCGCTTCGGTTTCCATGTCTCCCAAATATTTCTGCCGGTTCTTTTCCGAGATGACGCATCAGACACCAATGGATTACCTCAACCGCCAGAGGATCGAGCAGGCCTGCTGCCAGCTGGCTACCACCGATGATTCCATCACAGAGATTGCCTATCGGAATGGCTTTAATGATCTGAGCTATTTTATCCGTACCTTCAAAAAGTACAAGGGGATCACCCCCGGCAAATATAAAAGACGCTGAAATATTTTTCCACGTCTTAATGGCACATATCAGAGTATTACATGACAAAAAGCAGGATCTCGCACATATTGCGGATATCCTGCTTTTTGAGGAATTGGGCTGTTTTATGTAAATACAGCTTTTTCGGCCTGGCGGAGAACAGTCATGCCGGAACGGATTCCCGTTTTGCAGACGGGCTATGTTCATGTCTTTATGAATACATGCTACTCTTCTGTATGAGAAAAAAAGCCGGCAGGGCAGATTTTCTGCATGAAAAAGCCGACGCAGATCGTGAAGGAGCCTGATCTCTGTTTACGCAGTGACCAGCACCAGATTATGTCTTAATTGAAAGCGGATACGATCATCCACCTCACTGCTTGCTTCTGACCAACGGATATCTCACACAGTTGGTCCATCTACTCGAAGGGATTCCACTGCTGCATAGAACTCTGCTTGCGAAATGCCTGTACGCTGCACCGGAACATGCAGCAGAAATATGATACAGTTAAAAACGATCCGGCCGCATTATAGCCGCCGGATGTTTCCTGCTTGTCTTATTCTAACAAATGCCTCTTTAAAATGCAAGAAATTTCAGAACATTTCGCTCTTCATTTTCCGACGGCAAAAGTCTATTTCCTACAGATTTTTCACCGCGTCTATAAACCTTTTTCCGTATTTTTCGTACTTGTGCCTGCCGACTCCTGTCACATTCAGCATTTCCTCCTCGTTTCCAGGCTTTAGAATGCACATATGGATAAGGGTTTTGTCGGAAAAGACCATATAAGGGGGGATTTTTTCCTCTCTGGCGATTTCCAGGCGAAGAGCACGGAGCTTCTGAAAAAGGGGCTCATCCTGTTCTCCCAGCTCCCCGACTGCAGATTTCGGAAGTCTGCTCCGTTTCTCTTTTTTCTTCGTCTCCAGCTCTTTTGACATTTTCATTGTGAGGATATGCGCCTCCTCCAGAAGTGACCTGGAAGCGGCGGTCAGCTTCACAATCGTATATCCGTCATCCGTCAGATGAAGATATTCCTTCAGTACCAGATAATTAAAGATCTGCCGCAGCCGGTGTGCCGGAATCTTTGCACAGACTCCATATTCCGGATTTCCATCCATCTCATACTGCCGGATCTTCGCCGTAGATGCACCACGCAGAGTATCCAGGATCACGTTCACCCCGTATCTTTGACCACTGCTTTCCACGCACCGGATCATTGCCCTGGCCTCCTGGCTCACATCCTGCTCTTCAAACTCGGTCTGGCAGTTCAGGCAGTTTCCGCAGTAGCTTTTTCCGTATTCCCCAAAATATTTCAGGATGTACTCACGCAGACAATCATGGGTAAAGCAGTAAAAGGTCATCTGCTTCAGCCTCTCCTGATCACGCTCCCGGACAAGGCGCCAGGCTGCCGCTTCCATTTCCTGGTTATCCTGTCCTCTCTCGATAAGATACTGATTGGTAACCACATCCTTCCCGCTGTAAAGCAGGATACATTCCGCAGGATCGCCGTCACGGCCCGCACGGCCTGCTTCCTGATAATAGCCTTCCATGTTCTTCGGCATATTATAATGAATGACATAACGCACATCGGACTTGTCGATTCCCATTCCAAATGCATTGGTGGCTACCATCACACGACAGCGGTCATAAATAAAATCATCCTGATTGTTCCGGCGTTCCTCATCGGAAAGTCCTGCATGATATCTGGTGGCCGTGATGCCGTCACGGATCAGCTTTCCGCAGACCTCCTCCACCAGCTTTCTGGTGAGACAGTAGATGATCCCACTGTCGTCCGGATGCTCCAGTATGTAATCGTGTACTTCCTTATATTTATCTTTCGGTGTTTTCACTGCAAAATAAAGGTTTTCCCGGTCAAATCCTGTGGTTGTGCAAAAGGGATCCTGAAGCCCCAGAAGTCTTGCAATATCCTCCCTGACCTCCTTCGTGGCTGTAGCTGTAAATGCGCCGATCACCGGTCTTTTTGGAAGCTGTGCCACAAACTCTGCGATCTTCAGATAGCTTGGCCGAAAATCCTGTCCCCACTGTGATACACAGTGTGACTCATCCACTGCGATCATGGAAATATCCGCGCTCAGCGCAAAATCCAGAAACGCCTCTGTGGTAAGCCTCTCCGGTGCTACATAAATGATCGGATATCGTCCTGCCTTTGCATAGCGCAAGGCTGTGAAATACTGCCCCTGCGTCAGAGAGCTGTTGAGGTATGCTGCTGAGATACCGGCCTGGTTCAGACTCCTCACCTGATCCTTCATAAGGGAGATCAACGGTGATATTACCAGTGTGATCCCCTTCATCATCAGTGCCGGTACCTGATAGCAGATGGATTTTCCTGCGCCGGTTGCATCACTGCCAGAACATCTTTTCCTGCAAGAAGCGCATCGATCACCGCTTCCTGCCCTTCTCTGAATGTATCATACCCGAAGTGGGTCTTTAAAAGTTCCTGTTTCGTCATAAATCGACATGATCCTTTCTGTTACGTTCCCACCGGAACTGTAACGCTTCTCTTTTTCATTGTCGAATCGCTGCTGTTTTCCGAATATTTTATTTTAACATATTTACAGATAAATTGCCAATTGATACAAAAAAATCACAAAGCACTTCCTCCCTGGTTTCCTGTTATAATGATATAAGAGAAAGAGTCTGTTTATACTGTTCCGCAGCAGAGGACCATGAATTCATGGAGTACACGGGCCTCTGTTCAGTAACAGCCGGAATGCTCATAAAAAAAGGAGGGTTTGTTATGTGTAAAAGAAAAATAAAAACCATCGAAGCATTTTTTTTCCTGATTCTTTTTTCCTTTATTGTGCTCCTGCTTCCCCAGAATGCTCACGCCAGAGTCCGGGTCGTGACCAAAGGAACCTCTTCCACCATCCATGATACCGACGGTGTGATCGAAGATGAATTTTCAGACATTAATTTCCCGATCAACATCAAAAATGCAAACTGCCAAAAACGGATCTATGCCGTGACAGTTCGTGTAAGCTTTTATTCACCCAAGGGAGTCATCCCAAAAAGCACCACATTTTCTATCGATGGAATCAATGTAGTTAAGCTGAGCACTTCAAATTATACACCGCTGGCATACAAGGAAACCTTTTTCACCTACGATGACAACATAGAGGATGGCTACCTGGAGTTCGATTTTGGCAATAAAAAAATGCCCGGTACCGGTAGACTGTGACTATGAGGTCACCATCAAACAGGCAGTACCGGAAATTTTTATCACCAACAACAATTATCTGAACCAGAGCATCCGAACCGGAAAAACCACTTCCATCGGAATCGAGATTTCTGATTCCTACGTAAAAACCATCAGCAAATCAAAATTCAAGGTTACTTCTTCCAACAGCTCTGTTCTCAAGGTACAAAGCATCACTCAGGATTCCAAAAAACGCAGCCGTTTCACAGTCACCCTGAAGGCTCTCAAAGCCGGATCCGCAAAGATCACTTTATCCTACCCAAAGGCCACAGCCTATAAGCTGACCGGGAAAGTAACCTCGCCTTCAAAAACCGTAGCAACCTTCCGTGCTTCCAAAACTACACTCAAGGTTGGCTCCAAGGTCAGCATGCGTTCCCTTATCAATCTGAAGGGCGGTACCAGTCTGACCATCAAAAATGCAAAATCCAGCAAGCCTTCCGTACTTGCCATTTCCGGAAACTATCTTGTCCCAAAGAAAAAAGGGTCAGCCACGGTTACCGCAAATTTAAACGGTGTCAATCGTAAGATCACTATTACCGTATCCGCACCGGCCGCCAAACCTACCGTCAAAAATCTGAAGATCAGTGTTGCCGGTATCAAGTATGGCCCCAATGACATGAAGACCTATTATACCTTAAAGTTCACCAATACTTCTGCGAAAACCATCACCACCGCAAAAGTACAGATCACCACCGGTTCCGGTATCTATGATCAGATGTACTGGACCAAGGATCTGACACTGAACCTGAAGCCCGGAAAATCCATGACAAAAACCTATTTCATCCAGAACATGGTCCAGGCGCCGGAAAAAAGTGATATTTCCGTTAAATGCCTGAAGATTAGCTGGAAGTAAATAATTCAAAAGGGACGTGCCGCAGTATTGATTTAAAAATCATCACTGCAACACGTCCCTTTTATTTATTCTCTCTGAGCTGTCTATACGTTTTGTTTTTATCCTGTATCCTACAGTACCTCATTCAGTACCTGCAGTCCATACTCTGCGAGGCTGTTATCCTCTTCGCCGGTACCGCCGCTGATACCAAGACCGCCGATGATGGTGTCTCCAACCTTCAGGGGTACACCACCTCCGAATATCACAATATTGTCACTCATTTTTCCAAGACCATAAAAGGTCTGGCCCGGTTGTGTCAATCTGGAAAGCTCCATGGTGGACATCTTCACTGCAACCGATGTATAAGCCTTCTTCAAAGCCACCTCAAAGCTTACAAGAAAAGATCCATCCATCACATGAACCGCAACCGGATTTCCGTCCGGGCTGCATATCGCAATTACGGAAGGCTTGTTTCTTCTCAAAGCTTCCTGCTCGATCTTCTCAATAAGCCTCTTGGCAGAATCCAATGTGATACGACCCTGGATACCCATACGCTTCAGCACTTCCTGGATCATCGCCGTATTTGCTGCCATACTGTCATTCTGTGCCATTGCCGTATTTCCTCCCACTGCTGTCGTCACAGTCCCATTCTGCACATCAAAAGCCTGTACATCCCTTTTCTGCACCATCTGCGAATCCTGTGCTCTTACATCCACCGCCGATGTACCCGCTGCAACATCCGCACTACTTCCAACAGTTCCTACAGCCTCTACCCCAACATTAGCTTCAATCCCAGCAGTTTCTGCTTTCACAGATTCTGAACACTTTCAGAAATATCTGTCTTCTTCTCTTCGATCTTCGCAACATCCACATACCTTGCCAGCACATAAAAATAATCTGACAGACGGTTCATATATTTCTTGGCTCCGGTATCCGATCCAAACTTCACACTGACCAGCGCAAGCTCTCTCTCAGCCCTCCGCGCCACAGCTCTTGTCACATCGATCTCAGCCGCAACTCGGGAATCCCCCGGAAGAATCGGAAGCCTCTCTCCGGAAAAAATCTCTTTCATCCGGCCAATCTCCTCCTCCAGAAGCTCCGTCCGGTCTTCACTGACCTTAAACTCCCGATTATAAGGATCAGAAACCCCATCTATGATCTTCTTCAAAGTCTCCGAGATCTTCTCCAACATCCGGACAACATCCACATCATCAACCAGAACCCGCACAAGCCCAATATGACTCATCAGTTCCTCAACTGACCCCATCAGACAAATCCGATCATCCGACTTTGAAACATTCTTCGTATGGGAAAGATCCGTCATCCCCTTATCACCATACCCGGTATAAACCTCCATCCCAGCTCAACCTCCCAGCAACTCCTGATAAATAATCCCACCCATATCAGACCAATTTTACAATCCTCGAAATGCTACGCATACCACACATACGTAAACACACACCACAACCATCCCGGCAAACCAAGCGCGGCGTTCACAAACGCACCAGCCCCTGCCAACAACGTCACACATCCAAAGCGCCCACGGCGCCCCATCGGCACAACGTTCAACCCGGAACAACCGCAGCATACAGGCACAAGTCAATACCTTCCGCCCGCCACAGTCAAGCACTCTAAAAAAAGCCCGAGGGGTGTGCAGAGGGGCCGCGGCTTTGCGGCCCCTTTGCGGTTTTCATCTTTTATCAAAAAGACCAAAGTTTAGTATAAATCTTAACAATATCCTCTTTCTTCGGTACACGCGGATTTGCCGCTGTGCAGGCATCCGCAAGTGCCATATCCGCCATCTTATCAACCGCCGCAAAATAAGCATCCGGTGTGATCGTCTTCATCTCTTCGATGGTAAGCGGGATATTCATCTCTTTCTGCATAAACTGGATCCAGTTTACAAGAGATCTTACGCTCATAACTTCGTTATAATTGCTCAGTCCAAGAAGATGTGCAATATTGGAATATCTCTTTACTGCCGGAAGATATTCTTTCTGGCTTCTGCTGCGTTTGTTGATATTTGCATTATATTCAACAATATGCGGCAACAGCATCGCATTAGCTCTTCCGTGAGGAATATGGAAAATAGCACCCAGCTGATGAGCCATACTGTGAGTAATTCCAAGACCTGCTGCATTGAAGGAAAGTCCTGCCAGACAGGACGCTACATGCATCTTCTGTCTTGCATGCATATCATTACCGTCAACATATGCACGATAAAGATATACGCCACAGATCTCGATTGCTTTCTCTGCAAGTGCAGATGTAAACTCATTATGGTTGATGCTGACATAAGACTCAATTGCATGAGTCAGAACATCCATACCTGTATCTGCTGTAATCGCAGGCGGAACACTGCGTACAAGCTCCGCATCCAGAATTGCCTCATCAGCGGTCAGGCTGTCTGAGATCAGCGGATACTTCACATGTGCTTCTGTATCATTTACAACTGCAAAAGAAGTAACCTCGGAACCGGTACCACTTGTTGTAGGAATGGCAACCAGTCCGACTTTTCCGTAATTATTGATCTTCAAGGCAAACTCACGGATTGCCTTGGAAGAGTCGATGGCAGAACCACCACCTACTGCAACAATAGCTTCCGGCTGATACTGAAGGAATTTCTTAACTCCTTCGGCAATTTTTCCAACCGGTGCATCCGGAACAACATCACAGAAAATATCAAATTCTTTTCCACCTGCCTGAAGCGGTTTTGTGATCATATCGATCATTCCGCTTTTTACAACAAACGGGTCTGTGATAACAAGGACTCTTTTGTATGGAATATCTCTCAGTCTTCCCAGGGCATCAGCTCCAAAATGGATGGCTGTTTTCATTTCAAATGTATTCATAGAAACTGCTCCCTCTCGTCAAACCGAAACACAGTTCTCTTTTGTCTGTCTGTGTTCGGATAAAGTAAAGCGGATCTCCGCATTCCGCATACACTGCATGCTCATGAACATAATCGTTTCACAATATATGTTCCGTCTATTTCGGGTAGATGCATTCGATCTTATGCCTGTTGAAATGATCCAACCACTTTTCAGACGGTTTTTTGTCTGTGATGATCGTCTCGATATCCCGCAACTGTCCTGCCACGGAAAAAGCAGTCTGATCAAATTTCGTGCTGTCTACCACCAGAATACGCATTTTTCCGGAATTGATCATGGCTTTTTTGGTTGTTCCAAAGGCTTCTTTAGATTCCATGATCCCCATATCCTCGTTTAATGCCTTACAGGAAAAGA
>ENA-OQCS01000581-OQCS01000581.1-human-gut-metagenome-genome-assembly--contig:-NODE-581-length-20336-cov-1.959028_pt1 | contig 20336 bp, 34 predicted proteins | sample MGYA00242757_ERZ504575 | MGnify/ENA primary metagenome ERZ504575 (study PRJEB26092, sample SAMD00036297) | human gut metagenome | host: Homo sapiens | study: EMG produced TPA metagenomics assembly of... | reverse complement strand
TGAAAAGAATCCGTTTCTTCATGACATTCGGACAGAGCTATCTGGATCATATGAGATGTCTGGAAGATGTGGGAATGCTGTCTACAACACCCATCGTTTTTCAGGGGCAGGAGATCGTTCCGATTCAGTTCTTGAAGGCACTGCTTCCGGATCCTGCAAGCCTCGGTCCCCGCACGAAAGGCAAGACCAACATCGGATGTATTTTCACGGGAACGAAGGATGGCAAGCCGAAGACCTATTATATTTACAATGTCTGTGACCATCAGGAATGTTACAGGGAAGTAGAGAGCCAAGCGATCAGCTACACCACAGGTGTCCCCGCCATGTGCGGAGCATTGATGCTTCTCACCGGAAAATGGAATAAGCCCGGAGTCTACACTGTGGAAGAATTTGATCCGGACCCTTATCTGGAGGCATTGGATAAATACGGTCTGCCCCGAAGGGAAAATCGCAGCCCGGAGCTGGTAGACTGATGGCAGGAACAGAATACAGGGATGACAGGGCAGCTTTTGCCGGAACAGGAGGAAGAATCCCGGCAGCTTTTCAGGATCTTCCGACTCCCTGTTATATCCTGGATGAGAGAGCTCTGCGCAGGAATGGGGAAATCTTAGGAAAACTGGCGCAGGAGACCGAATGCCGTATCCTGCTGGCACAGAAGGCTTTCAGCAATTATGACCTGTATCCGGTGTTACAGCCGTATCTGGCAGGGACAGAGCCAGCGGCTTATATGAAGCAAGGCTCGGCGCGGAAGAAATGCCAGACCGGGAAGTCCATGCATTTTGCGCAGCTTACCGGGCGGAGGACATGGAGGAGCTGCTGAAATATGCAGATCATATCGTATTTAATTCTCCGTCGCAGCTTGCTGCGTTTGGTCCTATGACAAAGGCTGCGGGAAAAAGTGTGGGACTGCGGATCAACCCGGAGCATTCCACACAGGAAGAACATGCCATCTATGATCTGTGCACCGGGAAGCCGCATGGGAACCACCAGAGAACAGTGGGATCTGGCATTGGAAAAGGATCCGGCACTGGCAGAGCTTCTGGATGGACTGCATTTCCATACTTTATGTGAGCAGGATTCCGATGCTCTGGAGGAGACGCTGGAGGCTGTGGAAGAAAAGTTCGGGGATCTTCTTCCCGGGATGAAGTGGCTGAATATGGGGGGAGGGCATCATATCACCCGCCCGGGATATGATCTGGAGCGCTTGAAAAGAGTGATCCGGCATGCCCGGGAGAAATGGGGTGTCATGGTATATCTGGAGCCGGGAGAAGCATGTGCCCTGAACGCCGGTTATCTCCTGACAACGGTACTGGATACTGTGAAAAATAAAGATACACAGATCGCCATTCTGGATGCCAGTGCTGCCTGCCACATGCCGGATGTTATTGAAATGCCCTATCTGCCGCCCGTTTTAGGAGCAGAAGCCGCTGATCATGCGGACAGCAGGACATGGCGCTGGCAGGACCGACCTGCCTTGCCGGAGATGTGATCGGAGATTACCATTTTCCTAGGGAGGTCATTGCGGGAGAGAGGCTGCTGTTTGGAGATATGGCGATCTACACCACCTGTAAGAACAATACCTTTAACGGAATGCCCCTCCCGGCGATATGGGTGTACCGGGAAGATGGAACCTGTGAAGACTGGTGCATTTTGGGTATGAGGATTTTAAGGTAAGGCTGGGGAGAAACAATGTAAGCTCTTAGATAGATAAAAAGTTAACTTTTGGGAAATGTATTGATAGTTTTTATTATTTGGGATACAATTACGCATGTATAGAAAAAATAGCCGCAAAAACACGGCTATTTTAAAAAAAGAAATGTAAGCGCTTACATAAAGAAACTAAAAGCTACAATACAGCAAGGCAGGCAGTAGTGTCTGCGGAATGGAGAAGATTATGAGCCGACTGAAGATTGCAACCCCGAACAAAGCGCAGCTACGGTGGAACGTCTCTATAAGGATCTGGAGAGGAGGATCATTGCCAGTCCACCCGGATTGTGCCCGGTGGATTTACAGCTTTCCTTTCTGAAAATGTGTCATGCCCAGACCTGCGGTAAATGTGTTCCCTGCCGGGTGGGACTGGGACAGCTGCAGAACCTGATGGCAGATGTACTGGCAGGCAAGGCAACATTGAAGACCCTGGATCTGATCAGGGACACCGCATCCGATATCGTGGATTCCGCAGATTGCGCCATCGGTTATGAAGCAGCTCATATGGTACTGGCCGGACTGGAGGGTTTCCGGGAGGATTATGTCTACCATATCGAACATGGCGGCAAATGCTCCTGCCAGATCACCCAGCCGGTTCCCTGTGTGGCACTGTGTCCGGCAGGGGTGGATATTCCTGGCTACATAGCACTGGTCCGGGAGGAGCGCTATGCGGATGCCGTGAAGCTGATCCGCAAGGACAACCCTTTTCCTACTGCATGTGCGCTGATCTGCGAGCATCCCTGCGAGGCAAGATGCCGCCGCAACATGATCGACAGCGCCATCAATATCCGGGGATTGAAACGTATGGCGGTGGACAATGCCAGAGCCAACACGGTTCCCGTTCCCGAGAAGGCGGAAAGCACTGGCAAAAAGGTGGCCATCATCGGAGGAGGTCCCGGTGGATTGTCTGCAGCATACTATCTGGAGCTGATGGGACATCACGCCGTAGTATTTGAGGAAAAAAACAAGCTGGGAGGAATGCTGCGTTACGGAATCCCCAACTACCGTTTTCCCAGAGAACGCTTACAGGAGGATATTGATACCATCCTGTCCACCGGTGTGGAGGTGAAGCTGAACACCAGAGTCGGCAACGGCGAAGGCGAGATTTCTTATAATAGATTACATGAAGAATACGATGCGGTCTACATTGCCATCGGTGCCCATACGGATAAAAAGATCGGTATCGAAGGCGAGGATGCACACGGAGTTATGTCCGCAGTGGAGATGCTTCGCCGTATCGGCGATGATGACATGCCGGACTTCAGGGACAAGACTGTAGTCGTAGTCGGCGGGGGTAACGTGGCCATGGACTGTACCCGCTCTGCTATCCGTCTGGGTGCAAAAAAGGTGGGGATCGCCTACCGCAGAAGACAGACGGATATGACGGCGCTTCCCGAGGAAGTGGAAGGAGCCATCGCAGAAGGCGCGGAACTCTATAGCCTGAACGCCCCGCATAGGATCGAAGCTGACGAGAACGGCAATGTGACGGCTCTGTGGGTGGAGCCGCAGATCATCGGTCCTATCGATGCCTGGGACGTGCCCGTCCGATCCAGGCGGATGTCCCCCTGCTTCGAATTCCCTGTGATATTGTGGTAGTGGCCATCGGTCAGGGGATTGAGACCCGCCATTTTGAAGAGGCTGGTATCTCTGTGAAGCGCGGTACCATCACAGCCATGAGCGACAGTGAAGTTAAGGATGTCCACGGCGTATTTGCCGGAGGAGACTGTGTGACCGGCCCGGCCACTGTGATCCGTGCCATTGCCGCCGGAAAAGTAGCCGCCGCTAATATTGATGAATATCTGGGTTATCATCATGTGGTTCCCTGTGATGTGGAAATCCCTCCCGTATCCTATGAGGACAAGGAACCCTGCGGACGGATCCAGCCTGGTGAAAAGGAAGCCGGGGAACGTAGGAAGAATTTCGATGCTTTTGAGTGTGGCATGACGAGGCAGGAAGCCTGCCAGGAAGCGGGCAGATGCTTACGCTGTGACAAATACGGTTACGGAAGCTTAAAGGGCGGCCGTGCAGCCATCTGGTAAAAGAGGAGCAGACTATGGGCGAAAAAATGATTACCTTACAATAGACGGTGTGGAATTACAGGTGCCGGAAGGAACCAGTGTTATGAGTGCAGCCGCGGGTGTTGGAATAGAAGTGCCGCATCTGTGTTTTTTGAAAGATATTAATGAAATCAGTGCCTGCAAGGTCTGCGTGGTGGAAGTGCAGGGGAAAAGTAAGCTGATCACAGCCTGCAACAGTCCGGTGGAAGAGGGAATGGTGGTGTTCACCAACTCTCCTAAGGTACGACGTGTGCGCAGGACCAACGTGGAACTGATCCTGTCCCAGCATGACTGTCACTGTGCAATCTGTGTCAGAAGCCGCAACTGTAATTTACAGAAGATATCCAATGATCTGGGAATTCTGGAAGTACCTTTTAACGAGGAAGTCCCGGAGACTTCCTGGGACCATTCTTTCCCTCTGATCAGGGATTCCAGGAAATGCATCAAATGTATGCGATGCGTACAGATCTGTGATAAGTCCAGGCCATGCATGTCTGGGATGTACAAAATACCGGATCCCGTACCACTGTGGATGTGGCGGACAACAAGACCATCGACTGTTCCGACTGCACCCTGTGCGGGCAGTGTATTACCCATTGCCCTACCGGAGCACTGAGAGAACGCGACGATACTGACAAAGCATTCGCAGCACTGGCGGATCCTGAGAAGATCACGGTAGTCCAGGTGGCACCGGCGGTGAGAACTGCGTGGGGGGAAGAGCTGGGGACTGCATGGAGAGGAAGCTCCGTAGGGCAAAATGGTGGCAGCATTAAAGCGCATTGGTTTTGACTATGTATTTGATACCAATTTTGCAGCGGATCTGACCATTATGGAAGAAGGAAGCGAACTGCTGGAGCGCCTGGGCAACTCCCGGAAATACGCATGGCCTATGTTTACCTCCTGCTGTCCCGGCTGGGTAAGCTTCGTGTCCAAAAAATATCCGGAGTACCTGCGGAATCTGTCCACGGCAAAATCTCCCCAGCAGATGTTCGGTGCCATGGCGAAGACTTATTTTGCACAGAAAAAAGGCATTGACCCAAATAATATCTGCTGTATTTCCGTCATGCCCTGTGTGTCCAAGAAGAGAGAAGCCGCTCTTTCTTATATGAAGAGTGCCGGAGCCGGACAGGATGTGGATATCGTACTGACTACCAGAGAATTCGTGCGGATGATCCGTGCGGAGCATATCAATCCCCGGTTTTTAAAAGAGCAGGCGTTTGATTCTCCTCTGGGAGAAAGTACCGGTGCCGGAGTGATCTTCGGTGTCACCGGAGGTGTTATGGAGGCTGCGCTTCGTACTGCATATGCGGTAGTGGAAGGAAAGAATCCGGAAGCAGATGCCTTCAGAGCAGTCAGAGGAAGAGAAGGCAGGAGAGAAACGGATTTTGTACTGGGTGACAAAACTTTGCATACCTGTACGGTCAGCGGACTGGCCAATGCGGAGAAGCTGATGGAGGACATCAAGGAAGGAAGAACGGCGTATGATTTGTGGAAGTCATGGCATGTCCCGGCGGCTGTGTGGGAGGCGGCGGACAGCCGATCCACGACGGATGTGAGTTCGCAGAGCAACGTGGCGGTACTCTGTACCGTCTCGACAGCGAGAGAAAGCTTCGTTTTTCCCACGAGAATCCGGAGGTGCAGAAAGCTTATGAAGAGTTCCTGGAGAAACCGCTTAGCCGTACCGCGCACAAGCTTTTACATTCCGAGCATGTGAATGAGTTGTATTTCGAGACACACAACTATTTGTAATACCGGCTTGGTTTAGATGCCGTTCATGCCTGCATGATAAGGCATCTGAACCAAAAAGCGCCAAACATGGGGAAGAAGCGATTTGCGATTCGCGGGTATTACAATACCCCTTGACTTTTTCCTACATAGGGGCTATACTGTGTATAGTTTAAAGATGATTACTAGAGTAAGAGTGGACGCGCGCCACTCTTTCTTGTTGTTGTAGCGACAGTTATATCAGTAAAGGAGGGCATACATGTCCAAACGAGAGGACTACGAAAGCAGAACAGAAGAACTGCTTGCACCCATCGCAGAAGTAAGTCAGGTGGAGATCTACGATGTGGAGTATGTGAAGGAAGGCAGTGATTACTATCTGAGAGCCTACATCGACAAGCCGGAGGGTGTGAACATTCTGGATTGTGAAAATGTCAGCAGAGCATTATCCGAAGCACTCGATAAGGCGGATTTCATTCCGGATGCATACATTCTGGAGGTCAGCAGTCCGGGACTGGGCAGAACGCTGAAAAAGGATAAGCATTTACAGAAGAGCATCGGCGAAGAGGTGGAGATCAAACTGTTTAAACCCATCGACAAATGCAAGGAATTTTCCGGCATTCTGGATCGCTTTGATGCAGATACGGTTACGATCACAGAAGAGGGAACCCCGAGAACTTTTGCCAGAGCAGACATCGCACTGATCCGCCTGGCACTGGATTTTTGATACTATTCAGAGCCAAGGGCGAAGGATAGTACAAGATTATAAGTTCAATACGAATATTACATTAAGAAAAGGCGAAAGCGGAATGGAGGAAATGATGAATAAGGAATTAATGGAGGCACTGGATGTTCTGGAGAAGGAGAAGGAGATCAGCAAGGAGACCTTGTTTGAAGCCATCGAGAACTCCCTGATGACAGCCTGCAAGAACCATTTTGGAAAGGCTGACAATGTCCATGTGGAGATCAATAGAGAAACCTGCGATTTCCTGGTATATGCTGAGAAGGAAGTCGTACCCACGAAGGATGATGTAGAGGATGACTGCTTACAGATTGCTCTGGAGGATGCACAGGAGATCTCCAAAAAGGCACAGGTCGGCGACATGCTCCATGTAGAGATCAAATCCAAGGAATTCGGACGTATCGCTACCCAGAATGCCAAGAACGTGATCTTACAGAAGATCCGTGAAGAAGAGAGAAGTGTGATCTACAATCAGTATTATGAGAAGGAAAAGGATGTAGTAACCGGTGTAGTGCAGCGCTATGTCGGCAAAAACATCAGCATCAACCTGGGTAAGGCAGATGCCATGCTGACCGAGAATGAGCAGGTGAAGGGCGAAGTCTTCAAACCCACGGAGCGTATCAAGGTCTACATCGTAGAAGTGAAGAACACCCGAGACCCCGTATCAATGTCAGCCGTACCCATCCGGAACTGGTAAAGAGATTGTTTGAGTCTGAAGTTACCGAGATCAAGGACGGTACCGTAGAGATCAAGAGCATTGCCAGAGAGGCCGGCAGCCGTACCAAGATCGCTGTGTGGAGCAACAACCCGAACGTGGATGCGGTCGGTGCCTGCGTAGGTATGAACGGTGCACGTGTCAATGCTATTGTAGAAGAGCTGCGCGGTGAGAAGATCGATATCGTGAACTGGGATGAGAACCCCGGTAATCTGATCCAGAATGCACTTTCTCCCGCCAAGATCGTAGCAGTATTTGCGGATCCCGATGAGAAGACCGCAAAGGTAGTCGTTCCCGATTATCAGCTGTCTCTGGCGATCGGTAAGGAAGGTCAGAATGCAAGACTGGCAGCAAGGCTGACCGGTTACAAGATCGACATCAAATCCGAGACACAGGCCAAGGATGCTCCCGGCTTCCGTTATGAGGATTATGTGGACGATTACGAGGATGAAACCGAAGACGATTTTGATGGAGAGCAGGAATAATCAATGGCAAAAAAGATTCCACTGAGGCAGTGCGTAGGCTGCGGAGAAATGAAAGGCAAAAAAGAAATGCTGCGTGTTCTGAAGACTCCGGAAGGAGAGATCTGTTTAGATACGACGGGCAAAAAGAACGGACGCGGTGCATATATATGCAGACAGAAGGAATGTCTGCAGAAGGCCCGGAAGAATAAAGGCTTAGAGCGTTCATTCAAGATGAGTATTTCTCCGGAAAGTTATGATATGCTGGAAAAGGAGTTTGATCAGCTTGAAACAGAATAAGATTTATTCCCTTTTGGGACTTGCGATGAGGGGGGCGTAACCTGGTAAGCGGTGAATTCCAGACGGAGGACGCTGTGAAAAAAAGGTTCTGCCATGTTGGTGATCGTTGCAGAAGATGCATCCGCCAATACGAAAAAAGTTGTTTCACGACAAATGTTCCTATTATGAAGTCCCGGTATATGAATATGGCACAAAAGAAGAGCTCGGCTGGCAATCGGCCGGAACTTAAGATCTTCGATCGGTGTGTGTGATGCGGGACTGGCAGATGCACTCATCAAGCAATTGGAAGCGAATTTGCCCGGTTAGGCAGAATGGAGGAAAGCATGGCGAAAATCAAAGTACATGAACTCGCAAAAGAATTAGAACTACAGAGTAAGGATATATTGAATTTTTTACAGGAAAAAGGAATTGAGGCTAAGGCAGCACAGAGCTCTCTGGAAGAGGATGCGGCAGCGCTGGTTCGTAAGAGTCTGGGACACAAAAAGCAGCTCCCGCGGCAGAGAAGACAGAAACTCCCACTCCGGCAGAAAAAGAGCCTGTGAAGGCACAGGAAGCAGCAAAGCCCGCAGCAAATAAGGTGCAGGAGCCCACAACAGAGAATAAGGGTCAGGATGAGACGAAGAAAAAGAAAAAATTATCTTCGTAAGCAACCCTCAGAATTCCAAGATGTCCGGACAGCGTCAGGGCGGTCAGAACGGACAGGGACAGAGAAACGCCGGCGGACAGCGCCCGAATCAGGGACAGGGAGGCAGATACCAGAATAATTCCTACGGTAACCGTGTACAGACACAGGCTCCGGTACGTCCCATCAAGCCGCTGACCCCGCCTTCTCCCACCCCCAGTGTGGATATGTACCCGGAAACAGAGGACAGCAGCCGAAGAAGCCCGCAAACAACACCGCGGCACAGCACCTGTAAAAGAACAGGCAACACAGAATACCGCAGCAGCTCAGACACAGGCAGCTCAGACACAGGCACCTCAGAATACAGCACAGAACAGATCTACGGACAGACCGCAGAACAATAACCGTGACAACAGAGACAACCGCCAGGGTGGTTACGGTCAGAATAATTACGGACAGAACCGTGATAATCGTGGACAGAACGATCGTGGTCAGGGCAGCTATAATCGTGACAACAGAGATGGTAACCGTGATAATCGTCAGGGCAGCTATGGTCAGGCAGCCGCCAGGGCGGACAGAACGCAAACAGAGGAGGCATGGGTAATGGCAGACCTCAGGGAGGCGGATTTAACAGACAGGGTCGTCCGGGTATGGAAGGCGGCCAGGGTGATCGCAGGAATAACGGCAACGGTGAGCGCGGTTACGGCAATAACGGCCGCGACCAAAGAGGCAATGGCGGATCGGGTAATCGATTCGGAGATAACAGACAGAATAAGGGCTTCGCTCCGGAACCTGCAGGTAAAGATATTGAGAAGAAGCGCGAAGATGAAAGAGACGTTTCAGTCAGGAGAAGGACAACAAGCGTTCCAAGAAGGACCATATCTACGAAGACGAGGACGCACTGAAGAACAAGCCCGGACGTTTCATCAAGCCGGAAAAGAAGAAGGAAGAGGTACAGGAAGAGCAGATCAAAGTAATCGTGCTGCCTGAATCCATTACCATCAAAGAACTGGCTGAGAAGATGAAGTTACAGCCTGCAGCCATCATCAAGAAGCTGTTCCTGGAAGGTAAGATTGTAACCGTGAACCAGGAGATCTCCTATGAAGATGCAGAGAATATCGCCATGGAATATGACATTCTCTGTGAAAAAGAGGTCAAGGTAGATGTCATCGAAGAACTGTTGAAGGAAGACGAAGAGGACGAAGCAGATCTGGTGGAGAGACCTCCCGTAATCTGTGTTATGGGTCACGTTGACCATGGTAAGACTTCCCTGTTAGACGCGATCCGTAAGACCAACGTAACCGATCGTGAGGCAGGTGGTATCACCCAGCACATCGGTGCTTATACTGTAAATGTGGGAGACCGTAAGATCACCTTCTTAGATACTCCCGGACACGAAGCATTTACTGCCATGCGTATGCGTGGTGCCAATGCGACTGATATCGCTATCCTGGTGGTAGCAGCGGACGACGGCGTAATGCCCCAGACTGTAGAAGCAATCAACCATGCAAAGGCAGCAGGTGTGGAGATCATCGTAGCAGTGAACAAGATCGATAAACCCTCTGCAAACATTGACCGTGTAAAGCAGGAACTGGCAGAGTATGAGCTGATCCCTGAGGATTGGGGCGGAAGCACCGTATTTGCACCCGTATCCGCAAAAGCGTGAGTATTGACCAGCTGCTTGACATGATCCTGCTGACAGCAGACATCATGGAGCTGAAGGCGAACCCCAAGAGAAAGGCAAGAGGTCTGGTCATCGAGGCAGAGCTGGATAAGGGACGCGGTCCTGTGGCTACCGTACTGGTACAGAAGGGTACCCTGCATGTGGGAGACTTTATCTCCGCAGGTGGTGGCTCATGGTAAGGTAAGAGCCATGATCGATGACAAGGGACGCAGAGTCAAGGAAGCAGGACCTTCTACTCCCGTAGAGATCCTGGGTCTGTCCGATGTTCCCAGTGCCGGCGAAGTATTCCTGGCACATGATAATGATAAGACAGCAAAATCTTATGCAGAGACCTACCTGGCACAGAACAAGGAAAAGATGCTGGAGGAGACCAAGGGCAGAATGTCCTTAGATGATCTGTTCAGCCAGATCCAGGAGGGTAATCTGAAGGAACTGAACCTGATCGTCAAGGCTGATGTACAGGGTAGTGTAGAGGCAGTAAAACAGTCCTGATGAAGCTGTCTAATGAAGAAGTAGTAGTAAAATGTATCCACGGCGGTGTAGGTGCCATCAACGAATCTGACGTATCCCTGGCAAGTGCGTCCAACGCGATCATCATCGGATTCAACGTCCGTCCCGATGCGACTGCCAAGGCAACCGCAGAGAGAGAGGGTGTGGATGTACGTCTGTACAAGGTCATCTACCAGGCCATCGAAGATATCGAAGCTGCATGAAGGGTATGCTGGATCCCGTATACGAGGAGAAGGTGATCGGTCATGCAGAGGTTCGTCAGATCTTCAAGGCATCCGCTATCGGTAACATTGCCGGTTCCTATGTCTTAGACGGAGTATTCCAGAGAGGCTGTAAGGTTCGTATCACCCGTGAGGAGAGCAGATCTTCGAGGCAACCTGGCTTCCCTGAAGAGATTCAAGGATGATGTGAAGGAAGTTAAGGCAGGATATGAGTGTGGTCTTTGTATTCGAAGGCTTTGACAAGATGCAGGAGCTGGATAGTCGTAGAAGCTTATATCATGGTGGAGGTACCACGCTAAAGAGAATATCTAAGGCGTGAAAATACCACGCCTAAGATATTCTAAAGCTTTAGCGCGAAGTTCGCTTCGCGAAACTTCCGGTGTGATACGAAGCGAAACTTCCGGTGTGATACAAAGCGAAACTGCTAGTGTGATACGAAGCGAAGCTTCCGGTATATCATGGTTTAGGTTTGAAGTAAGAAGGAATAAGAATGAGAAAAAATAGTGTGAAAAATACCCGTGTCAACGGGAGGTACAGCGCGTTCTGGCAGAGATCATCCGGGGCGGTCTTAAGGACCCCCGGATCAGTCCCTGGACCAGTGTGGTCGCTGTGGAAGTTGGCACCGGATTTAAAAAGCTGTAAGGCATGGATCAGTGTGTTGGGAGATGAAGAAGTCAGAAAATCTACCCTGCAGGCTTAAAGAGCGCCGAGGGCTTTATCCGCAGAGAACTGGCGCGTACCATTAATCTGCGCAATACTCCGGACATTACTTTTGTGATGGACCAGTCCATCGAATACGGTGTCAATATGTCCCACAAGATTGATGAAGTCATTGCTGCGGACGAACAGTCACAGAAGCCGGAAAATGAAATCACGGAAGAGACGGAGGAAGGTGACGAATAATGGACTTGCGTGAAGAATGTCGTGGCGCAAAAAGAATCGGTATCAGCGGGCATATTCGTCCCGACGGAGACTGCGCGGGTGCATGTCTGTCCTTGCAGAGGTACCTGCGTAAACTCCTTCCGGAAGCAGAGGTTACGGTATATTTACAGAAGCCTTCCGAAGAGTTTTCCTATCTGAAGGGATACGATGAGATTCAGACCGAATGCCCGGGGCAGGATCCGTTTGATGTGTATTTTGCACTGGATTGCAGCCAAGATAGACTTGGAGATGCGGAGAAATATTACCAGAATGCGAAAAAGAAGATTAACATCGATCATCACATCAGCAATTCCGGCTGTGGTGATGTAAATCTCGTCCGTCCCGAGGTGGGCAGTACCTGCGAGGTATTGTATCACATCATGGATGTGGAACTTATTGACAGAGATATTGCGGAAGCACTGTACACCGGCATCATCCACGATACCGGTGTATTCCAGTATTCCAATACGACACCGGAGACCTTACAGGCAGCAGCATTTCTGATCTCTTTCGGATTCAATTTCCCTAAGTTGATCGAGGAGAGCTTTTATCAGAAGACATATCTGCAGACGCAGATCATGGGCAGAGCTGATGGAGAGCATACGTTTCATGGACGGTCGCTGCATCGTGAGCATGGTGGACCGCAAGACCATGGATTTCTACAATGCGGTACCGGGAGATCTGGACGGCATAGTGAACCAGCTGCGCAATATTAAGGGAATCGACTGTGCAATCTTCATGTATGAGACCGGTGTACTGGAGTACAAGGTCAGCATGCGTTCCAATGAGAATGTGGATGTGGCGAAGGTGGCAGCTTTCTTTGGAGGCGGCGGACATGTACGTGCCGCAGGCTGCACCATGAAGGGGACTTTCCATGACTGTATCAATAATTTGTCACTGCACATCGATAAGCAATTGCGGGGAGAACAGGATTAATGGACGGCATTATCAATGTATACAAGGAAGCAGGTTTTACCTCTCATGATGTGGTAGCCAAGCTTCGTGGGATCTGCCGGCAGAAAAAGATAGGGCACACGGTACACTGGATCCACAGGCTACCGGTGTGCTCCCTGTATGTCTGGGGAGCGCTACCAGAGCATGCGAAATGCTGACGGACAGGACCAAGGAATATGTGGCGGAACTTTACTGGGTCAGATCACAGATACCCAGGATACCACGGGAACCGTTTTGGAAGAGCGGGAAGTAACGGTGGATGAGGCACAGGTACGTGAAGTGATCGGAAGCTTTGTCGGCGGTTATGACCAGATCCCGCCTATGTATTCCGCACGGAAGGTCAACGGAAAAAGCTCTATGAGCTTGCCAGGCAGGTAAAGAAGTGGAACGGCAGGCAAGACACGTGGATCTGCCGGCAATCGAGATCCTGGAAATAAGACTTCCGGTGGTGAAGTTCCGTGTGGAATGTTCCAAGGGAACCTACATCCGCAGTCTCTGTGCCGATATCGGCGGGAAGCTTGGCTGCGGTGGTACCATGCAGAGCCTCGTGCGCACCAGGGTCGGAGAATTCCGGCTTGCGGATGCCCTGACACTTGCACAGCTGCAGGAACTCCGGGATACTGACAGATTAGAGGAGGCACTGCTTCCCACGGACCGTATTTTTGCGGATTTTCATGCAGTACATGTAGAGGAAAAATGGCGGAAATTGATCGATAACGGGAACGCTTTTTATCCGGGACAGACCATGGAGCAGACTACTTATCCGGCGGGAGAGTGGGTGCGTGTCTACAGAGAGGATGACAGCTTTGTGGGCATTTATGCGTATGACGGGGCAAAAGAATGGTACAAGCCCGTGAAAATCTTCCCAAGTAACACAGAAAGCAGGAAATAGACTTGGAAATCATTGCAGGAACAACAGACTTTTATCTGGAAAAAGATACAGCGGCAGCCATCGGCAAATTTGAGGTGTGCATTTGGGGCACAGAAGACTTTTAGAGGAAATCCTGAATAAGAAAAAGAACGGACTGGCAGCCTGCGTTTTCACGTTTGATCCCACACCGGCGGTGCTGTTCGGACTGTCAGATGGAAAAGAACTGACAACAAGAGAAGAGAAAAGACGTCTCTTCGAACGTCTGGGCATCGACATTCTGATCGAGTTTCCGCTGACAAAAGAGACAGCAGCCACAGAACCGGAGCGTTTCGTGACGGAGATTCTGGCGAAGCAGATGAATACTCGGTTTGTGGCGGCAGGGGAAGATCTGTCTTTTGGAAAAAAAATGGTGCAGGCAATGCTGAGCTTTTAGAAAAAATGGCTCCGCAGTTAGGCTTTTGCGTCCGGACCATAGAGAAGATCGAAGTGGATGGCATCGAGGTCAGCTCCACTTACATCCGCAAGCTGGTGGAAGAGGGCCGGATGGAAGAGGCAGAAAAGATGCTGGGAATGCCCTATACTCTGGTGGGACGTGTGGAACATGGCAACCATATCGGTCATACCCTGGGATTCCCCACGGTAAATCTCCTGCCGCCCGCAGGCAAGCTCCTGCCGCCCAACGGTGTCTATTATGCGGCAGTCCGTTATAATGGGAAGGTCTACAAAGCTATCAGTAATGTAGGGACCAAGCCGACGGTTTCTTCCGAAAAAATGATGGGGAGTGGAATCTTATCTATATGATTTCGCTCAGGATATTTACGGTCAGGAGATTGAAGTGGCACTGAAAAGCTTCCGGCGCCCGGAACGCAGATTCGGATCTTTGGACGAGCTTAAGAAACAGCTGGACCTGGATATTGCGGATGGGCGAAACGCGTAAATTGAGTAAAAAATGTAAAGAAACGTAAAGAAAAGTAAAATATCCATTGCAAGTTTTAAATCTATCTCGTACAATATATTTTAGATTGTTTGTAAAGAATAAAATTGAGAATGATTGCTTTGCCTATTGGGGAAAAGCAAGAGAGATTGAGGGATTTAAAATGAGCTTTGGAACAATATTGACAATGGCCGGAGGTCTGGGACTGTTTTTATTCGGAATGGAACTGATGAGTGATTCCATTGAGAAGGTAGCAGGTGCCAGACTTCGTCGTATTCTGGAGATTTTCACCACGAACCGTTTCATGGGGATGATCGTGGGTATTATTTTCACCGGTATCATCCAGTCTTCCTCCGCATGTACGGTTATGGTCGTCAGCTTTGTTAACTCCGGTCTGATGAATCTGTATCAGGCAGCGGGAGTTATCCTCGGTGCCAATATCGGTACCACCATCACCTCCAGCTGGTATCATTTATCTGTCCAAGATCGCACCGTTAATTCTGTTAGTCGGTGTGGTCGTGATGATGTTTACGAAGAAAGAAAAAGTCCGTAAAGTAGCGGAAGTGGTCGTAGGCTTCGGTATTCTGTTCGTGGGACTGAGCACCATGTCCCAGGCAATGGCCAACATGAAAAATGAGCCGCAGGTAGTAAATCTGCTGATGTCTCTGAAAAATCCGTTTTTGGCAACATTGATGGGATTTGCCCTGACTGCGATTATCCAGAGCTCATCCGTAACGGTCAGCATCGTACTGTTGCTCGCCAATCAGGATCTGCTGCCGTTACCGATCACACTGTACATTATCTTAGGATGTAATATCGGTGCCTGTGCTACCGCTATGTTAGCTTCCATGACCGGTAAAAAGGATGCAAAGAGAGCTGCGCTGATCCATCTGCTGTTCAATATCATCGGTACCGTGATCATCTATATTGCACTGTTCGTGGCGGGCGATCAGATCGTGGAGCTGATCAAGTCTATCTCTGCAGACAACGGCCGGTTCGTGGCAATGCGCATACGATGATCAAGATCGCTCAGGTAATCATGCTGTTCCCGTTCACCGGCTGGCTGGTGAAGATGACTTACCTGATCGTACCCGGCGAAGACAGAAGGTTGGTTACAGAGAAAGCTATCAGTTAAAATACATTGGAGACAAAGTGGTGTTCAACCCCGCTACCGCAGTGGTAGAGGTTGTCAAGGAGCTGGAGCGTATGGCTTCTCTGGCGGAGGAGAACTTAAACCGTGCCATGAATGCCCTGATCACATTGGATGAAGAAGACATTGAGGAAGTCTACGAGGTAGAGAAAAATATCAATTTCCTGAACCATGCCATTACGGATTATCTGGTGAAGATCAACCAGACGACACTGCCCATCGAAGACCTGAACAGTCTGGGTGCTCTGTTCCATGTGGTGAATGATATCGAGCGTATCGGTGACCATGCGGAGAATGTAGCGGATGCCGCAAGACAGCGTAAGGAAGAAGGAGTATCCATCAGCAAGGAAGCCAGAAGGAACTGGGAGACATGCTGGAGATGGTCAATAAGATCATCCGTTATGCCGTAGAAATGTTTGCCAAGAGCGATGAAACCCATATGCAGGAGATCATCACTTTAGAGGATCAGGTAGATGAAAAGGAACGCGAACTGCAGAAGAAGCATGTAGAGCGTCTTACCAAGGAGAATGTTCTCCCGAAGCCGGTATGATCTTCTCTGATATTGTATCCGGTCTGGAGAGAGTTGCAGACCATGCGACCAACATTGCATTTGCCATTACTACCGAAGAGGAAATGGACGAAGGCAAGACCAATTAAAAACAAGAATGAGCTGTAAGATGAGAACCATGCAAAGTATAATGCTTTGCGTGGCTTTTCTTTTTCGACACTTAAGACGATACGATTGACAAAGCAGAGAAAACAGTAGTATTTTGTAACAGAAATACTATCGGAAGTTATGAGGATACAAAAACATGAAGATCTATTTGGTAAGACACGGTGAGACGGACTGGAATCAGGCAGGACTTTTGCAGGGGCAGACGGATATTGCGCTTAATGCCCAGGGATTGGAGCAGGCCCACGATGCGGCGGAGCGGTTAAAGAAGGTTCCGTTTGAAATTGCATTTTGTTCACCATTGATCCGGGCGAAGCGCACGGCAGAGATCATCATAGGCGACCGGAAGATCACCCTTACCACAGACGAAAGACTCAGAGAACTGAATTTCGGACCTGGGAAGCGTGGATATCCGGACCATCAAGGATGCTGCCAGCCAGCCTTTTACCAACCTGGCAGCTACATTCCCCCCGTGGGAGCGGAGAGTTTTGCACAGTTGTATCAAAGAAGCGGTGAATTCGTGAAACAGGTGCTTCTGCCGTTGGAAGGCACTTACAAGACGGTGCTGGTAGTAGCACACGGAGGAGTGAACCGCAGTATTCTGAATCCGGTTCTGAATATTCCCGTGGATGATTTCTGGCGGGTGCATATGGGCAACTGTGCTACTGCGATTTTCGACTGTACAAATGGAAAACTGTCCATGCTGGAATATACGGATAGCAAGAGTGCCAATGCGAAGAGCAAGCTGCTGTGAAGGGTTTGCTGAAATTTTAGGCGTGTTGGCTTGACAGACAGAGATTTCTCCCCTATAATACGCACTGGAACAAAGTAAATCTCGATTACAAAACCCGTAAGGGCAGTGGATTTTTCAAGATTTTGATCTTATTTTCGCCACACAGCAGAAATGTTGTGTGGCGTTTGTTGTATAAGGAGCAGAAAATGAACCAGACTTATATGAAAGAAAAGAAAATATTTCCCCTTGTGATGTCCATGGCACTTCCCATGATGCTTTCCATGGCATTCAATTCCCTCTATAATATCGTGGACAGTTATTTCGTGGCAAAGCTCAGTGAGGATGCCATGACAGCGCTTTCCCTGGTCTATCCGGCACAGAATCTGCTGACTGCTGTGGCGGTGGGCTTCGGGGTGGGGGTCAATGCCATGATTCCTTCTATTTGGGAGCACAGAATCAGGAAAAAGCGGATAAGACGGCGACCCAGGGAATGGTGCTGGGGGTATTGCACGGTGTGCTGCTCATGCTGCTGTTTCTCTGTGGAATGAATTGGTTCCTGGGGATGTTCACGAAAAGCGATGCGGTGCGGGCACTGGGCATGGAATATTCCAATGTAGTGTTCCTGTTTTCCGTCATTGTGACCGGAGGTATCACACTGGAGAAATATTCCAGGCGGTAGGCCGGATGCGGGCTACATGGTCAGTATGATTGCCGGATTTGTCACGAATATCGTACTGGATCCGTTGTTGATCTTCGGCATCGGACCTTTTCCCCGGATGGAGATCGCCGGAGCGGCGCTTGCCACCGGCATCGGACAGGTGATCACGTTACTGGTATATCTCATCTATTATGTGGCGGATCCTTTGCCGGTGAAACTTCATAAAAAATATCTGCGCCCGGAAGGGGAGATCTGCGGCAAGACTTATGGTATCGGCATCCCGGCGACCCTGAATATGGCCCTGCCTTCTCTGTTGATCTCCGCGTTGAACAGCATTCTGGCAGCATATTCCCAGGGGTATGTGCTGGTGCTGGGTGTTTATTATAAGTTACAGACCTTTATTTACCTGCCTTCCAACGGTATCATTCAGGGCATCCGCCCCTTGATCGGCTATAATTATGGTGCCGGAGAGAGAAGCGTGTGGAGCAGATCTACCGTCTGACATTGGAACTGACGGCCGGGATCATGGCTGCCGGTACGGCACTGTGTTGGCTGGATCCCCGGAGGCTGATCGGACTGTTTACTGAAAATCCGGAGACCATCACCATCGGTATCATGGCACTGCATATCATCAGTCTGGGCTTTATTCTGTCCGCTGTGTCGGTGACCAGCTCCGGAGCCTGGAGGCACTGGGACAGGGTATGGCTTCCCTGGTGATCTCTGTGATGCGGTATGTGGCGGTGATCATTCCTGCGGCATTTGTCTTAAGCCGCCTCATGGTGTCACCGGTGTATGGTGGGCGTTTGTCTGCACGGAGAGCGTGACCGCGATGGTGGCGTATGTGCTGTACCACAGAGTATGGAAGAGAGCGTAAAGCGGCCGTTCACCCCGCGCCATTCGCAAAAACGCCTCTTCGAGGCTTTTCGCTGCTTCGCAGCTGCTTTTGCTCATGAGATGGCGCTCCCCCTCTCATTGCACAGAGCCGGCTCCTTACGCGAGCGTAAAGCCGTCTCCGCACAAATCGACGGGTGAACTGATGTATACACAAGATATTGTATCCATTAATTGACTTCCCCCACAAAGTGTTGTAGAATAGACCGTGATAGGTTTTATGGGCACAAGCCATGGGGACATGAGATTAAGGGGGTACACAAGATGTTTCAGGTAATCAAACGAGATGGTTCCAAAGCAGATTTTACACTGACGAAGATCAATGATGCCATTATGAAGGCTTTTACTGCGACGCAGATGAGCTATAATAACGACATCATTGATCTTCTTGCGTTACGGGTGACCGCGGATTTCCAGAAAAAGGTGGAAAATGATGAGATCCACGTAGAAGATATCCAGGACAGTGTGGAGCGTGTACTGGGACAGGCCGGCTATGAGGAAGTGGCGAAGGCGTATATTCTGTATCGCAAGCAGCGCGAGAAGATGCGTGCCATGAAATCCACGATCCTGGACTACAAGGATGTGGTCAACAGCTATGTCAAGTCGAGGACTGGCGAGTGAAGGAGAACTCCACGGTGACTTATTCCGTAGGTGGTCTGATCTTAAGCAATTCCGGTGCGGTAACGGCGAACTACTGGCTGTCCGAAATCTACGACGAAGAGATCGCCGAGGCACACCGCAATGCGGATATCCATATCCATGATCTGTCCATGCTGACCGGTTACTGCGCGGGATGGTCCTTAAAGCAGCTGATCAAGGAAGGACTGGGCGGCATCACCGGCAAGATCACTTCTGCACCGGCGAGACACTTATCCGTGCTGTGCAACCAGATGGTGAACTTCTTAGGGATCATGCAGAACGAATGGGCAGGAGCACAGGCTTTTTTCCTCTTTTGATACCTACCTTGCTCCTTTTGTAAAAGTAGATCATTTAAGTTATCCTGAAGTGAAAAAATGCATCGAAGCATTTATTTACGGTGTGAATACGCCCAGCCGCTGGGTACGCAGGCTCCTTTCTCCAATATTACACTGGACTGGACGGTGCCCGATGATCTGGCAGAGCTGCCGGCACTGGTAGGCGGCGTGGAGATGGATTTCAAATACAAGGATTGTAAAAAGGAAATGGACATGGTAAACAAGGCATTCATCGAGACCATGATCGAGGGTGACTCCAATGGCCGCGGTTTCCAGTATCCGATTCCTACTTATTCCATCACGAAGGATTTTGACTGGTCCGACACAGAGAACAACAGACTGTTATTCGAAATGACCGCAAATACGGTACGCCGTATTTTTCCAACTATATCAATTCCGATATGCAGCCCAGCGATGTCCGCAGTATGTGTTGCAGACTGCGCCTGGATCTGCGGGAACTGCGTAAGAAGACCGGAGGCTTCTTCGGTTCCGGCGAGAGCACCGGAAGCGTGGGTGTTGTCACCATCAATATGCCCAGGATCGCATATCTGTCTGCCAATAAGGACGAATTCTACGCAAGACTGAATCATATGATGGATATTGCTGCGAGATCCCTGAAGATCAAGCGCGGTGTCATTACAAAGCTGTTAAATGAGGGACTGTATCCTTATACTAAGCGGTATCTGGGCACTTTTGAGAATCATTTTCCACCATTGGTCTGATCGGCATGAACGAGGTGGCTTAAATGCCAACTGGCTGAGAGCGGATATGAGCGATCCGAGAACTCAGGAGTTTACCAAGGAAAGTACTGAATCATAATGAGAGAGAGCTCGTCG
>ENA-OQCS01000580-OQCS01000580.1-human-gut-metagenome-genome-assembly--contig:-NODE-580-length-20340-cov-1.678029_pt1 | contig 20340 bp, 24 predicted proteins | sample MGYA00242757_ERZ504575 | MGnify/ENA primary metagenome ERZ504575 (study PRJEB26092, sample SAMD00036297) | human gut metagenome | host: Homo sapiens | study: EMG produced TPA metagenomics assembly of... | reverse complement strand
CCATTTTGTGGGGGATCAATCCCCCGCTCGGAAAATAAATATATCGGGTGTCCGTTCTGTCCGCATTTGTCCGCTTTCTCTTCCTTTAAAACATAACATCATATTAAACAGGTAGATACAAAAAACAACACTCTTTACCGGACTGTACCGGAGTTGCAAGGGAAAGCAATGCCTTCCCTTGTCTTTTTACAGGTTCGAGTGCTGCAAAATGTCGATCATGATCGGCTTGAAACCACTCACGAAACACTCTACGGCGATCACCATCAGAATCAATCCCATCAGGCGCATCATGACGTTATTGCCCGTCTCGCCCATGTAACGGTTCAGACGTGTGGAAGCGCGGAGGATCAGTAGGTGATAAAATAGATCAATCCGATCGTCCCGATCAAGATGCACTTCTTTGCCAATGTCACGGCATCGTCCATCAGCATCAAGGCATTGGCGATCGCACCCGGCCCGCAGAGCATCGGGATGGCAAGGGGCGTATGGAAATGTCGTTCACATATGTCTTCACCTCCTCCTCTTTCAGCTTGGCTTTCGCATAGCGTGCCTGCAACATGTCGAAACCGATCGTGAAGATGATAATGCCACCCGCAATACGGAACCCGTTTGTCGAAATACCGAAAAACTTGAACAGGAACTGCCCGGAGAAAGTGAAAACCATCAGCGTTAGGAACGATACGATTGTAGCGCGGCGGACAATGGCACGACGCTGTTCCTCACTCATGCCATTCGTCATGGTCAGAAAGACAGGCATCGTCCCTAACGGATTTGTCAGCGTAAAAAACGAGGTAAAACATAACAGAAAAAAAGGTAACAATGAATCCATAATAATACTATTTTTATAATGTGTCAATAGAATAATGTGCCAATAAAATATCGGCACATTATTTTTCCCATACTAAATAAGCAGACACAAGCCAATGGTTCAGCTTGTTCCCGTCTATCTCTGCTGCTTCGGGAATGCTGACCAGTGAAGGTATGCTTGCCCGGCGCGATATCTGTCAAAAGAATCTCTTCAGGCATCACATCCGAACCCGGACACCAGTTGGAACGTGACAGGTCGATGATCCTAACGGTTCTTCCACTTTCTTTTCCGAATAACCGTCTTTGGCAATATAAGAAGCCAGGCGCTCTTTCAACCACACGCCCGTTGCCGGTTGAAACGGCGGAAAGAGGCACAATCCGAACGCCAGGGGATGAAGTTCAACACTTCTTTCCCATCGATCGAAACGATATTGCGTTTCTCGACAAATTCATCACCACCGGAATGGCCGCCATGACCGGTCACGATATATTTCAGCCGGACATTACGCACACCGGCGGGAATCTCGAAATCCGTCGACACGTCCCGACGGGCAAAGATATCCGGATAGGTCTGCCCCTCGTAGTAGACCGTATTCATCAACGGCTCCACATGGCGGCGGGTCAGTGGATCATAAGCCAGGCCGGATTCATCCACATCGACCGTCATACTGGCGATATAGCTTCCGTCGTCCAGGTGTCGATAAAGATGCGACATAGGCTCCTCCTTCCAAAAGCGGATACAGGTCGGTTATATCCTGTTCCCAGCTGACGCTATCTTCCCAATGGTCGATATAGACCGGCTTACGGTTATGCGTCAGACTGTCGTCGGGGGCACTGAAATGTCCCACCCCGAAAGGTGTCATGAAACGCATCAGTTCGACCGTCGGTTTATAATCTTCGCCCGCAACGATCCCGACCATGTGTTCCAGCTTCGTACTATCCACTTCCGGGAACTGCTTTTCTCCCTTAGCGATGTTCAGCAGGTTGATGCCCGACTCTTTCGGCAGGACGAAACAGGAACCGGATTTATCCCAGCGGTCGCCGTTGGAGGCAATCGTCACCTTCAATTTGACAGACACATTGCGTTCGTATTCGGGCAACGTTATTTTCTTCAGGATGATACGCCCGTTCACCAGATGGTAAATGCTGTCCGCCCCCGGCGCATTATAGGCTTCCGGATAGATATCCGGTGCAAACCGTACGGGCGTATCGTCAAACACACGTACGGTAAAGTCTCCTTTCGCAGGAATCTCCCGCGGTCCGCATGCCGTCAGCAATAACGCTCCCGCCAGCGAAAAGAGTAAAACAATCTTCTTCATCATTTGCGTTTAGTATTTAGTAAGCTCTTTAAGCAACTGTTTCTGCCCGGCAGACCGGTCGCCATGCACACACGGACCGGTCACACAACCGCCTTCACAGGCCATCACCTCGATAAATTGTCCCGGAGCCTTGCCTGTCTTAGCGTATGCACGCAACAATGCGACGTTCTTCTTCGTAAGGTTGGCCACCTGGATCGTATTCAAGCTAGCATCCTGATCTTCTTTCAAGTAGACCTTCACCGCATTGATCACACCGCCTGCTTGTGCAAATCCATGTGCCTCACGTACGGAGTTACGCAAGACGGTGAACGGTTGTGCCTCTTCGATCTTGATATCCATACCGGCCAACACGGAACCGACCTCTTCGAACGTGAGCGTAAAATCCACACAGGGGTCCATCTTCACTTCTTTCCGCTTCGCCACGCACGGGCGACGAACACGATCTTGGCATCCGGATATTTCTCCTCACGATCCGGGCGGTGTAGTACATCGGCGAACCGGTAGTCGAAATATATTTTTTCAAGTCCGGGATATGTTTCTCGGCAAGCTGAATATAAGACGGACAACAACTGGTCGTCATAAACGGTTGGCCTTCCGCCAACTTTTCTTTCAGTTCTTCGGCTTCGTGGCGGGTCGTCTCCATCGCTCCCTGCGCCACTTCCACAACTTCAAGGAAGCCCAGTGACTTGATGGCACCGTAGACCTTCTCCACCGGAGCCGCAAACTGGGCCAGGATGGACGGGGCGACAATGGCTACCATCGGTTCCTTGTTGCGCAGGCGTTGCAGGATGTCAAACACCTGGGATATCTCGAATATCGCCCCAAAAGGACAGGCGTTCACGCATTTGCCGCAATAGATACATTTGGATTCGTCGATATGTTCCACCCCGTACTCGTCCTTGCTGATCGCCTTCACCGGGCAAACTTCCTCGCAAGGGATCGGGATATACACGATAGCATGATAGGGCAGTTCTGGTGGCATTTGCCGCAACTGATACAGGTATCATGGTCGATCTCCGCCTGCCCGTTCTTCTTGAAGCGGATCGCGTCTTTCGGACAGTTCATATAACAGCTGCGCGCCACGCAGCCACGGCAAAGGTTCGTAATCTCATAGTTCACCTGTACGCAGGACGAACAGGCTTCATCCACCACGCACATCAGGTTCTCTTTCTTGTTTTCCGAACGCAGCAACGCTTGTTTGGCGTATTCAGACAAAGGGGTCAGCTCGTCGACCTCGTCCTGCATATCGAATCCGAGCAGCGGCAATGTCTTGTACTTCCACACAGCCCGTTCCTTGTGCACACAGCAACGGCCGATGACTTTCGACTTACGGGGACTCAACTCGATAGGCAGACGGTCTATCTCTTCGAGCAGACGGTTTTCCTTCCAAAGTTTCACTAACTTCGCCAGCAATCCGTGGCGGACAATCATTACGTTGTTGGTAAATGCCATGGTGAATATATTATTTGTGCTTTAGCTACAAAGATACGGAGCATACGCCCCTCCCGCCAAATAACGGACCAGCTAAATTATAAAAATCTTTGCCGAAGGACTAAGCCCGGCAAAAGATTGATTTCAGGAGAAAGTTTCACCAAGGATGATCGATGCGCTATGGACATCACCTCCGAAGGGAGGATTCAGCTTAGAGAGTTTCAACTCGACTGCTGCCAGCTGGGGGAAACGCTCCTTCAGAGCATACAAAATCCGTCCTGCCACATGTTCTATCAGCTTGGAAGGGATATCCATCTGCTCTTTTACAACCGCATAGACGGCCGCATAGTTGATCGTATCGTCCAATTCGTCACTCTTCACAGCCTGCTCCAATGGAGCCGTAAGAATCAGATCCACAACGAAATCGTTCCCCACCTTCGTCTCCTGCGGCATTACGCGTGGTAGGCATAGAATCTCATTTTCTCCAGTTCTATCTTTGTTGTCATAATTCGTTATTTTATCTGTAAATGTAAATAAAGTAAACCTTTCTGCCAAAAAATAGTCTTATATTTGCGATAAGCAACTAACTACATATATGATGGGAATAAAGCAAAAAGAAGAAAACACGAATGGCGGCCTGCATAATACCCTTGCCGCCGGTACGACCGTTAAAGGCGACATCGTGACGGAAACAGACTTCCGCCTGGATGGAAAAATCGAAGGAGATGTAAGTTGTAGCGGCAAGATCGTGATCGGCCCGAAAGGGAACGTCACGGGAAACATCGTTTCCACAAATGCCGAAATATTAGGGGAAGTGGAAGGTTCCATACACGTCAGTGCCAAACTTGTCCTGAAAGCGACCGCCGTCATCAAAGGCGATATATTCGCTCAAACGCTGGAGATCGAACCGAACGCCCGCTTCAACGGGGTTTGCAAGATGTCAGGGGAAAAATAACGGCAAAATCCTTTTTCATAATAAAGTCACAGAACCGTAGGAGCGTTTTCTCCTTCAATTCTGTGACTTCTTGTTTTATATCTGACAGTCGTCCTTACCGTAACAAGACTTTCACGCATGTCCCGTCTTCCAAGACGACAATATAGACGCCTTCAGCCAAACCGGTCATTTCGCTATAGCCATCCGATAGAGAAACGGTGCGAACCGTCTGCCCGGCAATATTGACTACTCGCACTTTCATCGGTTCGGATGTCGTGATACAGATACGTCCATCGATCGCCTGTATGTGGCTTTCTCCCTTCGCGATGGTTTCCATAGCCGTCGGATCATCATCGAGAGGAACTTCCACGACAGAACTGCTGTCGAATGTCGGAACAGACAACCTATCGCCTGCAAGGTTCGCCTTGCGTCCCAGGGGAAATCCTCACCGTTATTCGGATCGGTGAAGAGCTTTTCATTGATGGTGGTCACGAAATCGGAAGCCGAAAGTGCCTTGGCAAGCGTGCCGGAGCCAGCACCTTCCAGATAATAGCAGTCAATGATGAAGGGCAGTTCTTCCTCACCTGAGCGGAAGGTGCTTTCGCTGTAGTCATCACCCGAAATCGCGCCACCGGTCACCTTGCCCATATTGTAACAGTTATAGACGCTCGCATCGCTGCCTATGTATCCGGTAATGCCACCTGCCATACCTGCCGGATCGATGACCGTCCCGGCATTGTAGCTGTTCGAAACGCTGCTGATCTTGCGCATACCGCCGGTCAATCCGCCGATGCTTCCCTCTGCCGTCCCGCTGACAGTGGCAGTGCTGAAGCAGTTCTCAATACGTCCGTAGCTGAGCATCCCGCTGATGGCACCGGTGTATTCCTGCCCATCATCGGCTTTGGAAGTGACCGTGCCGCCGACTATGCCGAGGTTCTCACCACACCCCAAGCGACATAGCCGAACAGCCCGTACGACTGCCGCCCGTCGATCGGCTGGACGTTCAGTCCCTTGATGACATGTCCCTGCCCGTCGAAGTAGCCTCCGAAACGGACTTCATCAGGCTCCTCGCCGTTGTTATACTCACCGATCGGCGTCCAAGATTCGCCACCGAGATCGATGTCGGTCGTCAGTTTGGCATTAAGCCGGACAACCGTATCGTCGTCCATGTTGATTTGACCGTCACCGTTGGTGTCCACTTGTTCGTGCTCGGAAGCATTCACCTGATCCCGGAACCATTTCAGATGTTCCGCACTCTCTATTAAATAATACCCATTCTCGTCCTGCGAGGGTTGAGTTTGCCCGAAGGCTGAAAAAGTCGGTGCCACAAATAGAGCAAGACAATAAAAGTAAGTTTGTTCATCATATATTATAAAGTTTAAATTAGTAATCTTCAGTTCGTACCCATGTATATTTTATAATAAGGAATGGATAGCCGGCGCCACAAAAAAGCGGCTATCCCCTTCATATGAAGGGAGCCACGGATACTTTTTCGTTTAAACCTACTGTTATAACTTACAATGAGGCAAATATATAAAAAATAACGGAGGAACACTCTATTTACTTATTTTCTGAAAAAAATAGCGTGCTCCTCCGCGACTGTAGAACCGACTGGCTGTTTATTTTCTCCCCGAATTCCTAATCAGTTCCGTAATCTTGTTATTCAGGCAGTCTGCCTCGATCAGTTTCTCCAACGTGATGTGCATCCTGTATCGCCAATAATGGTTTGAATCGGACGGGACGTTGATGCGTTCCGCTTCGTAATCTTTCCGCTTGATGGAGTCATCCATTGCAAACCAGTCCTGTATGGGGATTATGGCCAGCATCGAAGCCGTCGCCAGGTGGTTGGAAACGATCTGCGTCGCCAAATCTGCCGTACATTCCTCTGGCGCATCCCCGGCATATCCCAGAACATTATTATAATAACGCTGTATCTTAGCACGGTCCTCTTTCCACCAGCTACGGAGCGGTGTCATATCGTGGGTGGATGTCGTACAAACCGAATGATAAGGCAGGTTGTACAAGTCCGAAAATTCACGTTGCGGAGTCTTGGGCATACGTTCTATTTCCAGACTGAATATCTGCAATTTGTTCATCACATCGGGGACGGATTCCGGGATCATTCCTAAGTCTTCGCCACAAACCAACATGTTCGTACTGCCTACCAGCGGAGTCAGGCGGTTAAAGGCTTGCGCTTTCCAGAACTCGTTATGGCGGTGATAGAAAAAGTTCCAATATAACTGGTCAAAAGCATATTGGTCAGAAGCGCTCAACTCGCGATACAAGTAGGACTGGCTAGCCGAAATGCGCGGGTGGAATTTATCCGGCTCACGCGGATCGCGCAGGAACAGCACTTCATTGGCTATGGCAAACAGTCCTTCTTAATCCGAAGGGATGCCTCATCCGTCTTTCCGGCAAACAGAGCTTCCACCTTGCGTTGCGTATCGCAGAAAGGTTTCAACACGAAATGCCGCGATGATGACTGGGCCAGGAACGCACCGATCACTTCTTCCGTCTGATCGCCAAACAATTCGGGCAGGAACTCGCGGTTGATATGAGGGGTAGTCAGGCGCGCTTCATTGAAATCCAAGCCATACTGTTCGATTTCGTTCGGGGTAAGCGGCAAAGCAGGGTTGAAATGCCCGCAAAGTCCCTGAACATACTCCGACGGTACTTCCCAGATACGGAAAAAGCCTAAGATATGATCGATGCGGAAACTATCGAAATAATCTTCCAATTTACGGAAACGTTTCTTCCACCAGGAGAAATTATCTTTCTCCATCATATCCCAATTATAGGTCGGGAACCCCCAGTTCTGACCATTTACGGAGAAATCGTCGGGCGGAGCACCGGCCTGACCGTTCATATTAAAGTATTTCGGTTCCATCCATGCCTCGACACTCGTACGGTTCACTCCTATAGGCAAATCGCCTTTCAGCACGATCCCGTTCTTGCGGCATAATCGGAAACGCCCTTAAACTGGGTATGCAGGACATATTGCAGGAAATACAAGAAAGATATTTCCGGATATGCCTTGCTCCCACGGAACAAAGTTCACGAATAGTGTTCTTATCGAATACGGAGTTCTCTTTCCATTGCGTGAAGTCGGAAGTCCGGTACATGTCACGCAAGTAGCAATAGGCGGCATAAGGCATCAGCCAGGACTCGTTTTGCGCGAAAACTCCCGATATTCAGAGGTGGACAAGATCGCCTCGCCCTCCTGCCTGAAGTATTCCCGGCAATATTCCAGCTTATATCGAACCGTCTGTTCGTAATCGACGGCATCCAGTCCGTTCAACTCTGCCTGTTTCCGGGCAAAAAAGGCCGCCTTTTCCGGATCTGCCAGCTCTCCCAGATCGGGCAGGCTGATATACATCGGATGAAGGGCGTAAATCGAAATGGCGCTATAAGGATACGAATCGGTACGGGTATGCGTCATCGTCGTGTCGTTCATAGGAAGCACCTGATGATACGTTGACACGTTTTCCTGGCCCAATCCACCAACATACGCAAATCCCCCAGGTCACCGACTCCGAAGCTCTTCTCCGAACGTAAGGAAAAGACCGGGATCACCGAACCGGCACACCGCCATAAAGGCAGGTTATCACGAAAATAAAGGCCCGAAACGATCACCGTCTCTCCCACCTGTTGCGAAGGCAGATTCAAGACACGGTTCTCATCTTCTTCCCAATATAAAGGCTGCTGCTGATCATCGCAGATCAGAAACTTATATTCCAACGGATAGGAAATCTCCCCCGCATCCAAGTCTATATGCCAGACGGGAAAGGTGTCGCAACTCAATATTAACGCTTTATCAGGATGCCAATTGCCCAAACAGTCCTGATTTCCGGTGATAGCCACGCGCTGGTTCTTTTCGACACGCGGAACAGAGATCTTGATCGTAAGTCTCTTACCGCTCTTCACCACCCGCTCATGCGTATTACACGGATGTGCAAACAAACTTTTAGTAAATGCTGAGGAATAAAAGGCCAGATTAGCAGGACGAACCTGCCAATAATCATATAGTGTATATTGGTCTGCCTGGCCGATAAAGAATACCTGATGGTTCTTTTCCCATTCCTCGAATATCTGCTTGTCGTTTACACTCAGGAAATATCTGTATTCTATATCCTTGACAGGAGAGGTCACTTCCAGTTCAAGCTGCCAGTTTCCATCTCCCTTATAACTCATTTCTTTTGCCAAAGCAGGTTCCCAGGAACCCAGCTCAGGAATCGACCCTACAACACATAACTTCTGCCCCCAAACGGTATGGAAGTTGATATTAAAGGTGACTTTCATGGTACTTTTATATTTATGATTTATGATTCATGGGATATTATTCACGATTTATGATTTATCATTTAGCGTCAATGATAAATCATAAATCATAAACCATAAATCTTTTCATCCGCATCTCGAAGCACCGCAATTGGTACAGATCAGACAACCTTCCTGGTAGACAAGTGTCTCATGTCCGCAATTCGGGCATTTCTGGCCTTTTGCCTCCGTACCGTTCGGCAGGTATTTCTTCAAAGCGCGTTCCACACCGTTCTTCCAAGTGTTGATAGATTCGTTATTCAGTTCCATACCTTGAACCAGCTTGATCACCTGGTCGATCGGCATACCGTAGCGCAAGACACCGGAGATCAGCTTGGCATAGTTCCAGAATTCCGGATTGAACTTGCCGTCCAGACCTTCGATCGTCATCTTGTAACCACGCTTATTCTTGAACTGGAAGTCGTAATGCTTCTGGCCGTCCTCGTCATAGCTCTTGATAATGCTACCCTTCGAAACGTTCTTCGGCAACATGATACCTTCATCGTCATCGGCAAGACCGGTAAAGATTTCGTACGGGCGACCATTCAGCAGACCGACAAATGCAATCCACTTCTCACGGTTGTTCTGGAATTTCACCACGTCGGCTTCCAGTTCGCGCGGACGGGTAGCACGATAACCGGCGGCTCCATACAGTTGCAATCTTCTTTTTTCTTCTTCTTGTTATCCGTAGACAACAATACACCTGAGCGGGAACCGTCACGGTAAACCGTACAGCCCTTACAACCGCACTTCCAGGCTTCCACATACAGGGAGTTCACAAGGTCTTCCGTCACATCGGCCGGCAGGTTGATTGTTACGCTGATGGAGTGGTCCACCCATTTCTGAATACGTCCCTGCATACGGACTTCTGCAACCAGTCGACATCGTTTGACGTCGCTTTATAGTAAGGAGACTTGGCAACCAGTTCTTCTACTTCTTCTTGTGTATATTTTTTGGAAGCAGAGAAGCCGTTGGCCAACATCCAAGTTACAAATTTATGATGGAATACGATATATTCTTCGAATGCGTCACCTGTTTCGTCGACAAAGTCAACACGAGCTTCCGCATCGTTCGGGTTCACCTTGCGGCGACGGCGATAAACGGGCAGGAACACCGGTTCGATACCCGAAGTAGTCTGCGTCATCAAGCTGGTCGTTCCCGTCGGTGCTATCGTCAGACAGGCGATATTACGGCGACCGTATTTCACCATGTCGTCATACAGCTCCGGATCGGCTTCACGCAGACGGTTGATAAACGGATTCTTTTCTTCGCGCTTTGCATCATAGATATCGAATGCACCACGTTCTTTGGCCATTTCCACAGAAGAACGATAGGCAGCCAAAGCCAACATCTTCTGTACCTTCTCGGCAAACTCTGTCGCTTCTTCCGTGCCGTAGCGCAATCCCAAGGCGGCAATCATATCGCCTTCGGCTGTGATGCCCACACCTGTACGACGTCCCTGCAATGTTTTCTTCTGTATCTTCTCCCACAGGTGGCGTTCGCTCTGTTTTACTTCCAATGATTCGGGATCGGCATCGATCTTCTCCAGAATCTTTTCAATCTTTTCTGATTCCAAGTCGATGATATCATCCATGATACGTTGCGCCAGGATAACATGCTTCCGGAACAGGTCAAAATCGAAATAAGCCTCTTTTGTGAATGGATTGACAACATATGAATATAAAGTTGATTGCCAAACAGACGGCAGCTATCATACGGGCACAAAGGGGATCTCACCGCAAGGGTTGGTCGAAACCGTACGGAATCCGAGATCCGCATACGAATCGGGAACAGACTCTCTCAAGATCGTATCCCAGAAAAGCACACCGGGTTCAGCCGACTTCCATGCATTATGAATGATTTTCTTCCAAAGTTCGGCCGCATTGATTTCCTTCACATTGGTAGGTTCCGACGAGTCGATCGGATATTGTTGTTTATAAGGAGTTCCGTTGATTACGGCCTGCATAAATTCATCATCGATCTTCACAGAAACGTTAGCCCCCGTCACCTTCCCTTCCGTCATCTTGGCATCGATAAACGATTCCGAATCCGGATGTTTGATGGAAACACTAAGCATCAAGGCACCACGACGGCCGTCCTGGGCCACTTCGCGGGTTGAATTTGAGTAACGTTCCATAAAAGGGACCAATCCGGTCGATGTCAACGCCGAGTTCTTAACAGGAGATCCTTTCGGACGAATATGTGATAAATCGTGACCAACACCGCCACGACGTTTCATCAACTGCACTTGTTCCTCATCAATTCGAATAATCGCACCATATGAATCGGCATCTCCATCCAATCCGATTACAAAACAGTTAGAGAGTGAGGCAATTTGAAAATCATTGCCAATTCCCGTCATCGGGCTTCCTTGCGGCACGATGTAACGGAAATGATCAAACAGGGCAAAGAGTTCCTCTTCCGACAGAGGGTTAGGATACTTCTTTTCTACACGGGCAATTTCACTTGCCAAGCGGTGATGCATGTCTACGGGAGACTCCTCATAGATATTTCCGAATGCATCCTTCAAGGCATACTTATTTACCCATACTTTTGCGGCCAATTCGTCACCGGTAAAGTAGTCCAGTGAAGCTTTAAACGCTTCATCGAAGGTGTAAGTTTTACGATTCACGATTGTTTTAAGTTTAATGATGTGCAAGTTTAAGCATTGTTTATGGATTAGCCAAATTATTCAATAAAGAAAATATACATTGTCGACAAGTTCTCCCTTTCACAGACCGACCATGCTATTTATCAACAATTTACCCTTTCTTTCAATTCAAAAAGTTTTCCAAAAAGAGAACCGACACTGCAATAAGATTTTCTCAAAATAGAAAAAGGACGCAACCCGGAAGCGCATCCTTTCATATAAATATATCATCAAATCAAGCCTTGAGCAAAGCCTCGATCTCTTCTACCGAAGAACGGAAAGATTTATTCGTTTCGATCTGGTCCCTTACCGTCTTACAGGCATGCAGGACGGTTGCATGGTCACGCTTCCCGACGATCTTCCCGATATGAGAAAAAGAACTATCGGTATACTTCTTCGCCAGGTACATCGTAACCTGACGTGCCTGCACGATTTCCCGCTTGCGTGAGTTGGTCTGGATAGCGGCTAGTTCCAGATTATAGTATTTACAGACTACATCCTGAATCGATTCCACAGACACCTGCTTCTTTTTCCAGTTTTACGACGCGGCTCACCACCTGTTTGGTCAATGGCAGGTCGATCATCCGGTTGAACGCCGTAGAATAAGCCAGCAAGGACGCAACGATACCTTCCACATCGCGTACATTCTCCGTCACGTTGCTTGCAATAAAATTGAACACGTCATCCGGAATCACCACACCGTCATGGCTGATCTTATTCTTCAGGATTTTCTTGCGCAATCCAAATCCGGACGATCCAGCTCTGCCGTCAGCCCCCATTTCAAACGGGTAATCAAACGTTCCTCCATTCCCTGCAAATCGACGGGAGCTTTATCGGAAGTAAGGATCAACTGTTTGCCCAGCAGATGCAAGTGATTGAATATATGGAAAAATGTATTCTGTGTCTTATCTTTACCGATCAGTTCCTGGATATCGTCCAGAATCAGCACATCCACGCCTTGATAAAAATACATGAAATCATTTGTCGTATTTTTCCGGATGGCTTCCGTGTATTGTACGGTAAAAAGGTGGGCTGATATATACAGCACCTTCTTTTCCGGATGGATCTCCTGAATGCGGTTACCGATCGCATGGCATAAGTGGGTCTTTCCCACACCGGACGCCCCGAATACAAACATCGGGTTAAAGGTCTTTCCCGGTTCCTGTGCGATAGCCTCGCTCGAAGAACGGACCAGACGATTGCTTGTCCCTTCAAAATAATTATCGAAGTTGTATTTAGGGTTCAAATGAGAATCCCAATCCTGACGAGCTTTAGACTCGAATAGAGAAGGGATATCCGCACTTTTCTTACCGGTACGGGGAGCGTCATTACCGGTAGGTAAAGTAATCATGCCATCTTCCTTTACCTTATCAACGACTTGATACGATAGTTCAATATCGTACCCTGTCCTATCACACGATATAAGTAACTTTCAATACGTTCACATACTTCTCTTCCAGATACTCGTAAAAGAACTGGCTGGGTACTTGAATCGTAAATTTATTATCCTCGTATGATAATGGTATGATAGGCTTGAACCATGTGTTAAAAGCGGCCTCAGGGACAATGTCCTTAATGACTGCGAGGCATTTATTCCACAAGTTTGATATTCAGTCTGCATGATTTTTTACTCTCCCAACTCTACTTACAACTTCAATTTTTATTTTTACGACTACAAAGTTTAGAAATTAATTCCGAAAAAAAAAAGTATCATTTTGTTTGGAACTTTTGATTGTTCAATATCCCGCTTATTGTCAGGCAGTTAATTCCAACAATCTGAATATCTTCATTTTAAAATATCAGAATCACAAAAAACCTTTGTTTAAGAGCACTCTTTAGCTCCTTGCCATCTCTGGCAACCGACTTCAAAAAAGGCCTTTCGATCCAGTTATACTTCTCAATCTAAAGGCCTTATAGAAGTCAAGCTTCTGTATTTTATATTTTTTCGTTTAATTGGAATAATTCTAAATAAACAGATTTGTACAACAAATCTTATGCAATCTTAAAATACAGAAAAATGTACATATCTTTTGGGGTTCTGCCTCAAATCGAGCAAAAGCTTGGAGGCATTGTCTGCCGTACTGTTCAGGTTATCGTAAAGAGCACGGTCGTTCAACAGGAGTCCCATACTATTATCCTTTGAGTTCAGCTTACGCGTCATCTGTTCCACGTTATCCAATGTTGCATTCACCGCATTCACGGTCGTTGCCAGATCCAGTTTTTTCAAATCCGTGCTGGCATCGGCAAAGTTTCCGGTGATGACCTTCAGATCGCTCATAATGCCCGGCACATCCTTGCTTAGCATCTGGTTGAGCTGGCGGGAAGAAACAGCCAGACTATTAGTCGTTGTCTCTATATTATTCAAAGACTGGGCCAATGCCGGATGATTTACCAGCGTTTGCAAACCGCCCAGAATCGAATCGATCTTCGGCAAGAGCAGTTCCACCTGCGGGAGAATCTTTTCCTGCACGGATTGCATCATATCCGACTCCATCCGCCCCTCGATCGTATCACCGGGCTTCAGATAGTCGTCCACATACTTGTTCAGATGGATATGCAATTCACCGCCACCGAGGAAGCTGTTTACAATCGTGATATAACTGCCTTTATTAATTTTCATGTGGTCCTCCAGGCTGATATCGATCGAAATCTTATCGACGGCATCATAGTCATAAACTATCTCACGCACCAGACCGACTTTAAAACCTTCTACAAATACAGGACTCGAAACCGTCACTCCCTTTACATTCGTACAAGCCACCACATAATGATTTGTCGGTTTAAACAGATTGATCCCTTTCAAATAATTAATTCCTAAATATAGCAATGCCAGACTGACTATAGACACAAGTCCGATCTTTGCTTCTTTGGTGAATACATTTTTCATTTCTTCTCTGTATATATAAATATAAATTCTGTTACTATCAATATTTCACTTTCTTTCCATCTTTAAAGGCGACTATAAAAGCGTCCTTAAAATCTTTCGCTACCCGCCGGCGCAACTTGCGGATAGAATCGAAACTTGTCGTCTCGCCGTATGTATACTTGTAAATGCCTTTCTCAATAAAGTAATCGACATTCTTATATCCTTTAAACAATTTAGAACCGGAAGAAAGTTTTTTATCCGAGGTAAGTATTTGTATTTTATAAATCGTTTGCCCCTTTTTAACCCGACCCGCTTGCTTCGCGGAGACTGCGACTTGGACACGCGACTCTGGTTGGACTCCTCCATCTTGTTCTTTTGGCGAATATACTCTTCGCTTCCAGGAGGCGCAGAAATCGGTTGATTATCATCAATATTATCTGCAACCTCCAATATAGGAGCAGCACTTGCATTTCCCGCCAACGCACCGCGCTTGCGGTCATACTCCCACTTATATTTTGTAAAAGCATTATAAATGGCGGTTGCAGTTGTTTGCCCTCCTTCGTTCTCATGAAGCGTTCTTCCGCAGGATTCGAGATATACCCTAATTCCACAAGAATACTCGGCATGCTCGTCTTACGCAGCACAAGGAAACCCGCCTGCCGCACTCCCCTGTTATTACGCTTGGCCGAAGCAAAACATTTCTGCACCTCCGAAGCCAGGCTAATGCTCTGCTCCATATGCTTATTCTGCATAAATTCGAAAATAATATACGATTCGGAAGAAGTCGGATCGAAACCTTCATACTTCTGCAGATAATTATCTTCCAAAGGATTGCTGAGTTTTCGCGCATAGCGACTTCCAGATTCTCATCCGTACGGGCCAAACCTAATGTATAAGTCTCCGTTCCCGATACGGAACTGCCTCTCTTCACCGCATTCGTATGAATGGAGATAAACAGGTCCGCCTTATTCCGGTTGGCGATATTCGCTCTCTCGTCCAATTCGATGAAGACATCCGTTTTGCGTGTATAAATGACTTCACATCATCATGCTTTTCCGATATCAGGCTACCGAGCCTAAGAGCTACCGCCAGATTAATAGCCTTTTCATTGATGGACGAACCACGCGCACCAGGGTCTTTCCCCCCATGCCCGGCATCGATCACCACCGTAAACGTCTTTTCCTTTGCCTGCGACACAGGTAAAACAAAAAACAAGGCTATCACCAAATTGATATATAGAAAAAGTTCTTTTTTACCACTTAAAATTTTACTTTGCAAATTCGGGACAAATGTAATGTTTTTTGATGAGTTAAACTGGGCTGATCTGAAATAAAAAAGGGCAATTCGCAAGGAATCGCCCTTTCCATTTATAGATCCGGTATAGGATTATTCAGAAACTACTTCAAAAGGAACTTCTACCGATACTTCTTTGTGAAGTTTCAAGGTAGCTTTGTAATTGCCAACTTCCTTAACAGATTCCTTGATATAGATAATCTTACGGTCTACCTCGAAACCGGCTTTTGCCAATGCATCAGCCACTTGGATATTCGTTACAGAACCGAAGATCGTACCTGTAGAGCTTGTCTTAGCACCGATTGTCAGGGCAACGCCTTCCAACTTAGCAGCCAAAGCCTGAGCATCTTCTTTGATCTTAGCCAACTTGTGAGCACGTTGTTTCAAGTTTTCAGCCAATACTTTCTTTGCAGACTCAGATGCGATAACTGCTTTACCCGTGGGGATTAGAAAGTTACGTCCGTAACCGTCTTTAACCGTTACGATATCGTCCTTGTAACCTAAGTTGATTACGTCTTCTTTCAAAATAACTTGCATATTCTGTCTCCTCTCTTTTATTATTTCATTAAATCGGTTACGTAAGGAAGCAACGCCAAATGACGAGCTCTTTTAACAGCCTGAGCGACACGACGCTGGAATTTCAAAGAAGTACCAGTGATACGACGCGGAAGAATCTTACCCTGTTCGTTCAGGAATTTCTTCAAGAATTCAGGATCTTTGTAATCGATATACTTGATGCCATTCTTTTTAAAACGGCAATATTTTTTCTTTTTTAACGTCTACTGAAGGCGGAGTCAAATATCTGATTTCTGATTGAGTTGCTGCCATGATTAATTCTCCTTTACTGTTTCTTTAGATGATTTCAAACTTCTTCTCTTTGCTGCATATTCTGCTGCATATTTGTCCTGGCGGAAAGTCAGGAAGCGAATCACACGTTCGTCACGACGGAAGTTAATTTCCAGTGTAGCGATTGTTTCCGGATTTGCTTGAATTCAACCACTGGTAGAAGCCTGTTGTTTTCTTGTCGATAGGATAAGCTAATTTGCGCAAACCCCAATTTTCTTCGTTCACGATTTCAGCACCCTGTTCTTTCAGGAGGTTCGTGAATTTTTCTACCGCTTCCTTCATCTGAGCGTCAGACAAAACGGGAGTCAAAATGAAAACGGTTTCGTAATTGTTCATAAAACGCTGTTTTGTATTGTTATTACTAAATATTTTTGCGGTGCAAAGATAAGAAGTTTTTTTTTAATCCACAAGCACTAACGATATTTAGTCCAAAACAAATACCGGCAAAAGATGAAAGACTTTTGCGGCATACGACTATAGCAGAATACAAACACGATCAATTTTCCATCCACTTCAATTGTTTCCAGACCTCAGGACCGTCATTCTCTTGAGGCGTACCTCGAGTGCTTCGGCCCTCTTTCACGTACCGGATCATCAAACCTTTCAATTCCTTGACTATTTCGGGATGCTCGGCACAAACATTATCCGTTTCTTCCGGATCCGTCTTCATATTATATAACTGAACAGGCGGCAACATTTCGATCACTGTATCGTCTTTACCGGGTTTTGGATAACTCCAGCCTCCGGAACTCGGAGAAAGCAATAGCTTCCACTCACCACGACGAATCGTAAAATCACCTTCAATAGAATGATGGACCGTAGCTTCGCGTATCGCTTTTCCTTCTTTCTCATTCAAGATCAACGGCAAAATATTATAACTATCTTCTCCTTCCGAATCTTTCAGCCGATAATTCCCCAACGAAGCAAAAGTAGCATAAAAATCGGTCAGACAAATTGTTTGATTCACGACATGATGTTTCGCCTTTTCCGGCCAACGGACAGCACAGGGTACACGATGCCCACCGTCAAAAAGATCCGCTTTATGACCGCGATAAATATAACTCGGATCATGCCCTTTCTCACCTAACTCCTTGAAATCTGCTTCCGGGCTACATCCGTTATCGGTACTGAAAACAAGGATGGTATTTCCGGCAACTCCCGCCTCATCCAAGGCTTTCATTACCTTTCCGACATATCGTCTACCATCAAAACAAAATCGCCATACGGATTCAATCCTGATTTTCCCTGATATTCCTTAACGGGCAAAATCGGCGTATGCGGAGCCGGTAAGGGCAAATAAAGGAAAAATGGCTGTTCCCCGTCTGCTTTATCTTTTATGTAACAGACGGCCCGATCGATAAAATTAGGCAAAACCTGTTCATGCACAAAGTCGGAAGCCGTCGGCCCTTCCCGCCACCAAGAAAACTTCTCCTTATTCCCAGTCACCCGATTCGGCAATGCCGTCGGCTTGTCATTTTCAAGATAAACATAAGGCGCCATATCCAAAGAACCTGAAATACCGTAGAAATAATCAAAACCGTGAGTCGTAGGCCCTTCAGTCACAGACTTGCTAAAATCGACCTTATCTGTTCCGTTTTCGATATTATTCCAATTCCATCCCAAATGCCACTTGCCGATACAAGCAGTCGTATATCCATTATCTCTCAAAACATGCGCAATCGTCCTGCGATCCGGTCGAATCAAAGACTTACTATAACCGTTCAGAACTCCCTGTTTCATATCCGAACGCCAGTTATAACGTCCGGTCAGCAAACTGTAACGAGACGGCGTACTGACTGAAGAACTCGTATGTGCATCCGTAAATACAACTCCTTCGTCCATTATGCGATCAATATTCACGGTCTGCAATTTCGAATTTTCATTCAAAGCAGACACATCTCCATATCCCATATCATCAGCAAATATAAAAACGATATTCGGCATCTGCAGTTCTTGTCCCTGGCGAGCAAACCCGTTCAAAGCGACGAAACTTCCCAATGACAACAAAACACCTTTATTTATTATCGACTTCTTCATACTTATATTATTTATAATCCGGATTCTGAATCAACACCCCATTATTTTTATCAATTTCGCTTTGAGGAATCGGCCATAAATAAAAGCGTTTCTCAAAAACCGACTTATACAAAGGTAATGTAGGTTCTTCAAAATTATTCATTATTTCTTCTATTATATGCCAACGTTTTAAATCAAAATAACGATGTCCTTCAAATGCTAATTCTATACGACGTTCGTGCCGAATCTTTTCACGCATCTGAACTTGATCCAAACCTTGAGGTAAAGGTGGCATCTCAGCCCTTTTTCTTATCCTATTGATTGCATCATAAGCTTTCTGAGTCGGTCCATTCAATTCATTTTCCGCTTCAGCAACAGCTAACAGGATTTCCGCATATCGAAAATGAACCCAATCTTGATCGCTTCTTGTATTATAACCAATTGGATATTCAGTCTTATCATGAGTAACGAATTTCTTTAAACCGTAACCTGTCGGCATATCTGAATTAACAGGCTGTTCAACCCCATCCATAACCAACTGCTGATAAAAAACAGTCATATCCATACGAGGATCCCGATTTTCTATCGGATTCTCCGGGTTATACAAATCACTTTCCGACGAAAAAGGAGTACCATCTCGAAATTCAAATTCTTCTACAAAATTCGTCAAAGGTGCACACCACAGCCAAGCAACAAACCAAAGATCTCCTGTATGCCAATTATTAGGTGCTAAATATTTAGTCGAGAAAATAATTTCCGGATTGTCTTCTTGCATATCTTTTTGAAACAAACTTTCAAAATCATCGCACAAATCATACCCATGAATCTGTTCTGTAATACTCAAAACTTCTCTCATTTTATCAGGTATCACATTGCCTGCTTCATCATAAGCTTCATAAAGCTTCATCCTCATCTTCAATGCTAAAGCAGCTCCTCTTGTTACCCGTCCCGGTAATTCCAGATAAGTTTTATCCGGGAGCAAAGATATTGCATTATCCAAATCAAGATATATTTGCTCCAAAATCTTAGCAGCCTCAACTTTCGGCTGATACTGTGTTTCCAAATCCAACGGTTCCAAAATTAAAGGGACATCTCCATAACACCTATATAAATAACAATAATAAAAAGCCCTCAAAAACAATACTTGCCCTTCATAAAAACTATGGTCTTCTTCCGAAACATCCGAGTTCTCATATTTCGATAGCTGGTATAAGATAGATTCATCCTTGCTATCCCGACATAAGCATCTAAATAGACATCAGAAACAATCCCTGTCATTGAAGGTCGATATTACCTTGAAAAACATCGAACGTTCGTCCATTCTCACTACGTCCATTATCTACAAAACTATCCCACAATGGAGTTGCAAAAGAAAAATATCCTGTGTCATCAAACTTTGTCATCGTTCCATAACAAGCTGTTAAAGCCATATCCAAATCACTTTTTTGTTTCCAGAAAGTAGCTTCCGAGGGCTTTGACGGTGGATTTTTCCAAAAAATCACTACAACTACAAAGGAACACAGACAGGGTTATTAAATAATATTTTAGATTTTCCATAGAACATCTCTTTTTAAAATTGAACATTAACACCAAATGAGCAAATCTTATTCTGAGGATAGGCAACAAAACGTCCGTCATCAGCTCTTTCCGGGTCCAATTCTGGATAATTCGTTATTGTAGCTAAGTTATCTCCGGAAAAGAATAACCTAATCCTCTCTACCAATATTTTTCTCGTCAATTCCAATGGCAATGTATATCCTACTGTCACATTTTTAACACGGAAATAAGAAGCATCTTTCAAAAAATAAGAATTTTTCCTCGTATTCTTACTTCCTCCGAAATCATCAAAATACATCCTTGG
>ENA-OQCS01000579-OQCS01000579.1-human-gut-metagenome-genome-assembly--contig:-NODE-579-length-20379-cov-2.783972_pt1 | contig 20379 bp, 28 predicted proteins | sample MGYA00242757_ERZ504575 | MGnify/ENA primary metagenome ERZ504575 (study PRJEB26092, sample SAMD00036297) | human gut metagenome | host: Homo sapiens | study: EMG produced TPA metagenomics assembly of... | reverse complement strand
ATCATCAAGTTCAACCGCAGAGAGCTGCGCGATGCCTTCGGTATGGTCCTGCAGGATACGTGGCTGTTCAAGGGAACCATCATGGAAAACATCCGCTACGGCCGGCTCGATGCAACAGATGAGGAAGTCATCGCAGCAGCAAAAGCCGCAAGAGCCCACCACTTCATCCAGACCCTGCCGGGCGGCTATCAGATGGAACTGAATGAAGATGCCAGCAATGTGTCGCAGGGACAGAAACAGCTGCTGACGATTGCACGCGCAATCCTTGCTGACAACAAGATTCTGATCCTCGACGAGGCAACCTCATCCGTCGACACCAGAACCGAAATCGAGATCCAGAAAGCCATGGATAACCTGATGAAGGGCAGAACAAGCTTCGTCATCGCCCACCGGCTGTCCACGATTCGTGATGCGGATCTGATTCTCGTCATGAAAGACGGAGACATCATCGAGCAGGGAAATCACGAAGAACTGCTCGCGGCAAACGGATTCTATGCAAATCTTTACAATTCGCAGTTTGAGGATGTGGTGGCGTAAGAGAAGAAAAATTGACTTGACATATCTTCGGAATTTCTGTACAAAATAAGTAAGAGCACTGGCTCCGTTATAAAAGCAGTGGTCCCTACTGTGAGTGGGAATTGTTGTTATTTACAATTCAAAAAAGAAAATGAATGCCTGAGCTTAAGTGTTCAGGCATTTTTTGCTTTCGTGGTAGAATATCTAAGCAATCTGGAGTAAAATAAACAGCAGAAAAAAGAAAGTGAGAACAAAAAATGGCAGACAGACACATAACAGAAAAATTACTGGAGGGCGAGCGTCTTTCCGGAAAGGTGACATTATTTGCGAAAGTAACAATTTTACCGGGCGACGAGCTTCCGTATCATGAGCATCACGGAGAGACAGAAACGTACCACATCTTATCCGGCGGGGGAATGTATCAGGATAATGACAAGACCTATCCGGTACAGGCTGGCATGACGACGTTCTGCGAGGACAGCAGCGGACATGCGATTTCCTGCCTTGGGGAAGAGCCGCTGGTCTTTCTGGCGATGATTCAGAAAAAAGCAGAGTAACCGGAGCGGACGGCCATGAGCAGAAAGAAAAAGCCCAGGATGGAATACCGCTACTACGAAGCGCCGGAGAAATGTCCGGTGCTGGCGCTTCTGGGCGAAAAATGGGTACAGAACTACGGTTATCAGATTGATTACCTGCATTTTCATAATATGATGGAGATCGGCGTCTGCTATTACGGTGAGGGGACAATTGTCTGGAAGATAAAGAAATTCCGTACGACGGGGGGCATTTACGGTAGTACCAAAGAACTTTCCACATACGACAAACTCAAAGGAAAACAGTCTGTGCTCCTGGGCATGGCTGTTTATTGATGTGGAAGGCTTTATCACAAAACTGTATAAGGATAATTCGCGTATGGCACAGAAGCTGATTTCCCGCATCAACCAGAGGCTCATTACTCGAAAAATGAGGACAGACCTGAGGTGGCGGAGCTGATCAAACTGATTATTAAATGCATGGATGAAAAAGAGGAATTTTATCTGGAAGAAGTAAAGGGGCTGACGCGGGCGCTTCTGATGCAGATTGCGAGATGGAATGAAAAAGATGAGACGCAGGAAAAGAATGCCATTCTGGATGATGCCAGCATTGCCCTGATTCTTCCTGCGCTCAATTATATCGGGGAAAATTTCCACGAGAGCATCCGGATTGAAGAACTTGCGGATGTGTGCCACATCAGTGAGACACATCTGCGCCGTATTTTTCAGGAATCCATGCGGATGCCGCCGGTGGAATATATCAACTGGGTTCGGATCCGGGCAGCGTGCAAAGAGCTGAGAAAGACAAATGCTCCGTAAGTGACATTGCACTGCACTGCGGATTCACAACAATATCCACTTTTAATCGTAATTTTCGAAAGATTCTCGGCGTTTCGCCCCAGCAATGGCGGAGGGCACCGGAACATTACGAGCAGAATTTGTTGAAATTTGACATAAAAACACAGGAAGGATGGTGAAACAAAGTGAAAATATCTATAGATAGTTGAAAATGCATAGGATAGAGTCGAATATGCGCACAACCGACGAAAGAATGTTGTTATAATTTGTACATGTTGAGGGGATAAAAACCTAAAAAATGTACAAAACAACCAAAAGACTTTTAAGCGATATATGTGAAAAAGTCAGGTTGTAAAATAACATCTTAAGGAGGATGTGCAATATGAGAAGAAAAATTGTATCAATCGTAATGGCATCAGCAATGGTACTTGGACTGGCTGCATGCGGATCCAGCGGAGGAACTACAACAAGCTCCAGCAACGGCGGAAACGATGCATCAGCAGCAGATGACACCACTGCAAAATCAGAGAGCAGCGACGTAGTAGAAGGTGGTTCAGATGATGACAACACCTTAACCGTATGGACCTGGGACCCGAACTTCAACGTTTATGCGATCCAGAAAGCAGCTGAGATTTACGCACAGGATCACGAAGGCTTTAAAGTAGAAGTCAGCGAAGTACAGTCCGATGACATTGAAACCCGCCTGACCACAGCAGTTTCTGCAGGAGACTTAAGTACTCTGCCGGATATCTTCCTGATGCAGGACAACTCCTTCCAGAAATATGCAACCAACTACCCGGACATTTTCACAGATCTGACCGATTCCGGTATCGACTTTGGTGAATTCTCATCCGCAAAAGTTGCTTACTCTACACTGGATGGAAAGAACTACGGAATTCCGTTTGACAATGGCGCTGTGATCGAGTGCCTGCGTACCGATATGCTGGAAGAGGCAGGCTTTACCGTAGATGATTTCACAGACATTACCTGGAATGACTTTATGGAAAAAGCAAAAGTTGTCAAAGAGAAAACAGGCCAGCCAATCCTGACATCTCAGGCCGGATCTCCGGACCTTGTTATGGAAATGCTGCAGTCCTGCGGCGAGTCTCTGTTCAACGAGGACGGATCCGTAAATATTGTAGACAACAAAGCATTAAAACCAATCCTTGAGATCTACAGCCAGATGATAAAAGATGGTACTCTGGTAGAAGTTACCGACTGGGATCAGTATATTGCATCGATCAACAACGGGACCACAGCAGGCGTTATCAACGGATGCTGGATCATGGCTTCCATCACAGCAAATGACGATCAGTCCGGTAAATGGGCGCTCACCAATATGCCAAAACTGGACGGCATCGACGGAGCAACCAACTACTCCAACAACGGTGGTTCTTCCTGGGCAATTTCTTCCAACTGCAAGAAAACCGATCTTGCCATTGACTTATGAAATCTACCTTCGCAGGCAGCACAGCTCTTTACGATGACATCATGCAAAAGGCGCTCTGGCAACCTGGGCACCGGCAGGAGATTCCGAAGCATATGCACAGCCAGTTGCATTCTTCAGCGATGATCCGGTTTATGCAAAAATCGTTGATTTCGCAACCAAGACTCCATCCAACATCACTGGAGCATTCTACTACGATGCACGCGATGCTGTCGGAACCGCACTTTCCAATATCATCCAGACAGGAGCAGATATGGACAGCGAACTCCAGACTGCACAGGAAACCGTAGAGTTCAACATGGGTAACTAAGATTTCTCATATTGTAAAAAGTAGGACGATAAGAAACGGGTCTGCTTCTAGACAGACAGAAGCAGGCCCGTTCTGTATCTGCCCCGGGGTGGGATTGAAAAATGATTTCTGCAGGAGAACATGCGATGTTGTCTGCAAAAAGATTTTTTCAAGCGTACCTCGCAGCGAAAAAAGAAAGGAAGATTCCATGAGCAGCCAGAAGAAAAAAGGAATGAACTTGGAAAGAAAACAGAATTTTACCGGATGGGTTTTTCTGCTTCCGGCAACGATTCTGATCGCATGGATGAGCTTTTATCCGATGATTCAGGCATTTATCCTGTCTTTGCAGACCGGTATGGGCATTAACCTGAAATTCAACGGATTTGCAAACTATGCGCGTATTTTAAAAGACCCGACTTTTAAACAGACTTTAAGTAACACTTTCCTCTACCTGATTATTCAGGTGCCGATCATGCTGATCCTTGGTCTGATGTTTGCATCGATGCTGAACAACAAAGATCTGCGTTTCAAGGGACTGTTCCGTACCTGCATTTTCCTGCCGTGCGCAACATCGCTGGTATCTTACGCAATGATTTTCCGTTCCCTGTTTGCAAACGATGGATTTATCAACACCGTTCTGCGCGGACTTGGCATGCATCCGATCATGTGGTTCTCCAATGCCTGGACAGCCCGTGCCGTTATTATCATCGCATTGGTCTGGAGATGGACGGGATACAATATGGTATTCTACCTCTCCGGTATGCAGAACATTGAATACTCAATCTACGAAGCAGCAAAAATTGACGGCGCAAGCGCTGCAGACCTTCTTCAAGATCACCGTTCCGCTGTTAAAGCCGATGATCCTGCTGACCACGATTACCTCTACCAATGGTACGCTGCAGCTGTTCGATGAGTCCCTGAACCTGACAAATGGAGGTCCTGGAAAATCAACCATGACCATGTCTCATTACATTTACAACATGTCCTTTGTACAGAGTCCAAACTTCGGCTATGCGGCAGCAATGTCGATCCTGATCCTGATTATGGTTGCCATTCTGGCACTGCTTCAGATGAAAGTAGGTGACGAGCGATAATGGGAAAAACAAAGAAATTCTTCATGTATCTGGTTTTAACGGTAGCATCCCTCCTTTCTGTATTTCCGCTGTACTATATGTTCTGCGCGTCTACGAACAGAAGTATTGATGTTATTGCCGGAAAACTGATTCCGGGTACTTATCTGATGGAAAACTTCAAGTCACTGATTGCGCAGCAGAACCTGCGTCTTGCACTGTGGAACTCGTTCCGGAATGCAACGGTACTGACGATCCTTTGTCTTCTGGTCTGCTCAATCGCAGGTTATGGATTTGAAATTTATCATGACAAAGCGAAAGATGCGGTATTTACCGTGCTTCTGACTGCGATGATGATCCCGTTCGCAGCAATCATGATCCCGATGTTCCGTATGTTTTCACAGTTAAAAATGGTCAACACGATGGCAGCATTTATGCTTCCTTCGATTTCCACTCCGTTTATGATTATGATGTTCCGTCAGGCTTCCCGTTCTTTCCCGCACGATATCATCGAAGCGGCAAGACTGGATGGTTTAAGCGAGACAGGAATTTTCTTCCGCATGTATATGCCGACCATGAAATCGACCTATGCGGCAGCAACGATCATCACCTTCATGAATGCATGGAACAACTATCTGTGGCCAAAGGTTATTTTACAGAACAATGATTCCATTACCATGCCGATGCTGGTAGCGAACCTGCTCGGTGGCTACACTGTAGATTATGGCGTGCTGATGCTCGGCGTATTCATCTGTACGATCCCGACAGCAATCATTTTCTTCTGCTTCCAGAAGAGCTTCACAGAAGGTATCACAGGTGCTGTAAAATAAGAAAAAGAATCGAACAGAAAAGGTGGATATTTGGATGAATATCCACCTTTTTTCAAAAGATCAAAGAAAATAAAATTCCAGAAGGAGGAAAATAAAAATGGGTGTATTTCAGTATGAAAAAGTGAAGGACCCGACGTATTATGGAGAGAACCGGGTACCGGCGCATTCCGATCACAGGTATTATGGATCGGTGGAAGAAATGGAGCAGCATGTGGAAAACTTCCGTCACAGTCTGAACGGACTGTGGAAATTCCACTACGCAAAGAACTACGAGAGCACGATTCCGGGATTTGAGACACCGGAGTATGACTGCACAAAATGGATGATATCCGCGTGCCGGCGCATATCCAGATGGAGGGATACGACGCACCGCAGTATGCCAATGTGCAGTATCCGTGGGAAGGAAGAGAAGAAATCCAGCCGGGCGAGATTCCGGAGCGGTTCAATCCGACGGCTTCCTATGTGAAATATTTTGAAGTGCCGGATCAGATGAAAGGAAAACGGCTTTTTGTTTCCTTCCAGGGAGCAGAGAGCGGTATTGCCGTATGGCTGAACGGAACGTTCCTTGGCTACAGCGAGGATACGTTTACTCCGTCCGAGTTTGAACTGACCCCGTATCTGAAAGAGGGCGAAAATAAACTGGCTGCGCAGGTTTTCAAATGGACGAGCGGAAGCTGGTGCGAGGATCAGGATTTCTTCCGTTTCTCCGGTATTTACCGTGATGTGTATCTGTACACGATTCCGGAGGTTCACGTTTCGGATCTGAAAGTACAGACGCTGCTGGATGATACGTTTACGAAGGCAGATCTGGTCATTGATACGAAAACGATCGGAAAAGGAAAAGTGAAAATTACCCTGTCAAAAGACGGAACGGCACTGCAGAGCACCGAAGGTGTGCTGGATGGGGAAACACAGTTTGTTCTGAAAGTCGATCACCCGGAACTGTGGTCCGCAGAGACACCGGTGCTGTATGATCTTCTGCTGGAAGTCACCGCAGAGGATGGAACGGTGCAGGAACTGATTCCGCAGAGAGTCGGATTCCGCCGCTTTGAGATGAAAGACCACATCATGATGCTGAATGGAAAACGCATTGTCTTTAAAGGCGTCAACCGCCACGAGTTCAGCTCCGTATCCGGCCGTGTTGTTTCGAGAGAAGAGCTGATCAAAGACCTGACAACGATGAAACAGAACAACATCAATGCAATCCGTACCTGCCATTACCCGGATGCGGTCGGCATTTATGATCTGTGCGATGAATACGGTATTTACATGATTGCAGAGTGCAACATGGAGTCCCATGGAACGAGAGATACGGATGCGGTACGAAACGGAGATTTCTCCGGTGTTGTACCATGCGACCGCCCGGAGTGGATGGACTGCATGCTCGACCGTGTGAATTCGATGTATCAGAGAGACAAAAACCATCCGGCGATTCTGATCTGGTCCTGCGGAAATGAATCGTTTGGCGGAAAAGTTATTTTTGAAATGTCCCAGCTGTACCGGAAGATGGACCCGACCCGTCTTGTTCATTATGAAGGAGTTAATGACGACCGCAGATACAACGACACCAGCGATATGGAAAGCCGGATGTACACGACGGTCAATGAAATCCGTGAATTCTTGTCGAAAGACAGAAGAAAACCGTATGTCTGCTGTGAGTATGCGCATGCGATGGGAAATTCCTGCGGCGCCATGAAGAAATATATGGATCTTGCCGAGGAAGAACCGCTGTTCCAGGGCGGCTTTATCTGGGATTATATCGACCAGTCAATCTACAAAAAAGACCGCTACGGAAAAGAATTTCAGGCGTACGGCGGCGATTTTGATGATCATCCATGTGATTACAATTTCAGCGGAAATGGTATTGTATACGGCGGCGAGCGCGATGCTTCCCCGAAGATGCAGGAAGTAAAATTCTGCTATCAGAACATTGCTGTGGATGTACAGAAAGACAAAGCAGTTGTAAAAAATAAGAACCTGTTTGTGAATACTGATGCGTTTGACTGCGTGGTAATTCTCGAAAAAGAAGGAAAGAAACTGAAAGAAGTGCCGATGGAAGTTTCCGTGGAACCGCTTTCCGAAAAAACAGTGGAGCTTCCGATTGCCGTACAGACACTTCCGGGCGAGTATGCGGTGACCGTTTCCTTCCGCCTGAAAGAAGATACCGTATGGGGCAAGCGCGGCCATGAAGTTGCATTTGGACAGGCGTTTATGAAGTGGAAGCACCGGCGAAAGCAGAAAAACCGGCGAAATTTGAAGTGATCCGTTCCAACCATGATTTTGGTGTGCGCGGCGAGAATTTCGATGTGATGTTCTCCGATCTGAACGGCGGACTCGTATCGTACCGTTACGGCGGCGTTGAGATGATCAAAATGATTCCGAAACCGAACTTCTGGCGTGCGCCGATCGACAATGACTGCGGAAGCCTGATGCCGATGCGTTACAGCCAGTGAAGATTGCTTCGATGTATCTGTCCCACAAATATCCGAACGGCAGCCATTATCCGGGACTGTATGCACCGGAAATCGAAGTACACGAGGACTGCGCAGAAGTCAGCTACCGCTATGTAATGCCGACCACACCGGCGAGTGAGTGCCGTCTGACCTACCGTGTCTTCGGCGATGGAAGCATTCAGACGACGCTGACGTATGATCCGGTGAAAGAGCTCGGCGATATGCCGGAATTCGGCGTGATGTTCAAGCTGGATGCCGATTACGACCATGTTACCTGGTATGGCATGGGACCGGAGGAGACGTATGTGGACCGCTGCGCCGGAGCAAAGCTTGGCGTTTATAAGAATAAAGTCGAAGACAATATGGCAAATACCTTGTTCCGCAGGAATGCGGCAACAAAGTAGGGGTACGCTGGGCAACGGTAACAAACCGCAAAGGCCGCGGTATGATGTTCAGCGGCGACAAGATGGAATTTTCCGCACTGCCGTATACGCCGCACGAGCTGGAAAATGCGATGCATCCATATGAACTGCCGCAGGTACATTATACGGTTGTGCGCGTGGCAAAACAGCAGATGGGTGTCGGAGGAGACGACAGCTGGGGTGCACAGACCCATCCGGAATACCTGATTCCGGTTGACCAGAAACTGGAATTTACCTTTACATTCCGAGGCATTTGAGAATAAAAGGAGATTTTCATGAGACAGAATATAAATTTTGGAAAACTTCTGCATGGCGGAGATTACAATCCGGAACAATGGCTGGAATATCCGGAAATTCTGGAACAGGATCTTGCGTATTTCAAAAAAGCGAAAATAAATGAAGTTTCCCTCGGCATCTTTTCCTGGGCATTCCTGGAGCCGGAAGAAGGCGTGTTTGATCTGGAATGGCTCAAAAAATGGTAGACCGTCTGTATGAAAATGGAATTTCTGTCATGATGGCTACACCGACAGCGGCAAGACCGCGCTGGATGGCACAGAAATATCCGGAAGTACTCCGCATGGATGCGATGCGGCAGAGAAATCTGTACGGAGAGCGTCATAACCATTGCTATACCTCGCCGGTGTACCGGGAAAAAACGAGAAAGATCAATACAAAACTGGCAGAAGCGTTCAAGGATCATCCAGGTGTCATTGCATGGCATATTTCGAATGAACTAGGCGGAGAGTGCCATTGTCCGCTCTGCCAGGAGGCATTTCGGAACTGGGTAAAACAAAAATATGGCAGTTTACAGGCTTAAACCATGCATGGAACACGGCGTTCTGGAGTCATACATACCAGAGTTTTGATCAGGTGGAGAGTCCGTCGTCAAAAGGAGACGCATCGCTGCACGGACTGAATCTGGACTGGAAACGATTTGTAACAGATCAGACAGCCGATTTTGTGAAATGGGAGATCAGCGCGCTGCGGGATGCCGGTGCCAAACAGCCTACGACCATCAATATGATGTATGATTTCAAGGGACTGGATTATCACAAGTTTGCCGACATTGTTGATTTTGTTTCCTGGGACAATTATCCGACCTGGCACAAAGAAGCGGAAGCAGTTACGGCAGCAGATACGGCGATGCAGCATGATATCATGCGCAGTATCCAGAAAAAGCCGTTTTATCTGATGGAGAGCTGTCCGTCCGCAACAAACTGGCAGCCGGTCAGCAAACTGAAAAAGCCGGGCATGCTGCATGCCGCATCCATGCAGGCCGTGGCGCACGGATCAGACAGCGTCCTGTATTTCCAGATGCGCCAGAGTCGTGGAGCTTCCGAAAAGTTTCATGGAGCGGTGATAGACCATTATGGAGGAGATGACACCCGTGTATTCCGGGAAGTGACAAAGGTAGGAGAAACCCTGGCGCAGATGCAGGAACTTTCCGGTGCCATCTGCAGTCCGAAAGTGGCTGTGATTTATGACACCGAAAACCGGTGGGCACTGGAAGATGCGGCAGGGCCACGGAATCAGGGCCTGTTTTACAAAGAAACCGTGGAAAAATCATACCGCGCCTTCCGCAGACTCGGCTTGGATGTTGATGTCATCGATGAAACGCAGGGCCTTTCGGACTATCAGATCGTGGCAGCGCCTGTGGTTTATCTGCAGCGGGAAGGATGGGTGGAAAAAGTACGGCAGTTTGTGGCCGGAGGCGGCACTTTCCTGGCAACGTACTGGTCCGGAATTGTAGATGAGACGGATCTTTGTTTCCTTGGCGGAACGCCGCACGGACTGCTGGATGTAATGGGACTTCGGAGCATGGAGATTGACGGCCTGTACGATGGGGAATGGAACGAAGGAGTTCCGGTCCCGCAAAACCGTCTGCATCTGACCCGGACGTACCGGTGCAGCAATCTCTGTGAACTGGTGAAACCATCGACAGCAGAAGTGCTGATGACTTATGGAAAAGATTTTTATGCAGGAATGCCTGCACTGACAGAAAACCAGTATGGCGCAGGAAAAGCATATCAGATCTGTGCCGGTTTTGAACAGGGTCTGTACGATGAGCTCTGCGGAAAACTGGCAGAAGAAGCAGGTGTCACATCGGTGGTGAAAGAGATTCCGGATGGCGTGGAGGTTACAACGCGCGAAAAGAATGGAATCCGGTATGTGTTCGTACAGAACTTAATCGGAATGCCGTGGAAATCAAACTTCCGGTCGAACAGTATCCGGTGTGGAACGGACAGTATGATGGAACAATCGGAAGCTGGGAAACAGTGGTGCTGAAAGAAAACAGTCCGAATTTCCGGGAAAAATAGAAAATAAAAATGTCTCAAAACAAAAGACTGGTTTTGAGACATTTTTTGCAAAAAACAAACGAATATCAGGCGGTTTCGGATTCTTCGGCGGAGAGTTTTTTCTTATAATTTTCTCCCCAGCTCCACATGGCATCCATGATTGGCTGTAGCTGTAGCCCAGGTCGGTGAGGGTATATTCTACCCGCGGCGGAACTTCTGCATAAACTTACGGCTGACGAGCCCGCTCTGTTCCATCTGACGGAGCTGGCTCGTCAGAACTTTCTGGGAAACGTGACCGATGGATTTTTTTAGTTCGCCAAAACGTTTGGTGCCCGGCATCAGATCACGGAGAATCAGGACTTTCCATTTATCACTGATTAAGGTTAAGGTAGTCTCTACCGGGCAGGCCGGGAGATCGGCTAAAGATATTGCGTTTTTTTCAGAAACTGACATAAAAAACCTCCATTTCATAAAGATTTTCTTGTAAAAGTAAGCACGGAAAACCTTGTATTTACACAATAGTTTCCTTTTGGTAACTACAGCACAATATTGTGCTTACTTTACGTTAAGACGCTTTGGGCTTATTATAAAGCCATCGAAAGAAAAAAGCAATCCTTTCGAGAAAAAAGGTCTGGAGCGCATTCGAAAAAGGCCGAAACCAAATCATAAGAAACAAGCTCAAAAACAAAATCAAAAAACGAAAATGGAGGACATCATCATGAGTAAAGTAGTAGAATTCTTAAAAGAAAAACCCGGTACAGTATTTAGCAACTGTAGGGCGCGATGGAAAAGCAAAATGCCGTCCGTTTATGTTTATTGGCGAAATGGAAGGAAAACTGTGGTTTTGTACCAACAACACAAAAGATGTTTATAAAGATATGCTGGCAAATCCGGAAATTGAAATTTCCACTTCCAGCCCATCCTATGCATGGATCCGTCTGAACGGAAAAGCTGTATTTGAAAACAACATGGCTGCAAAAGAAATGTGCATGGGAAATCCGATTGTAAAAGGCCAGTACCAAACCGCTGACAACCCGATTTTCGAGGTATTCTATCTGAACAATGCACACGGTGTAATCGCAGACTTTTCCGGAAACCCGCCGTACGAGTTTTAATCTGTCGCTATGAATTTGAAGTAAAAAGAGAAAGGAATCTGCCGCTATGGAGAGAAATGATTATCTGAAGATGTTAGTAGAGGAGATGCACTCAACCACGATGGCGACGATCGGTGCAGACGGTCATCCACAGACCCGTGTGATCGATATGATGCTGTGGGACAAGAAAGGAGTGTATTTTCTGACGGCAAAAGGAAAAGCCTTTTATGCACAGCTCATGGAGCAGGGCTATGTGGCAATTTCTGCGACGAAAGATAAAAAAGCAGTCTCTCTCCGCGGCAGAATCCAGAACATCCACAGTGAAAAGCTGGATGAAATTTTCGGAAAAAATCCATACATGCAGAAAATTTATCCCGGCGATACACGCGCGGCACTTGAGGTGTTCCGCGTGTACGAGGCCGAGGGAGAATACTTCGACATCAGCGATCCGTCGCATATCGTGCGGGACACGATCCTGATCAGCGGCGCAGAGCAGTCGATGGTGGGTACGAGGTGGGAAACGAATGCATTGGCTGCAAGCTCTGTTTTTCAGTCTGTCCGCAGAAATGCATCGACATCACCCGCATCCCGGCCGTCATCGACCAGCACCAGTGCCTGCACTGCGGCCGATGCGCGGAGACGTGTCGAGAGGAACGATTCGCAAAAGAGGGCAGTAGTCCCCTTATTTTAGCTACAGATTTTATGGGAATAGTGATAAGATAAAGTCTATAGAAACGATGGAAATGAGGGAATAACATGAACCAGAGTGAACGAAGAAATTTTCTGATCCAGTCATTGCTGGAAGAGAGCCGGGAGTACCGCGGAATGCAGATTCCGTCTGACAGCACCGGGCAGAGACAGCTTCTGCGGGGCTGATGAATGTGCGCATGGTGAAAAAGAGCAGTGCAGAATTTCTGAATATTCAGGATGCGTATCTGCAGGAGGAGACGGCAAAAAAGGGCGTGACGGATGTCGACGACCTTACGCCGGTGCAGCAGGGGCTGTATCTCTGGCAGGGCGATATCACCGCGCTCCGGTGCGATGCGATTGTGAATGCGGCGAACAGCGGGATGACCGGCTGTTACGTGCCGAATCACCGGTGCATTGACAACTGCATCCATACGTTTGCGGGTGTGCAGCTTCGGCTGTACTGCGAGGAGATGATGGAAGCGCAGGGCCATGTGGAGCCGACGGGGCAGGCGAAAATCACGCCGGCGTATAATCTGCCGTGCCGCTATGTGCTCCACACGGTTGGACCGATTGTGGGCGGCCATCTGACGGAAACACACTGCCGGCAGCTGGCGGACTGCTATCGGTCGTGCCTGTCGCTTGCGGCGGAGAACGGACTGAAAAGCGTGGCGTTCTGCTGCATTTCCACTGGAGAATTTCATTTTCCGAACGAGAAAGCAGCGGAGATTGCCGTTGCGACGGTGAAAGAGTTTCTGGCGCAGAAAGAGACGAGCGTGGAGAAGGTCATTTTCAACGTGTTCAAGGACCGCGACCGGGAGATTTATGAGGAGCTGCTGGGAGAAAAGTAATCGCTGAAGAATGGGGAACAAAAGCAGAAAGAAAAGAAGAGGTAAATTTGTGATGTTTGAAAGTTGGAAAGAAAGAGAATTTGAAAAAAAGATGGAGCGTTTTCGCACCGCACTGCAGGAAAAAACACGATTTTAATAGGAGCCGGGGCTGGGCTTTCGACATCGGCCGGATTTACCTACAGCGGTGAGCGGTTCCGGAAATATTTTGCAGATTTTGAACAGAAATACGGTTTCCACGATATGTATTCTGGCGGCTTCTACCCTTACGATACGCTGGAAGAATACTGGGCGTACTGGAGCAGATACATTTACATCAACCGTTATCAGGACGCGCCAAAACCGGTTTACCAGAAACTGCTCAGCCTGATGAAAAATAAGAGCTATTTTGTTATCACCACAAATGTAGACCACTGCTTTCAGAAAGCCGGATTTGATAAAAACCGTTTGTTTTACACGCAGGGAGATTACGGCCTGTTTCAGTGCTCTGAGCCGTGCTGCAAGGAAAAGTATGACAATGAAGAAATCATTCGAAAGATGCTGCTTGCCCAGGGGTATCAGATCCTGGAAGACGGAAGCCTTGTTCCGCCGGAGAACGGAAACCTGAGCATGCGGATCCCATCCGAACTGGTGCCGTACTGCCCACACTGCGGAAAACCGATGAGCATGAATCTGCGCGCGGATGACACGTTTGTGGAAGATAAAGGCTGGCATGAGGCATCCAGCCGACGCATTGATTTCCTGCTTCGTCACAACAGAGGCCATATCCTGTATCTGGAACTCGGCGTGGGATACAACACGCCGGGAATCATCAAATATCCATTTTTCAGCATGACAGCAGAAGATAAAGATAATCTTTATGTCTGCATCAACACCAGCGATATGCGTGTCCCGGATCTGATCCGTGACAGAGCGGTGTGCATTAAAGGGGATATTGGGGAAGTGCTGGATCGGATCTGAGACGGAAAAACATATAATATTCGAGAAAATTAATCACTCACTTACGTGACGAGATGATGACATGATTGACGAGATAAATTCAACAGAGTTGCATACCTGCCTGCTGGAAATCACATTGCTGCCGCTGGCACATTACTGGCATTTCTGGTACGGCCCGCTGGATGCAGCCATCTACGGATCCTTTATCCTGGGAGCAAAAATCCTGTGGCACATCGTCGATTTCGGACGGAGTATGCGGACCGCAGCCGAAGTAAATGAACAGCTCCGCAGACGACGCATGGAGACGGTGGAGGAAAGAAGAGAAAAAATGAGAAAACGGCACTGATCTGTAAAAAGATCGGCGCCGTTTTTTGCATAGGATAGGAAGGACTACTGTGCCTTCTGTGCAATCTCTTCATCCGAAATCAGATTGCTGTGATATTCGATTTTGCCCGACAGGACATCATCGTAAAAATTCTGTTTCCAGTCGATATAATCGATGGCTTTCTGCAGTTTTTCCATCGATGCGAGCAGCGCTTCTTTTTTTACCGCGAGAATTTCTTTACGCTCCGGAATGGAGGATGGACCTTCGAGGCAGTAGGCGAGATATTCTTTCATTTCCGCCAGCGTCATGCCGCAGCGCTTCAGGCAGCCGAGGCTCTGGATCCATTTGATGTCGCGGTCGTCGAAAACGCGGTAATTGTGGCTGTCACGTTTTACGTTCGGGACGAGGCCTTCTTTGCAGTAAAATTTCAGGGTTTCATACGACATGCCTGTCTGAACGCAGGCTTCTTTCATGGAATACATCATGCATACCTCCCAACAAAGTTCATAACAGAATTGAATCGGTAGTAACTACCGGGTAAGATAACCATAGTATAGAATTCGGACTTTGTCAAGCGATCAGCTCTTCAAATTTTTCCTTTTTCGGAAAGGCCCGCCGAGAGGAAATGTTTGTCGATCTTGACTTCATCAAAAAGAATATCCTTCAGCGAATTCAAAGAAGAATACCCCGATCCGAAATCGTCCATGGAAATGCGGATATTCCGATCGTGGAAGAAGCGGATCGCCTGCTTGTGATAGGCGGAAATCTTTTCCCGCACCACGCCGGATCCTGCCAGGTGATATCGATAATGCCGACAAAGATATCGGAGTGATAGCGGTTCACAAAGAGTGTCTGCGGAAAGAGTTCCAGCTTTTTCAGGATGAAATTCAGAATGTTCGTACCCGTCTCATAACCCCAGTAATCGTTGAGCAGATGAAAATTGTCGACATCCGTCATCAGAAAGGCGTACTGTTTTTCTTCGCTTCTGTTATTGAGAAGCGTAAAAATTTTTTCTTTAGAATCGAAATCCTGGCCCCGGGAACAAACCCCAGCGACTCCAGATAATGGCGCTGTTTTTCCTGGCCGCAGATTTTATTGATGGCGTAAAACTGATTGAAAACGGTTAAATTTAAAGGCATGCAGGACCTCCTTTATTGCGAGAGTGCATCAAGTTAGAATTGCCTAACGGATAGTATAGCATAACATATTTGGAACAAAATGGAAAACTTTTTCTTTGAGAAATTTTTTCAAAAAAGCTTTTATGGGGACGGACGTATTTTAACGTTTCTTATTTTGGGGGAATCATGTATAATGGAAATGAAACATCAGTGACAAACTATGACATGGGAAAAGGAAGAGAAAACAATGAAACATAGAATAAAAATCCTGCTGCTTGCAGTTCTGATCGCAGCGCTCTGCAACTGTATGCTGATGATCGGGATGACCAAAACGAAAGAGAAGAATACCATTCCAAAAGATGCAAGCCTGATCTGCGAAGAAACCGTATCGCCGAACAAGGACTATATTACGGATGAAAAAGACCTGGTAAATTATACCGTGCGCGTCTATCAGGGAAAAAACAACGACATCATCGTCTATGCGGAATCCAATTCGCCGCTGTTCGATGAAGCACAGTACATCGTAATATGCGACCACGCCATCACTGCCGACGATGTCCATATCAAATGGACAACCCTCATGGGCAGCACCGAAGCGAGCGAGAAGATGAGATCGGACTCGCACACGTTTCGATCTCAAAAGACGGGGAAGTGTTCAATGAAAAGACGATCAGCTTTGTGGCGAAAGCGGTGAATGCGGTTACGGATGTGATAGGGTAAAGAAAATAGGATAACAAAAAAGAAACGGGCAACTCCCTCTGCATGAGACGATTAACTTTACAAGAAAAGAAAAAAATATCCCCCCACCCGGCTTGTGAGAGCCTGAAATATCAAATATAATGAACGAACAGTACATGGATCAGCGCGCAGATCATGGGAGTACAAAGCAAAAAAGCGGTCAGTCCGGGTAAAAACGGTCTGAAAATGGGAGGAAAAGGATGAAAAAGAAAATATTATCTTTGATGCTGATGGTGTCTCTTGCAGCATCCCTTGCGGCATGCGGTCAGGACAGCGGGAAAAACAGCAACAGTACAGATTTGTCGAAAACAGAGACGGAAGCTTCTTCCGGCCAGACAGGGGAGGAAGAGACGACCCTGGTTTACGGTTCTGCTGATTATACCAGGATTAATCCGGCGATGGATGAGCACGGTGAAATTAATCTACTGCTGTTCAACGGACTGACCGCACACGATGCGGATGACAACATTGTTCCGGGTCTGGCAGAAAAATGGGAGTACGATGCAGAAACCTGCACCTACACCTTTCATATCCGGGACGGCATCCAATGGCATGATGGAGAAAAATTTACGGCGGACGATGTGAAATTCACCATCGAAGCGATCATGGATCCGGAAAACGGATCTGAAAATGCACCAAATTATGAGGATGTAGAAGAGATTACAGTTATAGATGACAGCACCGTTTCCTTCCGCCTTTCCGAGCCGAACGTGGCTTTCCTGGAATACATGACGATGGCCATCCTGCCGAAGCACCTGCTGGAAGGTGAAAATATGCAGGAGTCGGATTTCTTCCGAGCACCGGTCGGAACAGGTCCGTATAAGCTGGAAAGCTGGGATGAAGCCAGTCGATCGTTCTGACAAAAAATGAAAATTATTACCTCGTGCACCAAAGATTGACAAGGTCATTTTCAAAATTGTACCGGATGATAATGCACAGGCAATGCAGCTGGAATCCGGCGAACTGGATCTGGCGCTGCTTGACCCGAAAAATGCGCAGAATTTCAAAGAAAAAGACGGTTTTACCTGCTACGACATGACAACGGCAGATTACCGCGGAATCTTATTTAACTTTGCGAATGATTACTGGACGAAAAACAGGGATATCATTCCGGCCGTCTGTTATTCGATTGACCGCCAGGCCATTATCGATTCTGTGCTTCTTGGCGAGGGGAATGGCGGCATACAGTCCGCTGCAGCGGAACATTTACAATAACGAAAACGTAGAACATTATGATTACAATCCGGAAAAAGCACAGGAAATTCTGGAAGCGGCCGGATGCACCAGAAACAGCGATGGTTTCTATGAACGTGACGGAGAAGAAATCGGCTTTGTGATCAGCGTAATGTCCGGCGAGCAGGACCGTATTGATATTGCCCAGGCAGCAGCACAGCAGCTCCGGGAAACCGGAATCAACTGTACCGTAGAAATTCCGGCACAGATGGACTGGGGCGGACAGATGGCCTGCCTGATCGGCTGGGGAAGCCCGTTCGATGCGGATGATCATACATATAAGGTTTTCGGCACGGACAAAGGGCGAATTATTCGAGCTATTCCAATGAAAAAGTAGATGAGTATCTGTCTCTTGCCCGCCAGAGTGACGATCCGGAAGTGCGGAAAGAATATTACGGAAAATTCCAGGAAGAACTGGCAGAAGATCCGGCCTATGCATTCATCTGTTATATTGATGCAAATTATGTGGCAGATTCCGGTATTCAGGGAATTTCCAAAGACACGGTGCTGGGCCACCACGGCGTTGGTATTTTCTGGAATATTCAGGACTGGACAATCGAAGAATAAAACAAAAAGCAGACGAAGGAGGTATGGTTACCTCCTTTTTGTCTGTACAGGAGAAAAACGGAATGAAGGAACGATTAAAAGTGGAACATCTTTCCGTCAGCTTTTTACGGATGAGGGGGAAGTACAGGCGGTCCGCGATGTCAGCTTTTCCCTGAATGCAGGTGAGGTGCTCGCTGTTGTAGGCGAGTCAGGCTGCGGAAAAAGTGTGCTCTGCAAAAGCATTATGAAGCTGCTGCCGGAGAATGCAAAGATCAAAAACGGAAAAATTCTGGTCAATGGAGAAGAAATTGCAGGATACGGGGAGCGAAGAATGCGGGAACTGCGGGGAAAACTGTTCTCGATGGTTTTCCAGAATCCGATGACTTCCTTAAATCCGACGATGACAGTCGGAGCGCAGATTGCAGAGGCAGTGCGGGCGCATCAGAAAGACATGGGAAAAGAAGAAGTGGAACAGAGAGTGACAGAACTGATGCAGCTGGTGGGAATCGAGCAGGCAGAAGAGCGGAAAAAGGCATATCCGTATCACTTTTCCGGCGGAATGCGGCAGCGGATCGTACTGGCGATTGCGCTGGCGGGCAATCCGGAAATTCTGTTTGCTGATGAGCCGACGACAGCGCTGGATGTGACGATTCAGGCACAGATTCTGGACCTGCTTCGGGAAATTCAGAAAAAACTGGGAACGGCGACGGTCTTTGTCACACATGACCTTGGCGTTGTAGCGCGGATCGCAGACCGGGTAGCGGTCATGTATGCGGGAAAAATAGTAGAGATTGGAACCGTGGATGAGATTTTCTATGATCCCGTCATCCGTATACGTGGGGACTGCTGCGTTCCATACCGGCGTTTTCGAGGGGAAAAGAAAGCCTGCCGTCTATCCCGGGAATGCCGCCGTCTCTTCTCCATCCGCCGAAGGGCGATGCCTTTGCCAGCCGCAATGCTTATGCGCTGGAAATTGATTTTGAGGAGGAGCCGCCGATGTTCCGGGTCACAGACAGCCATTATGCGGCAACATGGCTGCTGGATGAGAGAGCACCGAAGGTTGTGCCGCCGATAGGAGGAAACACAGATGGAACATGAGATTTTGCTGGATGTGCGTCATCTGACCCATATTTTTTCCACTGCTCGGAAAACAGCAGTCAAGGCAGTCGATGATGTATCGTTTCAGATTCGAAGAGGAGAAATTTTTGGACTGGTAGGAGAATCCGGTTCCGGAAAATCTACCGCTGCACGCTGTGTGATGAATATTTATCAGCCATATGCCGGCCAGATTTATTATAAAGGGATTGATACCTGCGACAGAGGCCAGTTCCGGAAAAATAAAAAAATGCTGCAGACGACACGCCAGATGATTTTCAGGATTCCGGTTCCAGTCTGAATCAGAGGATGAAGGTCCGTGACATTATTGAGGAGCCGATGCGCGTGCAGAAAATCCGGCCGCTGCGGGGAAGCTATGAGGAGGAAGCCAGATTCCAGATGAAATACGTGGGGCTGGATCCGGAATATCTGAAAAAGTATCCGGGTGAATTGTCCGGCGGACAGCGGCAGCGCGTTGCGATTGCACGGGCACTGACGATGGAGCCGGAGCTTCTGGTGGCGGATGAACCGATTGCATCGCTGGACGCGTCGATACAGGCACAGATTGTGAATCTGTTCCGTCATCTGCAGAAGGAGCACGGTTTTTCGTTCCTGTTTATTGCGCATGATCTGGATATGGTCGAATTTCTGTGTGACAGAGTAGGTGTGATGTACCATGGAAACTGGTGGAGACCGGCCCGGCGCGAGCCGTGTTTGAAAATCCGCTGCATCCATATACGAAAGCACTGATCGCGGCCATTCCGATTCCGGATCCGCGAAGGGAAAGAGCGAGAGCTGTACCGGATTCCAATACAGAATTTCCCAGGACGGGAACACTGCGGGAAGTGGAAAAAGATCATTTTGTGCTGATGGAGGGAGGCGATGCAGGATGAAAAGCCGGAACAGAGTGCTTTACTATGGAAAAAAGCAGCGGCATTTCTGGCAAGTGTTCTGCTGCTGTCTGTGCTCGTATTTTATATTTCAACTTGCGCCGGGAGATCCGCTGGTATCATATTACGGAGACCGCGTGGAAAAAATGACGCTCGAAGAAAGAGCGTGGGCCGAAGAAAAATTGGGATTGAAGGATCCCATTTCCGTACA
>ENA-OQCS01000578-OQCS01000578.1-human-gut-metagenome-genome-assembly--contig:-NODE-578-length-20386-cov-3.746236_pt1 | contig 20386 bp, 24 predicted proteins | sample MGYA00242757_ERZ504575 | MGnify/ENA primary metagenome ERZ504575 (study PRJEB26092, sample SAMD00036297) | human gut metagenome | host: Homo sapiens | study: EMG produced TPA metagenomics assembly of... | reverse complement strand
GCCAGTAAAAATGAATCAACAGTACAGACGGCAGAGAATCAGACAACAGAAGCAAAACAAGAACAATCTTGTGAATTTCTGATCAGCTGTAAAACAGTTCTCTCTAATAAAGTGCATTGCAATCCAATTACCAAGTTCCAGCTGGCGGGAAAATTTATGAGAAGAAGATGGAGTTTGAAGAAGGCGATACCGTGATGGATGTTCTCAAAAGAACAGGAGTAGATATTGATATTTCTAAAGGATATGTAGCAGGAATTGACGGTTTATACGAATTTGATTGTGGAAAAAACAGTGGATGGATGTACCGTGTCAATGGTAAGTTTCCAAACTATATGGCAGGGAAATGTAAGCTTCATGATGGGGATAAAGTGGAATGGCTGTATACCTGTGTTAGAGGAGATCTGTAGATGATCAAGCATTAAAAAGAGCCCATCCGTTCGTTTGTATTTACTTATTTTGCAGGAATGTTTTTGCTGGCACCATTTAGCAGACATCCATGGATGACAGGAGTGCAGATGATCTGTTTATGCCTGTTGTACTTTTATCATAATCGGAGTTTGAAAAAGTTTTTTCCGTTGATTGCTTTGATCTTGATCGTGGCTGTAACGAATCCATTATTTGTACAAAGAGGAAGAACAATCCTGTATACAGACACACACATAAGGATCACGAAAGAAGCATTGCTTTATGGAATTCATTACGGATGTGTGCTAGTGAATCTTTTACTGGTCTTTTCAATCTTTAACCAATATATAAAGAAAGAGCAGTGGATCTATTTATCAGGCAGATTCTTCCCTAAACTTGGTGTTGTAACATCCATGGCATTTGGATTGATCCCAAGATATCAAAACCATGCAAAGAAGATTTTAAACACACGAAAATCCTTAAAATCAGAACAGGCTGTACAGCGTGTCATGAATACAGTGTCAATGGAAACGACATGGGCATTTGAGTCTTCGATGGATCAGTTGGATTCGATGAGTGCAAGAGGTTATGGAATTGGGAAACGAACGCATTTTCATTTATTTAGGTGGGAGAGAAATGACTGGATTCATATCGTGGAGATTGTGATTTTGACGATATTAAATCTCTGGGCATACATCCACTATTATTCCAGATTTTTCTTTTATCCGATGATCATTATGCCAGCATTTCAGATGAGAGATCTGTTGTGGATGCTTATGATGGCATTTCAGTTTTTATTACCATGCATGTGGAAGGAGAATTTTGATGTACGAAATTAATAATTTAACATTTCGATATATGTTATCGGATAGAAATTCTCTAGAGCAAGTATCATTAAAAATTAAAAAGGAAAGAATCACTCTGATCGCAGGGCCAAGCGGCAGTGGAAAGACGACGTTGTTAAGACATTTAAAAAAAGAACTGCTGCCCAAAGGTAAAAGATCTGGAAAAGTTTTATATGATGGGAAGGAAATAGAACAATTGAAAGACTTGCAGTCTGTAAAAGAAGTTGGGTATTTATTTCAGAATCCATCAGCCCAGATGGTAATGGATACCGTATGGCATGAGATCGCATTTGGACTTGAGAATCTTGCAATGCCTTATGAACAGATGAAGCGAACAGTAGCGAGATCGTCAATTATTTTGATCTGCAGAAAATATACCATGAAGATACAGACAAGCTATCTGGTGGACAAAAACAATTGGTGAATCTGGCAGCAGTTATGGCAATGCATCCGAAAGTACTGATCTTAGATGAGCCGACCGCACAGTTGGACCCAGCGGCAAGGAAAGATTTTCTTGTGATGCTTCAGAAATTACATAAAGAATTTGGTTTAACGATTATTTTAACATCGCATAACTTGGAAGATGTGATGGAAATGTCAGATGAATGTGTGATCTTAGATGATGGAAAAGTTATCGAACAGGGAAATCCGAAAGAGGTTGCAAGACATCTTCAAAAAATACATCATCCATTGGAACAGTCTCTGCCACAGATTCTTCGGCTGGAAGAGAAATTTCAGATAGAACTGACCTTTTCGATGGAAGAAGCAAGAGAACAGATCAGAAAAAAAGAATATCAGTTAATAAAGAAAACACATTTTGAAAGAAAAACAGTTCTTTCAATTTCACATTTATATGCAGGGTATGAGAAAGGAAAAGATGTTCTTTCGAATCTGTCAGTCGAAGTTAAAGAAGGTGAAATCTTTGCAGCTGTCGGAGCAAATGGAAGTGGAAAATCAACGCTTCTTTCTTGTATGGTAAAGCAGATGAAATTTGATGGAAAATTAAAATGCAAGAAAAAAATCGTCTATATGCCACAAGATCCAACACTATTGTTTGTAAAAGATCAGTTGTTTGAAGACCTTTTGGAGATGGGAAAAGAAAAAGAAGTAAAAATCGATAAATTATTGGAAATGGCGGATCTAATGAGAGAAAAGAAGTCACATCCATATGATCTAAGTGGAGGACAGCAGCAGATGCAGCGTTGATCAAAGTATTACTTGCAGATCCAGAAATCTTGCTGTTAGATGAGCCGACCAAAGGAATGGATCGGGAACACAGCAGGAAGTTTGGAGACCTTTTACGCAAACTTACAGATCAGGGAAAAACGATATTTATCGTATCGCATGATCTGGAATTTTGTGCTGAGTATGCTGACCGCGTTGGAATGATGTTTGATGGGAAAATTGAGGGAATTGATGAGCCATCCAAGTTTTTTGCACAAAATTATTTCTATACGACAGAGTGTGCAAAGATTACGAGAGATTTTGAGAAAGTGATCATTCTGCCACAGGAGGTGGTAAGCGTATGTTAAATGCGGTGATCATTTTTATGGTGTGTATATCATGTATTCCATACTATTTTAAATATGAAAAGAAGAAACCACAGACAAGAGAAAGTGTCGTGCTTGCGGTGATGATCGCATTGACGGTTGCATCCAGAATGTTATTTGCATTTTCACCAGGATTTAAACCAGTTAGTGCAATGGTGATCATCTGTGGTATGGCATTTGGAAGAGAATCTGGCTTTTTATGTGGATCTTTAAGTGCTGTGGTATCGAACTTCTTTTTTGGACAAGGACCATGGACTCCATTTCAGATGCTTGCATGGGGAATGATCGGATGGATCTCAGGAATTTTAAATCAGAGAAAATGGTTGGAAAACAGTAAGATACTGTTAACGATTTTTGGGATTCTTTCAGGAATTTCATATTCTTTTGTGATGGATATCTGGACACTTCTGGCAGCAGGAGATGGATTTCAGTGGATGCGGTATGTGGCTGTATTAGGAACTTCGGTTCCAGTGACGATTGAATACTGCGTATCGAATGTGATATTTTTATGGATTTTAACACCTGTTTTTGTGAAGAAACTAAACAGGGTTAAATATAAATATGGTTTCTTCAAAGATGAAGAAGTCAGGAAACTAATCAATCAATGAGACATAACAAGGAGGAATTTATGAGAACGATGAAACGTGTAGCGGCAGTGGCATTGTCTGTTGTCGTGCTGATGACATCAGGGGTTAGTGCAAAAGCAGCAGTGACGGATGTGCAGCCAGCGAAGAGTAGTAGTGAGGCGGTGCTTAAGTGGGCAAAGAAAGTTGGAGAACCATTTGATGAGAAAACATATGCAAATAACACAGTATCTAAGATCAAGTTGGTTGGAAACTACCTTTATGTAGCAGATGATGCAAAACATCGTATCATGAAAATTGATAAGAAAGATGGAACAATTTTAAAAGAACAGAAATATTGTGATGAATCTTATATTCAGGGATATGTCAGCAGTATTGGATATGGAGATGGTAAGGTTTATGTAGGATACGACAATGGTCGTGTACAGGCATTTGATGAGAACACATTAGAATCTTTATGGATTACAGATGAAAATAAGAATGCAATTAACTCTGATTTCGTATTTACAAATGGAAAATTATATTTTGGGACAACAGCCAAGACAACAGATTGGTATGATAATGGTGCACCATTTTCTTATTATGTTGTAACGACATCAGATGATGATAAAACAAAACCTGATGAAGAAAAAACAATGAAAAAAGTAGTAGAATCTAAAACAGGAAAATTTTATTTGAAAAAAGGTGTAGTTCTTGGAAAATACATTGTTATTTCTGATACAGCAGGAACTTTAACAATGATCGATACAACAAATGATAAAGTTACAGATACAAAGGATATTGGAGAAGCTTTTTCTGGTAATATCACTTATGATGAAATGACAGGAACAATTTATTTTGTAGCAGGAACAAATGATCTGTACGGTATCAAAGTATCAGCTGATGGAAAATTAAAAGATGAGAAAAAGTCAGATTATATGAAACAGGATATTCCTCAACTACACCAGAAGTATATAATGGAAAAGTTTATGTATCTGGATCAAAAGGAAAAGCATTTCAAGATAAAGGATATATGGCAGTTGCAGATGTAAGTTCTGGTAAGTATAAAGTAAATTATACAGTAGAATTATCTAATTATTCTCAGTGTGAACCAACAATTGTAAAAACAGGGGAAAATTCTGTGCGTGTATATTTCACAATTAATGATGAACCAGGTGGAATTTATGCAATTGAAGATTCAAAAGATGCAACATCAGCAACATTGGAAACAGTTTATGAACCAACTGGGGACATAAAGAATACAGGATGTATGAGTGATGTAGTGGTTGATGAAGATGGTACAATTTATTTTGCAAATGATTCTAAATATATTATGTCAGTAGGCAAAGTTGAAGATACAAAAAAATCAGATGTAATCACAGTAAAACCAGTCACAAAAACAGTAAAAAGTACAAGAAGCGTAAAACTGACATGGAAAAAGAAAAAATCCGCCAAAGGCTATGTCATTTACGCCAAAGCAGGAAAAGGTAAATACAAAAAAGTAACAACCGTAGGAAAGAAAACATCAAAGACGATCAAAGTCAACAAAGACTCATCCTACAAATTTAAAGTAAAACCATACAAACTAACAAAGAAAAACAAAAAGAAATATTTTAAAGCCTATGCAGCCAAAGCCAAATTCGGAAGCAAGACAGTTAAAGTAACATTTAAAAATGTCACAGGATATGCAAGCTACAAAGTGCAGATGAAAGCAGGAAAAGCAGCATATAAGACAGTAAAAACAACAACCAAAGGCGGAACGATCACATATACAAAGAAAAAAGCCAAAGTAGGAACAACTTACAAATTCCGCTTAAAAGGAATCAATAAGGTAAATGGAAAAACTGTTTCCGTAACGATCAAATAGAAGTACTGGATAAAATACAAAAAAGGGCTTGATTTTCAAAAAGAATCATTGTATCCTATAACCAGTGAAGTTACTGACAAGGGCGTCAAACAATTAGTTTCATATTGTTTGTCGCCCCTTTTTTCTACTATCAGTTAGATAATAGAAGAAAAATATATAGATTATGCTTCAAATGTAAGAGAAGAAAGGAAGAACTCTATGAAGGAAAAAATCAATGTATCAGAAATCTTCGGATCCCACGTATTTAACGACAGTGTTATGAAAGCACGTCTTCCAAAGGCCGTTTACAAAGATCTGAAAAAGACAATCGAAGAAGGAACAGAATTAAATCCAGCAATTGCAGACGTAGTTGCGAATGAGATGAAAGAATGGGCTATTGAAAAGGGTGCTACACATTATACTCACTGGTTCCAGCCATTAACAGGTGTGACAGCAGAGAAACATGACGCTTTCATTAACCCAACAGACGATGGTAAAGTTTTACTTGAGTTCTCAGGAAAAGAACTGATCAAAGGTGAACCAGATGCATCTTCATTCCCATCTGGTGGATTAAGAGCAACATTTGAAGCAAGAGGATATACAGCATGGGATTGTACATCACCAGCATTCATCAAAGAAACAGATAATGCTTGTATCTTATGTATTCCAACAGCATTCTGTTCATACAAAGGTGAAGCATTAGACAAGAAGACACCACTTCTTCGTTCTATGCAGGCATTAGATATCCAGACAACAAGATTATTAAATGTATTAGGAAATAAGAATGTGAAACGTGTTAGCACATCCGTTGGACCAGAACAGGAATATTTCTTAGTTGATGAAGAAAAATATAAACAGAGAAAAGACTTGATCTTCACTGGACGTACATTATTCGGAGCAATGCCTCCAAAAGGTCAGGAAATGGATGACCATTACTTTGGAATCATCAAACCAAGAATCGAAGGATTCATGAAAGATTTAAATATCGAAGCATGGAAACTTGGAATCAGTGCGAAGACAGAACATAACGAAGTAGCTCCAGCACAGCATGAATTAGCACCAATCTATAACTCAAACAACGTGGCAACAGACCACAACCAGTTATTAATGGAAACAATGAGACGTGTAGCAAGACGTCATGGATTAAAATGCTTACTTCATGAGAAACCATTTGCAGGAATCAATGGATCAGGAAAACATAACAACTGGTCTATGGTAACAAATGAAGGAAAGAACCTGTTAGATCCAGGAAAAACTCCTCATGAAAACCAGCAGTTCTTACTGATCTTAGCATCTATTATCGCAGCAGTGGATAAACATGCAGATTTACTTCGTATGTCAGCTTCCACACCAGGAAATGACCACAGATTAGGAGCTAATGAGGCACCTCCAGCAATCATCTCTATCTTCCTTGGAGATCAGTTAGAAGATGTTGTAAAACAGCTTGTAACAAGAGGTGAGGCGACAGAATCTAAACATGGAGACAAATTAGCATCTGGTGTTCATTCATTACCAGCATTTGAGAAAGATGCAACAGACCGTAACAGAACATCACCATTTGCATTTACAGGAAACAAATTCGAATTCCGTATGGTAGGTTCTACACAGTCTATCTCTGATCCAAACGTTGTATTAAATACAATCGTAGCAGATGTCTTTGCAGATGTATGTGACAGATTAGAGAAAGTAGAAGGCGGAGTTGAAGCAGTAGCTATGGAAGCTCACGAGATCACAAAAGAATTATTAACACAGCATCAGAGAGTTATCTTTAATGGTAACGGATATTCTGACGAATGGGTAGCTGAAGCTGAGAGAAGAGGACTTCCAAACTTACACAGCATGGTAGATGCAATCCCAACATTAACAACAGATAAAGCAGTTAAGATGTTTGAGAAATTTGGAGTATACACAAAAGAAGAATTAGAGTCTCGTGTTGAAGTATTATATGAACAGTATTCTAATACAATTAACATTGAAGGACTTGCAACATTAGATATCGCTAAGAAACAGATTGTTCCAGCAGTTATGAAATACCAGAGAAAACTTGCAAATGGCGTTGCTGAATTAAAGACAGTTGGTGTTGACAGCTCTGTACAGGAAAAATTGTTAGAAGATATCACAGCAAACTTAAAAGATCTGTTTGCAGCGATCAACAAGTTAGAAGCTGATATTCCAGAAGCTCAGGCATTAGAAAGTGAAGCTCAGGCTCGCTGCTATCATGATACGATTTTCACAGATATGAGTGCCGTACGTGAACCAGCAGACAAACTGGAAATGTTAGTAGCAAAAGAAGACTGGCCAATGCCAAGTTACGGAGATTTGATTTTCGAAGTATAATAATTACATAGTTTGTAAAACTTCTTAATACACAAAGAGAAAGCAGCAGAGAAATCTGTTGCTTTCTTTTTGTGTATCAACCATTGTTTGAAAAATATTCCAGAATATATTTTTTGAAATTTCATATTCTAAAGAAAAAGAATATCTTACAAAATTAGAAAAGAGGAAGAATATGAGAAAGAAATTTTTTGCATATATGATCACAGGGATTCTTCTGTTCACATTTCTGGCACAAGGGAAGGGAACAAAGACATACTGGTTTCAGATTGCAAGTCAGGGTGAAGGGGAAAGTGGCTTTTTAACTAACAGTAATTTGAATCAAAAGAAAGTTTATTTAACCTTTGATGATGGACCATCTGATCATACGGCACAGATTCTTGATATTCTAAAGAAACATAAGGTGAAGGCGACATTCTTTGTCGTAGGAAAAGAAACGGAACATGCCAAGAAAATGTATCAAAGAATCGTGTTAGAAGGTCATACATTGGCAATGCATTCCTACAGTCATAATTATGATCAGATTTATGCGAATGTAGGTGCATTTTCGAAAGACCTTATGAAACTACAGAAATATTTATATGATCTAACAGATGTAAAGCCATATATTTACCGGTTTCCGGGTGGCAGCAGTAATCATTGCGCAAAAAATATAAAACCGTATATCCGGTATGTGAACAAAAAGGGATTACTTTATTTTGACTGGAATGCATTGAATGAAGATGCGCTTAATTTTGAACAAAGTCCTCAGCAGTTAAACAAGAAGATTTTAAAGGATGTCAGGAGACAGAAAACAAGTATTGTATTAATGCATGACCTTCATGAGACAACAAATACAGTGAAAGCATTAGATCCGCTGATCAAAACATTGAAAAAAGAAGGGTATCAGATCCTTCCGATCACTAAAAATACTAAGCCGCTCCATCATGTATCCATTGACAAATAATGGGCTTTCACGTAGAATATGTTCGGTAAAGGATTTATTTTACGTGAGGAGAATGACATGATCATAAAAAGTGTAAATTTAGAAACCGTCTGTGGGATCACAAGTAAATTACCAGACAATACATTGCCAGAAGTGGCATTTGCTGGAAAATCAAATGTAGGAAAATCATCACTGATCAATGCACTGATGAACCGCAAATCTTACGCGAGGATTTCAGCACAGCCTGGAAAGACACAGACGATCAATTATTACAATATTAACGAAGAACTTATTATGTAGACCTTCCAGGATATGGATTTGCGAAAGTAACACAATCCGTCAAGGAAAAATGGGGACACATGATCGAAAATTACTTACAGACATCAAAACAGCTAAAAATGGTCTTTTTACTGATCGATATCAGACATAAGCCATCAAAGAACGATGTTATGATGTATGACTGGATTCTTCACAATGGATATCGTCCAGTGATCATTGCAACAAAGCTTGACAAGCTGAAGAGAAGCCAGGTGCCAAAACATCTAAAAGAGATCCGCACAGAGCTTCAGATGGATAAGGAAACACCAATTTTCCCATTCTCAGCATTATCAAAACAGGGAAGAGATGAAATCTGGGATTTCATTGAGTCAATGGTGCTTCAACAAGAAGAAGCCGAATAATTATTTATTCGGCTCGTCAAATAACAATTTTTCAATTAGCATAGAATAGACATCGGAGTGTTTTTTCTCCCAATGGTCACATATGTAAACTGCCTGGTCTTCTTGAGACGACATTTAAGTTGATCTCAAGGAGCGGGCTTTCTTTTTCTCTGATCTTAAGATTTACGGTATATTCGTCTCCTTTGGATGGATAAAAATCAGCAGTCACATTGGCTTCCTTACGAAGCTCATATTCTTTTTCTTTTAAAAACTGAGCGATATCTTCTTTGATAGAGTTTGGAATCTGGTATTCAAACATCTCAATTGCTTCAGATCCCTCGTCACTGAGCGCGTAGTGGCTCATATTACGAATCTGCTTAACTCTGAGCATATTTTCTTCCTCTAACTCATGAAAAGCTCTCTGAACAGTAAAAATAATTGGTATATCCCTTATCAAGGATAAATTCAGAAATCTGTGAATTGCTCAAAGGGAAATCTACCTTCTCAATTAAATATAAAATCATAAGCTTATAAAGTGTTAATTGTTCTTGTTCCATGGCTGATCTCCTTGATTTATCGATAAAAGTCACTATGAAAAATTATAACACCACATGATTTTTCTTGCAACTTATGAATGAAAAGTTAAAAATGACAGATAATAACGCTGAGGTGATAAGAATGAAAAGAAAGTACCAGTGGATCCTATGTGCAGGACTGATCATTTTTGTGATCGCAGCGTTTTGTGTCTTAGTATCCAAAGATAACAAGGAAGAAGTGAAAGGTGCATTTGTAAGAGAAGGAGGATATCAAAGTGAATGTTTATATCAAAGCGCAAGAAGTGTATGTCTTGTGCATCCAGAGATTAAAATAAAGGATATCATGTCCCTGTACTGCACCGACAAGGATTTGGAACAGAAAATAAAGAATCAAAGTGTTTATCATTTTATAGGAGATCATGATCAGAGAAAATGTTTTTCTGTTTTGATGTTAGTTGAAGTGATAAAACAGGTGGATAAGACATTAGATGTGATTAATTTAGGTGCCGAAGATTTTATTGTATATTACAAGAGAAAACAAGAAGAATCAAAGATTTTTCATTATGGAAAGATAGTCTTTGTAATTTTAGTCGCATTTTTTGGTGCAAGTTTTTCAATTATGACATATAACACGGATGTTGGGATCGAAGAATTGTTTTATAACGTTTATGAAATGATCATGGGACAGGCACCAGATGGTCCAAATATTCTTCATATTTCTTATGCGGCAGGATTGGCGATTGGGATCATTCTATTTTTTGATCATGCAGGTAAGATCAAGTTAAATGATGATCCAACACCATTTGAAGTACAGATGAGGCTTTACGAGAGAGATGTGAATGATACATTGATGATCAATGCAGGGCGGAAAGGGGAAGAAGCAGATGTGGATTCGTAGTTTCTTTCTGATCTTTTACGGATTGTGTGCAGGCGGCTTGATCGCAGCCAGTTTTCTGGCATTTTTGAGTATGTTAGGTGTGATCCCGAGATTAGCAGGATTGACGAAGAGTATGAAAAACGCCAGAATGTATGAAGTTTTGTGGCACTTGGAGGGATTCTTGGGACATTGGTCTTTCTTTATCGATGGCAGATCAAAGCTGGATACCCGCTTCTTGTACTGTATGGATTGTTTGGAGGAATCTTTGTGGGATGTATGATCGGAGCTTTGGCAGAAACAATCAAAAGTCTTCCGATCTTTTCAAGAAGATTAAATTTGAGATCAGGGATTCCATATGTAATCTATGGGATCGCATTTGGAAAAATGCTAGGATGTTGGCTTTATTTTTATATATTTTCATAAAATGAAGAAAGGGTGATACAAGTGAAAAAAGAACCAAGCAAAGAAGAATATCAACAGATCGTGAAAAATCTTACACCAAAACATAATAGTCTGTTAAATTGCACAAAAGCGTTTGTAACGGGTGGGACATTTTGTGTTCTTGGTGAAGTTATGAAGCAGTTAATGATGAAATATTTGAATCTCTCCAAGAAAGATTCATTATTATATGTGACAATTGAATTGATCTTACTAAGTGTCTTATTAACAGGATTTAATTTCTATGGAAAAATTACCAAATTTGGCGGTGCAGGCGGGCTTGTGCCGATTACGGGATTCGCAAATTCAGTGGCTTCAGCTGCAATCGAATATCAGAAAGAAGGACAGGTTTTTGGTATTGGCGTTAAGATTTTTACGATTGCAGGACCAGTGATCTTATATGGAATCTTCTCATCATTTGTTACTGGATTGATTTATTTATTCACAAAGCAATGGGGGTGGTTTCTATGACATCGATTTGTGGTATGCAGAGTCTAAAGTTTGAGAATGCGCCGCACTTAAAAGGCTGGGCATCAGTTGCAGGGAAGAAAGAAGGGGAAGGTCCTCTGGGAAATCTGATTGATCAGATCATTGAAGATCCATACTTTGGACAAGAAAGCTGGGAATTGGCAGAAGGCCGTTTTATGAAACAGGCAGCAATGCTTGCGATCAGTAAAGCTGATCTTCATAAGAAGATATCCGTTACGCGTTTGCGGGTGATCTTTTGGAACAGAATACAGCAACGTTTCTGGAATGAAAGAATTAGGGATACCGTTGTTTGGACTTTTTGGAGCATGTTCAACGGTAGGAGAAGCGATGTCTCTGGCAGCGATGAGCGTTGCAGGAGGGTTTGCAAAGCATTCACTTGCAATTGCTTCCAGTCATATCGGAAGTGCTGAAAAACAGTTCCGTTTTCCATTAGAATATGGAAATCAGAGACCATTATCTGCGACATGGACTGTGACAGGATCTGGAGGTTTTATTGTGTCAAAAGAAATTGGTCCTGTAAAGATTCAAGGAATCACAACAGGAAAGATCGTTGATTATGGGATGGAAGATCCGATGAATATGGGGGCTTGCATGGCGCCAGCAGCGGCAGAAGTAATCTATCAGCATTTTGTGGATTTTGGGTCGAAGCCTGAAGATTATGATGCAGTATATACAGGAGATCTTGGAGAAGTTGGCAAGAAGATTTTGTTGCATTTTGCTTCGTGAAAATGGATATGATCTTTCGAAGTTCATGGGGATTGTGGAATTGAAATCTATGAGAATGAGACGCAGGATACTCATTCTGGGGGCTCTGGCTGTGCCTGTAGTGCAGTGGTTCTTGCATCGATGATCATACCGAAGCTCATTGATGGAACGTGGAAGAAAGTATTGTTTGTGCCAACAGGAGCATTAATGTCAAAGACAAGTTTTAATGAAGGTGAAATGTTGCAGGGATCGCACATGCGATCTTTCTGGAAGGAGTAAGATAATAATGGAATATATCAGGGCGTTTTTTAGTAGGAGGCATTATTTGTATTCTGGTGCAAATATTGATGGATCATACGACGTTACAGCCGGGAAGGATCATGGTACTCTTAGTTATTGCAGGTGTTATTCTTGGGGCACTGGGGATTTATAAAAGAATCGAAGCGTTTGGAGGATGTGGTGCGACCGTCCCATTGTCTGGTTTTGGATTCAGTTTATGGAAAGGAATGAAAGAGGCAGTTGACAATCATGGGTTTCTAGGGTTATTCGAAGGAGGATTCACGGCAGCAGCAGTCGGAACATCAGCAGCATTGATCTTTTCTTATCTGGCATCTTTGATCTTTCAGCCGAAGATCAAAAAATAAAGGCAGGAGTATGAAATAAAGAGAAAAAAGGGATTCTGATTTGAGAGAATCCCTTTTTAATATAAAAATATAGAAGATCAACGGTTAATGTTTCTTGCAAAAAACAGATTGATATTTTTTTGGAAGCAGATAAGGAGTGTCTGCTGTTTTTCCATGACTGCCCTTTTTGCGGACAATGTAAATTTTTCTTTGTTTTTTGTTTGCAGGACAATTCTTTGTGGCGAGTTTATCGCTTGTTTTACATACTTCAACTGCAACGTGGATATCACAGGTCTGGGTAGGAACGGTTCCTTTTTCAAAATATTCTGTGATCACACGGCTGCCTCTTGGATCGTGATCACAAACCCCTTTAATAGCAAGTTTTCCAGACTCTTTGCAGACTTTTGCTTTTACAATGTCAGCTGGTTTTTTAAAATCTGTAGTTTGTTCTTGTTTTGTTTTTATGATTTCATTCATAACCTTTGCCCATATTTTTTTATGAGTGTTATCAGAAGCAAAATTTGTATTCTTGTCATAGCCCATCCAGACAGAAGCTGTATGATAAGGAGTATAACCGCTGAACCAGTAATCGTAACTGTTTGAAGTAGTTCCTGATTTTCCTGCGACAGCCATAGATGAAGAAAGTTTTGCTGATTTTCCAGTTCCTTTTGTAATAACGTCTTTCATAGCGTCGGTTAAAAGGAAAGCAGTACTTTCTTTCATGACACGCTTACCTTTCTGAGTATTAGAAAGAAGAATATTACCATTATGATCTACGACTTTTGTGTATAAAACAGGTTTCTGGTAGGTTCCGCCATTTGCAATGGAAGCATATGCAGAAGTCAATTCCATATTTGTAACACCATAAGTCAGGCCACCAAGAGATAAGGACTGGGTAATATCGGTATATACATTTCCATTTGAAGTTGTTTCATTAGACACCAAAGTGGAAAAACCAAGATTCATCAAATATTCAAACGAAGTCTTAGGTGTAACGTCAGCAATGGTTTTGGCCGAAACAACGTTCATGGAGTTTGTGATGCTTCGCGGATCGTTGAATAACCTTTATAACCTTTGTAATAGTTGCGTACTGGTCTGTTAGTGTCAATATAGTTATAAGGAGCATCCTCATATACGGTTGCAAGTGTCATATGATTCTTGTCAAGTGCAGGTAAAAATGCAGAAAGAATCTTAAAAGTAGAACCTGGTTGTCTTGTAGTACCAGTAGCACGATTCAAGGAAAGATCGGAAGTCTTATTTCCACGTCCACCAACTAAGGCTTCTACAGTTCCGTTAGATTGATTCATGATCGTCATGGATATCTGAGGCTGGATCGTTGTTTGGAAAGATTCATTTGTAATGGTTTCACCTTTTGATAAAATATATTGTTTAAACTTTGTAACAACTGTCTTTGCACTTACTTCATCTGTAAAAATCAACTGATTTCCAAGGTTATTTTTTCTCATATAATCAAGCAGATTGTGATCAGAATAAACAACGTCTTTTCCTGAAACAGTTTTTGCAGATAAAGAATAAGAAAGCGCGATTTTTGTGGCTTTTGGATAGTTTGAAGCATCGTTTGTGACGCTATCTGCAATCTTCTGGATCTGTTGATCCTGAGTAGAGTATATTTTCAATCCGCCACTGTAAATAGCATTATAAGCTTTTGTTTCGTCATACCCCAGTTGTTTTTTTAAATCTTTTACAACTTGAAGGATTAATGCGTCCTCAAAATAAGAATTTGTTGTTTTTTTTACAGGTGCAGCAGCAGCATTTTTTTGAATTCTTGTGTATACATCATCACTAAGTGCTTCTCGATATTCTTTTTTTGTGATATAATGTTGTTCTAACATATTTTGTAAAACAAGTAATCTTCTGGAAGCGTTGTTTTCCGGATGAGTTACAGGATTTAAACGTGTCGGATTCTTAGTAATACTTGCAAGTACAGCACATTCGGACAATGTGAGTTCAGAAACATCTTTATTAAAATATTTTTGTGATGCTGTCTGAACACCAAGTGTTCCTTCTCCAAGATTGATCGCATTTAGATATTCTTCTAAGATATATTGCTTAGAAGCAATCTTTTCTAGTTCAAGAGCAAGAGATTGTTCTTTGATCTTTCGTTCCAGACGTTCCATTGTGGTTTTTTCCGGCTGAATTCCAAGTACATTGTTCTTGATCAACTGTTGCGTGATAGTACTTCCCCCTTGGCTTAGAGATTGGTTTCTGATACCAAGGAAGGTTGCTCGAATAATTCCATACAGATCAATTCCATTATGGCTGTAATAACGTTCATCTTCAATCGCAATAAAAGCATGCTGAAGATTCTTTGGAACGGAAGAAAGAGGAGTGTAGATCCTGTTGGAATCATGGTTTGAAAGTGTTTTGATCGTTGATCCTTTGTTATCATAAATAGTTGTGATATATCCTTTGGAATGGACGGAATCTTTTGTAATCTGTGGGGTTGTTTTTAAAATCCCACGTACGAAACCAACCCCGAGGCCGAGCCCAGTAACGATCAAGGCAATGGAGATGATAAAAGCATATTTAAAAAGAAAGAGAGAAATATTAGAATTTCTACGAATTTTTTCTGAAGATAAGATCTGTCTCTTTTTCTGAATGTTTTGTTTGGTATATTTCATAAAAAACCTCCTGTTACGTATTATACCAAATAAAAAAGTTCAAGTAAACCGACCATGTAACTATAAACGATACAATCAACAATATGATGATGTAAGGGGCAAAAGTATAAAGTATAAAGGAGAAGAATATGAAAAAACAATTAAAGGGGAAGCAGTCATTTTATGATGACAAACAAAGGGAAAATGTAGTATCCTACTATTTGATGGAAGATCAGGAACACACGATGTATGGAGTCGAACTGGAAAAATATCAGGAAGAGACGAATGTGATCGAGTGGGATGCAGTTCCAAGTATATCAGAATCTATGGAATTAGTAGATCGTGTGATCCATAACCTGATAAAATATAAAGTAACACCGATCTCACTGGCAGAGTCCTTAGATGAGATCATGACCAGGGAGGAAGAAGATGGACGTTCAAAAATATAAAATCTTATATAAAGAGGGAGAAGCAGAGATTTCAGAAAAGAAATCAAGATTTATTGCACATATTGCTCCAGCGCAGACAGAAGAAGAAGCACAGGCATTCATAGAGAAGATAAAAAACAATACTGGGATGCAAGGCATAACTGCTGGGCATACAGTATCGGAGAAAAGCAACCAGCCTTGCGTTGTAGTGATGATGGGGAACCAAGTGGAACTGCTGGGAAGCCAATGCTTGAGGTGCTGACAGGGCAGGAACTGCATAATGTGGTAGCAGTTGTAACAAGATATTTTGGTGGAACACTTCTTGGAACTGGAGGATTGATCCGTGCGTACACAAAAAGTACGCAAGAAGGGATCAAGGAAAGTATGGTGATCGAGAAATGTCTTGGGGTAATGCTCAGCCTCACTTGTGATTACACGACATCTGGAAAGATTCAGTATTTAACAGCAACAGAGCATATCCCAGTGCTTGATACAGTGTATACGGATAATGTAACATTTGAAATGATCGTACCAGTGGAAGAAGTTGGAAGCGTTGAGAAAAAGTTTATGGAAGCATCTATGGGGAAAGCAGTTCTTGAAAAAGGAGAAGAAACTTATTACGCTGAAATCGATGGTAAGATCAGTTACGATCTATAGACGAAGAATGATATGATTTCGTTCCTTTACAGTGATAAAATATCATGTTAAAATTTATCATAGTTAATTAGTCAGAAATAATGAAAAGGAGCAAAATTCTATGAAAATATCAGAAATTTTAAAAAATAAGTCAACAATTTCGTTTGAGGTATTTCCTCCAAAGAATAAAGAAGGAGATATTTCTTCCATTTATAGTACGATTGAGGGATTAGCAAAATTATCCCCGGATTTTATTAGTGTTACATATGGTGCAGGTGGATCTACAAAAGGTAAGACAGTAGAAATCGCATCAGTCATTAAGCATGAATATGGAATTGAATCTGTAGCACATTTAAGCTGTATTTCATCTACAAAAGAGGATATCAAATACGAATGTGAACGTCTGAAAGAAGCAGGAATCGATAATATCTTAGCATTAAGGGGAGATTATCCTGCAGATGCAACAAACTTTGATCCTGAGAATCTGGAATTTCACTATGCAAGTGAATTAAATGAATTTATCGGAGAACATTTTAAAGGACAATTTTGCTTATCAGGAGCATGTTATCCAGAGACACATCAGGAAGCTGATGGGTTTAAGAAAGATTTAGAAGCATTAAAGAAGAAAGTAGATGCAGGAGCAGAATATTTAGTAACACAGATTTTCTTTGACAATGATTATTATTACAGATTAGTCAGAGAAGCAAGAAAGATCGGTATCACAGTACCAATTCTTGAGGAATCATGCCAATTACGAATGCGAAATCTCTGATCCGTACAACAAAGATGTGTGGATGTACGATCCCATATCAGTTATCTACAATGATCGAGGCACATTATGATAATCCAGAAGCTATGAAAGAAATCGGAATCAACTACGCAGCACAACAGATCATTGATCTGATCACAAATGGAGTTGATGGGATTCATATTTACACAATGAATCGTGCAGAAACAGCGCAGCGTGTATTTGACAGTATTCCAGCTGTATTGAAAGAATTAAACTAAGATGGATTTTCAGGTTGTAAGAGAAAATGCCTTGAAATATCTTGGATATCAGGCACCGATGTTTGAAGGTTTGACTCCAGGGATTTCAAGTCTTTTGGGTGAATGTATAGAAGAGATTAAACAGATAGCACAGCCCAAAGTGATAGTGAAGAGATTTAAACTGGCGAAAGATCCATTGAGATTAGAGGAATCAGGGGATGAGATTTTAGGGCAGCAGATGGAAGATATGCTGGAAGATTGTGAAGAATGTATATTGATCGGATGTACTCTTGGAATTGTTATGGAGCGTAAAATCAAGTTTTATGCAAAGGTTAACATGACAAAATCTACGGTTATGGATGCTGCGGCAAGTGCTTATCTGGAAGAATATTGTGACAGATATGAAGAAACACTTGGGTTTGATAACCGAACATATCGTGCATGTCCCGGATATGGAGATTTTCCACTTGAATTCAACAAAAGAATTGCTATATTACTAGATATACCAAGGAAGATCGGAGTTACGATCACGCCAAATAATCTTTTGATCCCACAGAAGTCTATGTTAGGATTGATTGGGATCGGAAGTGATAAACGAAAGAAATTATGTGGAAATTGTGTGATGAAAGAAGATTGCCCGTTTAGAAAGAGAGGACAAAGATGTTACAGAACCGATTAGGAAAAGAACTTTTAATATTTGATGGAGCGATGGGAACACAGCTCCAGAACGCAGGATTAAGTGCAGGGGATATCCCAGAAGAATTAAATATTGACCGCCCGGATTTATTAAGATCGATTCATAAAAACTATCTGAAAGCGGGAGCAGACTTTATTACAACAAATACATTTGGGTGTAACCGATTAAAGATGGAAGAAGCAAAATACGAGGCGAAAGATATGCTGTTAGCAGCAGTAGAGAATGCAAGAGCTGCAAGAACAGAAGCTGGAAGAGAAGATGACTCTTATATTGTTCTTGATATTGGACCGATCGGTCAGTTGTTAGAGCCAATGGGAACATTGACATTCGATGAAGCATATGACATCATCCTCGAGCAGGTAGAAACAGTAAAAGATCAAGTAGATCTTGTACTGTTTGAGACAATGAGTGATCTATATGAGGTGAAAGCTGGAGTTCTGGCGGTCAAAGAACACACAGACCTTCCAGTGTTTGTTACAATGACCTTCGAGCAAAATGGAAGAACGTTATCTGGAAATGATCCGGAAACATTTATTAATGTTGCAGAGGGCTTAGGAGTTGATGCATTGGGAGTCAATTGTTCTTTAGGACCCGATGAATTAAAACCGATCATTGAGGAAATCTTAGAAAAAGCAAGTATTCCAGTGATGTTACAGCCCAATGCCGGACTTCATGTTTAGAACATGGAGAAACACACTATCATGTGACACCAGAAGAATATGTGGAATCTATGAAAGATTATATGGCAAGAGGTGCAGCAATCGTTGGTGGATGCTGTGGAACAACACCAGAATTTATAGGAAAACTTGCAGAAGCTGCGCCTAAAGCAGTGGCAGAGAGAACAGTTGAGAAGAAAACAAGAGTATCCAGTCAGACACAGACAGTTACGTTTGGAGATCATGTGATCGTCTGCGGAGAACGTCTAAACCCAACGGGTAAGAAAAAGATGAAAAAAGCGTTGTTAGAAGAGCGCTATGATGAACTTGTGGTGGAAGCAGTTAAACAGGTAGAAGCTGGAGCGGAAGTACTAGATGTTAATGTTGGACTTCCTGGAATTGACGAGCCAGAGACAATGAAACGGGTTGTACGTCTGTTGCAGGAAGTTGTCACACTTCCATTACAGATTGACAGTTCCGAAGCAGATGCGATTGAGAATGCCTGCCGTTATTATAATGGAAAACCATTGATCAACTCTGTAAATGGTAAAGACGAAGTCATGGAAAAAATCTTCCCGATTGCTAAGAAATATGGAGGAGTTGTGATCGGACTGACTCTGGAAGACGGAATTCCGCTGAAAGCAGAAGAACGATTTGAAATCGCCAAGAAGATTGTCAATAAAGCAGCTGAATACGGAATCGGTAAAGAGAATATCATCATCGACTGTCTGACATTAACAGCATCTGCACAGCAAAAAGAAGTAAAAGAAACACTCCGAGCGATCAAGATGGTAAAAAAAGAATTAGGTGTCCATACCGTATTAGGGGTATCGAATGTATCCTTTGGATTGCCAAACCGTCCGTTATTAAATAGAACATTTTTAGCATTAGCAATGGAAGCAGGATTGGATTTACCGATCATCAATCCGTTAGATGCAGAATTGATGGGAACCATAGATGCATTTCATGTGCTGTTTTACAAAGACGTGGATAGTCAGACTTATATTAAAAACCAGTCCAAAGATAAAGAAACAAAACCAGCCACAGCGGCGGCAACAACAAACTTCACATTAAAAGATGTGATCATTCACGGATTAAAAGATGAAGTAGAGAAAGTCACAAAAGAAGAACTGAAAGATAAAGAAGCACTGACAGTAATTAATGAAGTGATCATACCAGCGTTAAATATCGTAGGAAAAGACTATGAGACAGGAAAGATCTTCCTGCCACAGTTAATTCAGTCAGCAGAGACAACGAAGAAAGCATTTGAAGTTGTTAAAGAAACATTTTCAGCAAATGATGGAGAAGAAAAAGGACCGATCATCATAGCAACCGTAGAAGGTGATATTCATGATATTGGAAAGAACATCGTGAAAGTTGTACTGGAAAGTTATGGATATAAGATCATCGACCTTGGAAAAGACGTTAAAGTTGAAAAGGATCGATCCGAACGACGAGTATGCGCAGAACAACGATCCGCGCTACACCGGCGATCCGGTTCCGGAAGCCGAATGCCTTGCCGACGTGGTCAAGCGCGTTGAGCCGTACTTCAAGTCCGACATCGAG
>ENA-OQCS01000577-OQCS01000577.1-human-gut-metagenome-genome-assembly--contig:-NODE-577-length-20406-cov-6.012081_pt1 | contig 20406 bp, 23 predicted proteins | sample MGYA00242757_ERZ504575 | MGnify/ENA primary metagenome ERZ504575 (study PRJEB26092, sample SAMD00036297) | human gut metagenome | host: Homo sapiens | study: EMG produced TPA metagenomics assembly of... | reverse complement strand
TCTTCATAAATAGACTGATCATAAATACTTCGACATATGTAGATAGATTATTACACGTCTTCTTCATTAAAATTATATGAAGTATTTCCTGTGATTTCAATCAGATTCATTTGGTAGTCATGGAAATAGGATTCAAACCTTTCATCCACCTCGACTAGTTCAGAAAGCTGTCTAGCTGCATTCCAAGGCTTTTCTCCTGTATAAAATACTAGGATATGCACCATGGATAGTTTTTCTTTAGCCTTATTCTTCTTTAACTTCTTTAACATTCTGTCATACGCTACATACTCATATGCTGCCGCTCTTACAACCATTGAAGCATCCACATAACTTTGATTCTCAATAATGAATGCACTATAAAAATTTCCATCATTATACTTACGAATCACATCCACATGCTTTTCTATATCCATATGCGAATCATTCATTTCTGAATCAAGTTCCATACAGTTTTCAGGTTTAAGAACTCTTTCTCCATCAAAGAAATATGCATTAAAGAAGTCGACAAAATAGGCATTGTTTTCTAGAAATTCTTTCATTGTTTTGTCTTTAATTTTATTCATGTGATTTACTCACCCCCTATATCTAATACGAAATAAATTGAGGTTTTTCTAGAAAACTTGCATTTTTTAAGATATTTTTACAATTAAATATAGAATTTATTAACCAAAATATGTATAATAAGCCCATAAAGGGAGTAGCCTGCACATATATGTGTTTACAGCTTCGTCAATACGATATTAAATCCGGACTGTGATGAAATGGCAAGACTTTGGTATATAAGACCAGAGTCTTTTTATTTTATCTGGTCCAGGAGGAACTATATGAACATAATTTTATTAGTATTAGGATTTATTCTACTGCTAAAAGGAGCCGATTGGTTTGTCGATGGAGCTAGTAGTATTGCCTCACGCTTTGGCATACCTCAATTGATTATTGGACTTACTATCGTTGCGATGGGAACGAGTCTACCAGAAGCTTTTGTTTCTATTACTGCTGCTTTAAAATCCAATGCGGCCATTACAATTGGAAATGTTGTTGGAAGTAACATTCTAAATGTAGGAATCATTCTTGCATTACAGCACTGATTCGTCCATTACATATTCAAAATAGTACGATCAAATATGAAATGCCATTTATGATACTTGTAACATTGTATTGATATTATTAGGTATCAACACAACGATTTCTCGTTTAGATGGAATTATTATGTGGTTATTCTTTCTTGGTTACTTATACTACATTTTTAAAATGTCTAAGAGTCAAATGGAAGAAACTGAAATCAAACAAACAAATCCTTTATTTATTCCACTCGGACTTGTATGTTTAATGATTGGAAGTAACTTTGCGGTAGATGCAGCTACAAACATTGCCATTTCATTAGGTGTCAGTCAAAGATTTATCGGCCTAACAATCGTTGCCTTAGGAACTTCATTACCAGAACTTGTCACTTCTGTAACAGCAGCCAAAAAAGGCAATGCCGATATCGCGATTGGAAACATCATTGGATCGAATATCTTTAATATCTTATTTGTCGTAGGATCAAGTGCACTTATTACTCCCGTACCTTTTGAACCTCACTTTATTATTGATTCTTTTGTCGCAATATTGATTGGTCTTGTCCTTTATCTTTGCACTAAAAAACAAGAGTACTCGACAAAAAAGCTGGTATACTCTTGTTGATCACATATTTAATTTACTTTATCTATCTTCTTTAACAAATCACGAATCTCTTCTAATAAGACAACAGTATCTTCTTTTTTAGGTTCTTTTTGATTAAGTTGATCATTTGTTGTCTTTTTAAAATGTGCTAAAAACTTCAACATTGTAAAGATGCATGCTGCCACAATCAAGAAATCTACAACATTTTGAATAAAATTACCATACGTGATTGTAGCTGTGCCTACTCGAATTTTTAAACCGTAAAATCAAGTCTACCAATTAAAATTCCCACAATCGGCATCAATATATCATTTACCAAGGAAGTCACAATTTTTCCAAAAGCACCACCAATAATGACACCCACAGCCATATCCATCACATTGCCTTTGGCAATAAACTCTTTAAATTCACTGATTGTTTTATTTGTCTTCATCCTATTTTTTCTTTTTAAAATGTAAGGTCTGCTTTAATACAGTTGAACAAGCCAAGTCACCAATGACATTCACACAAGTAGCTCCCATGTCACACAAAGTATTTACTGAAATATAAACACCTAGGATTTGATTTGTTGGAATTCCTGCAATTGGACACAATGCCGCAAAAGCAGCAATAGCACCACCTGGAACGCCTGGAGTACCAACACTTAACAATACGTTACAAGCAAGGACAGTTACCATTGTTCCAATACTTAAATCAATACCTAAAGCTGTCGCAAAGAATGTAATCATAAATGACATCAAAATCGAAACAGCATCCATATTGATTGTTGCACCCAAAGGTAAAGTTAAAGATGTAATTTCTTCAGGAATCCCAATCTTTTCTGAAGCACACTTTAATGAAATAGGAATCGTAGCACTACTTGAACAAGTTCCAAACGCATTCAATCCTGCTGGTGCAATATCTTTAAAAAATTGAATTGGACTATATTTTCCAAAGAATTTAACCATACCACCATAAACAATAAATGCATATAAATAGAACGTAATATATAAAGCCAATAATACTTGCCCTAATTGAAGCATTGTATCCACACCATTTGAATACATAACTGTCGCAATACATGCGAATACTCCAAATGGAGTCACATACATAATTTTACTAATAATAAAAATAGAAATTTGATAAATGGAATCACACAAATTCACAAATGGATCTGCTTTTTCCTTGATAGCCAAACAAGCAAGTCCAATAATCACGGCAAAAGCTAATACTTGAAGCATATTTCCCGTTGCGAAAGCCTCTACTGGATTTGAAGGAATAATATTCTGTAAAGTATCCAACAAACCATTAAATGTAGCTGCTTCTACTTGCGTCTTAGTTGCCACAATATGTGCATTCTTACCCAAATGTAATAAACGAGGTAAAACCAATCCTAAACCAGATGCCAAAGCTGTTGTACCTGTATACCATAATAATGCATGTAAGCCTACTTTACCTGTTTTGGCAATATCCCCAATACCAATAATTCCCATGACTAAACTTGTAAATACAAGTGGGAAAATCATCATTTTTAAGGCCGACATATATATGGAAGCAACAACGCTCAATGCGGTATTTGCCCATTCCGGCATAATAATTCCAACAATAACACCAGCAATCAAGCCAATAAAAATGCCAAGTGTTATATTATATCCTTTCTTTTTCATAACTCTCCTCCAACAATGTAAATATTTTATCATATGACTACATATATGTAAAAATTTACAAATACACTAAAAAAGACACTGCCTAAAACAGTGTCATTTGATTTTCTTCATCCAATCCCTCTAAAGCATTCATTTCAGCTAACTTTTCAACTAAAGTTTTTGAAAGTTGTGTACGCTTTAATACATCTTCCTTAGAAAGGAATGGTTTTTCTTCTCTAGCCTTTACAACAGATAAGCCTACGTTTGAACCCAAACCATCAATACTTGTAAAAGGTGGAATAATTGCTTTTGGATCATCTGGATCCACAATAAATTCGGTAGCTGCACTACGATTAATACTAATATTCGAGAATCTAAAGCCACGTAAAACCATTTCTAAAGCAAGTTCTAACGTATCATAAATAGCCAATTCTTTATCACTTGGTTTTTGTGTTTTATCCTCTTTCATATGTTTGATATCCGCCATTCTTTGACGAATGGCAGCCTCACCTTGAATCATGGTCTGCACATCATAAGCATCACAACGAATACTAAAATACATACAATAATAATGTACTGGCATATGTACCTTAAACCATGCAATACGCACAGCCATCATAACATAAGCAACCGCATGGGCCTTAGGGAACATGTATTTGATTTTTGTACAAGAATCAATAAACCATTCCGGTACATTGTTCGCCTTCATTTCAGTAACCCATTCATCTTTTAAACCTTTACCCTTACGGACACTTTCCATAATCGTAAATGATAATTTTGGTTTAACACCATATCCCATTAAATCAACCATAATATCGTCACGACAACCAATAACTTCATTTAACTTACAAGTTCCATTATCAATCAAATCTTTTGCATTTCCCAACCAAACATCCGTACCATGAGACAAACCAGAAATAGTGACTAATTCCGCAAATGTTGTCGGCTTTGTAAGTTCTAGAATCCCACGAACAAATGGTGTACCAAACTCAGGAATACCAGCTGCTCCAGTCACTTCATTATATTTTGTCGTATCGATTTTCAGTGATTCTGTCGTAGAAAAAATAGCCATAGTTGCCTGATCATTCATTGGAATTTGACGAACATTGACTCCCGTAATTCGCTCTAACATTTTCATAGCCGTAGGATCGACATGCCCTAAAATATCAAATTTTAAGATATTATCATGAATCTGGTGGAAATCGAAGTGCGTTGTTTTCCAAGTCGCATTTGGATTGTTTGCCGGATATTGAACTGGCGTAAAATCATGCACATCCATATCCAAAGGTACAACGACAATACCACCTGGGTGCTGTCCTGTTGTTCTTTTTACGCCTTCACAACCTTTGGCCAAATCTACACGCTTTGCCTCATTAAAAGGCTCACACTCCATCTCTTCCTCATATCCTTTGACATATCCATATGCCGTTTTTTCCTGTACCGTACCTACAGTACCTGCTCTAAAAACGTGATCATCACCAAATACTTCTTTTGTGTATGCATGGGCATTTGGCTGATATTCACCCGAGAAGTTCAAATCAATATCGGGAACTTTATCCCCCTCAAAACCTAAGAATGTTTCAAACGGAATATCCTGACCATCCCCACGCATAATTTCTCCACATACTGGACAAACTTTATCAGGTAAATCAAAACCAGACTTAGCTTCATCTCCATCTAAAAATTCATAATGCTGACAATTCTTGCATACATAATGAGGTGTTAATGGATTTACTTCTGTGATATTTGACATTGTCGCAACAAAACTAGAACCTACAGATCCACGCGAACCTACTAGATATCCATCATCATTGCTCTTTTTTACAAGTAAGTGTGAAATATAATAAACTACATAATATCCATGACCAATGATACTATCCAATTCACGTGTTAATCGTTTTTCAACAATGTCTGGCAAATCTTTTCCATACCATTGGTGAGCTGTTTCAAAACAAATATCACGCAATTTTTGGTCTGACCCCTCAATATCCGGTGGATACAATTTATCCTTAATTGGAAAGATAGGTTCTGTTAATAACTTTAATTTATTTGTGTTTTCCACAACAACCTCATAAGCTACATCTTCACCCATCCATTCAAATGCCTTCAACATTTCATCCGTTGTCAACAAATGCTGATTTGGATTGCTCGTAGCCTTACGCGCTTGCTTATTATAAATATATAGAGGATGTCTAGCATTCCCAATTGCCTTGGCATTGATATACACATCACGAAGACGTTTCTCATTTGGATTTACATAATGTGCATCACTTGATGCGATAACCATCTTACCCGCTTCTTTTGCGGTATCATAAATAAACTGTAGATACCATTTTAAATCCTCCACATCCGTAATGCTTCCACGATCCAACATATTCTTATAACAATCTAATGGCTGTAACTCAATATAGTCATAATAGGCCATGGCTTCAAATAATTTTTTTTTACTTCTTGTATGAGCTAGTTCAAAAATCTCACCATTTTGACAAGAAGAACCAATTAATAAGTTGCCATTATCCCACTTCTTTGAAATTTCTTCCTTAATAATACGTGGCTGCCCATTTTCTTTACCCATACTTACTAAATATTGTGTATGCGATAAAGTAATCAATTCAAACAACTCTTTTAAGCCATCTTTATTCTTGGCAAAAACGGTCATGTGATATGGACGATTTCTTTCATAAGGCTTCTTGCTTGAATACTTTTCACATCCACCTTCCATATCCATCAATGTATCTAATGTTGCTTCATGGCCCAATTGATTCATCATATTATACATGACTTGTGAAAGTACATCCGCATCATAATCCGCACGGTGCGCTCCTTCCCCATCATAACTCACGCGATAGTGACGACATACACTTCCTAAATTAAAGCGTTTTTGTTCGTCTGGAAGCATCGCATATGATAGTGGTAACGTATCAATCACCGGATTGGTTAGTTCATCACGACCTGTTTTACGACACGCTGCATTCATAAAGCCAACGTCAAAAGTTGCATTGTGTGCTACTAAAATGGAATCCCCAATAAATTCTAACAATTCATCTAAGGCATCTTCGATTGGTTTTGCGCAATCCACATCATTTTGTGTAATATGTGTTAAATTTGAAATATGCGCAGGAATCGTTCGCTTTGGATTAATGAACATCTGTAGTCGACCAACCTCTTCACGATTTTTGATTTTCACACCACCAAATTCAATAATTTCATCACGCGTATTCGAAAGACCCGTAGTTTCCAAGTCAAATACGACAAATGTTGCATCTTCTAATCTTCGATGATCATTATTGTAGACAATATGATATTTAGAGTCCGCCACTAACATTTCACATCCATACAACATTTTAAATTCGCGATTTGGATCTTTTTTCGATAAAGCTTCAATCTTGTGTTGAGCCATTGGAAAAGCCTGAACAACTTGATGGTCACACACACCAATTGAATCCATACCCCAATCATAGGCTTGTTGGATAAATTCTTCGATAGCACAAACTCCATCCATTTCCGAAAAGTTAGAGTGTACATGCCACTCTGTCCTTTTCACCTTGGCATGATCTTCTCTTTTCTTTTCTTGTGTGATTTCAAGCTTTCTTACCATGAAAGAATCGCACTTAGAAAAAGAATCATACACTACTTCTCCCGTTAAAACGACGTGCATTCCTTTTTTTACAGATTCAATTTCTTCAATTGGACATCTAGCTCCTTCAAAACGTTTGGCAACGATCGCATCATCATAATCACTGATATATAGCATCTGTAGTGTTTTACCACTTTTCATCACACGATTATCAATATCGAAAATATGACCTTCAATTTGAACATTCGAATAGCCAACACGTAAATCCGCAATATTATATTGCGTAGCCGATTCCTTTTTATAGCTATTTGAAGAAGGATATTGTTTTTTAACCGGTTCTTGTTTTACAACAGGTGCAGCTACTTGCACCTTTGCCGTTTCAATCGCAATATTTTCCTCTACTTTTTTACATACAATTTCTTGATTGATACCCACTTCTTTTAACTTTTCTACCAAGCTTGGCAATGCTAAATTTAATGCTGCAAGTCTAGACTCATCTCGTGTTGAAAAACAAATCGTATCATTTTCTAGATATGGATGTAAAAACGGAAATCCTTCACATCACTATATTTTTCCACAAAATGATTCACATAACGATCTAATTCATCCATTTCTACCGCATTATTTTTGGAATGAATATGCAACTTCACATGTACATGCAATGCAAGCTGCAACTTTGTGATGATCTGTTCATATACTTCTAAAGGAATTACATTCTCAAATTCTATATAAAACTCAACCATTTTATGTGTTGCATGAAAAATGGGATTCTCATAAAATGAGGCATTTTTAAAATAAGCATATAATTGGGCATCTAATAATTTTTCAAATACTTCCATTTTATTTAGCCATCTTTTCAAAAGCATCCTTAGCGGCTTTTTGTTCTGCTTTTTTCTTCGTACTACTTGTTCCTTGCCCCAATAAAATATCATCTAAATATACACCCATAGTAAATGTTGGAGCATTACTTGGACCTTTTTCTTCTAATAATTTATATTGAATCGTCTTCCTAGAGTCCGCCTGAATCACTTCTTGTAAATGTGTTTTATAGTCTGTAACAGCCTCGCTTTTTTCTTGTTTAAATACAGGCTTCATATACTTAGTCAAGATTTCATCACACACATGATATCCTTGATCAATATAAATAGCTCCAATACAAGCTTCAAACTGGTCAGCTAAAATACTTTCTCGATTTCTTCCACCCGTTTTTTCTTCGCCAACACCTAAACGCAAAAATTCATACCATCCTAGTTGTCTATTTAATACATATAGCGTAGATTCACATACAGTTTGTGCACGAAGTGTTGTCATTTGTCCCTCGCGCATTTTTGGTTCCATTAAAAATAGTTGAGTTGCACTCCAAATTTGTAAAACTGAATCTCCCATAAATTCAAGTCGTTCATTATCATCCATTTGGCGATGATGTTCATTGGCATAAGAAGAATGTGTACATGCCTCTAAATAAATATCCTCATTTTTATATTTATATCCATTTGCCTTTAACCAATCGATAAACTTTTCCATTTTATTCTTCTCCTTTTTTAAGATCTTCTAATACACAAGCTGGAACAAATCCAGAAATGTCTTGTCCATATTTAAAGAGTTCTCTTACATTTGAACTTGAATATAAACTATATTCAGGTCGTGTAAATAGACAAACTGTTTCGATATTCTCATCCAATCTTGCATTCATAAACGCCATATTTTGCTCGTATGTACAATCCACACCATTACGAATTCCACGTACCAGCACAGTAGCATTTACACTTTTACAAGCCTCTACTACTAATCCAGATTGAATTTTACATGTTACATTCGACAAATGTTTTGTCGATGCATTTAACCATGCAAGTCTTCTTGCTTCAGTAAACTCATTGTTCTTGTCTGAGTTTGGTGAAATAAAAACAACCAACTCATCAAACAATTTGCTTGCTCTTTCAATAATATCCAAATGCCCATATGTCACTGGGTCAAATGTTCCACAAAATGCTGCTATTTTCATTACTCATTCTCCTCTTTTTGATAATAAGAAATACGCGTAATACCGTATGTCTTTTCTTTATATTTTGTAAAAGAAGCGATCCTTTCAGGCCACACCTCTTCTTCAAGGCTTTCCACAACAATAACTCCATCCAATTTTACCATATCTAAATCATCTAACTTCTGAATCAATTTTTCATTTTCCTGCTTTGCGTAAGGAGGATCAATATATACCACATCATATTTTAATGTTAGCCGCTCTAACACAGTAAAGATATTTCCACAAATAATCTTTGTTTCTTTATCCGCCTTTAAGTTTTTTACATTCTCCTTGATTACCGAGATAGCACCCTTATTATTATCGACTAAAGTCGCATGATCCATACCTCGACTTACAGCTTCTAATCCCATATTTCCAGTTCCGCTGTAACAGTCTAAAAAGTTACCGCCATCAAAAATATTTCCCAAACTTGAAAAGATAGCACCTTTGATTTTATCTTGTGTAGGTCTAGTCGCATCATTTTTAGGACTCTTTAATGATCTAGAACCATATTTTCCCGCCACAATTCTCATAATAAACGATCCATCTCCTTTCGTCTAATCGAACAAATACAATTTTGTGCCAACCCCATTGTCAACATAATCGACATTAAGCTTGTTCCTCCACTACTAATAAATAAGAGCGGAACTCCTGTAAAAGGAATTAAGCAAGCAACGCCTCCGGCATTTAAGAAAAAGTGCATAAATAGATAAACGCCCGTTCCACCTAATATTACTTTATACATGTCTTCACTTGTTTTAAATGCATAATAAAATAAACGAATTTCAATCATTCCATATAATATAACTAAACCAAACAACCCAAAAACACCCGTTTCCTCAAGCAATACAGCTAGAATATAATCATTATCTGCCTGTGTTAAATAGCCATATTTTCGAGTTGAATTGCCTATACCTTTTCCACGAATATCTGAACTTGCGATACCATATAATGAGTTAGCAGGCTGATATCCATCTCCATATACATCGGTATATGGATCTTTAAAATTTTCAACACGCACCGCAATATGAGCAAGCGATGTATGTTTTATAATTTCAGTACCAATATTTGTGATTCCAAATAAGACAATGGCTGCTGCAATTGCTCCATAAACGAATAATTTTAATAATCGTTGCATACGTTGTAAAACCACATATCTAGGAATCATAATACAAGATAGGAAAATAAAACAAATAATCACCAATGTTCCCATGTCTTTTTGAATAGCCACAATTCCAGATATTAAAACAAATGAGAACCATGCCCTTTTAAAAAGTTGCCCTCTTACTTTTAACATATCTGTTTCTTTTTTAGCCCGATATAAACATGTAGCACAAATTATAATAATCAATGGTTTTGCGAATTCACTTGGCTGTAAGGAAATACCTCCAATCAAGATCCATGCATGGCTTCCTCCAATTTCCGCAAAGAAAAATGGAAGTATCAACATAAATATACTAATTCCAATAATCAGGCCTTCTACTTTAGAATACCATTTAAAGCGAAACCATCTATTCATAAACCACATCGCAATATATCCACATAGCACAAACATGCATTGTTTCATCAGTACTTTAGGAACAATATTGGGTGCAGATGTTGTTTTTCCTACGTTTGTTGAAATAATCGTGAATGTTCCAGCCAATAACAGAAGCGCAACTGCCCAATTTATATATTTATCACATTTTGGATCCAATGCGAAAAACGATAATTTTGATCGCCGTTTTTGTTTGGACATGATAATCCCCCCATCATAAATTCTATTTTAGCATATTTTCAAAAATCATTTGTCAATAATTCGAAAATGCTATAGAATACTTGCGAGGATGATTACTATGAAAATAACAAGCAAAGATATTATATTAGATACTGATGAGCGAATTCGTATGCAAAGTGAGCCTGTTTCATTGCCTTTGTCCAATGAAGATAAAGAACTTTTACAGGCTATGTTAGATTATGTGCGTAATTCACAAGATGATGAAATTGCCAAAGCTGAAGGTTTACAACCAGCTGTTGGTATTGCAGCCGTTCAAGTCGGTGTTTTAAAACAAATGATTGCGGTTGTGATTCCTTATGAAGATGGTGTAGATGAGGTCGCATTAGTCAACCCTAAAATCATTTCAGAATCTGTACAAAATGCATACTTAGATAATGGAGAAGGCTGTTTATCTGTAAAAGGTGAACATCCTGGTCATGTTTTCCGTCATGCTCGAATTAAAGTTCGTGGTTATGATTTGATTCAAGATAAAAATGTAACCATTTCAGCCGAAGGCTATTTCGCAATTTGCCTTCAACACGAAATTGATCACTTGTCAGGTACACTTTTCTATGATCACATTGATGCCAACAATCCTTGGAAAAGTGATGATGAGGCAGAAGTCATTTAAGCTTCTGCTTTTTTAAATTGACTAGCTTTGCTATAATAACAATAGAGTCATTAAATTATAGAAAGAGGTCGAATATGCCAAAAACACAAGAACAAACGTTTGGGCATGCATCGAACAAAAAACCATATCATGCAAAAAATCACGTTGAAAAAGGTGATACTTTGATCTATGCCTTAGGGGGATTAGGCGAAGTTGGTAAAAATATGTATTGCTACGAACACGAAAATGAAATCTGTATCGTAGATTGTGGCGTTTTGTTTCCAGGTGATGATTTATTAGGTGTTGACTATGTTATTCCTGATTATCACCATTTGATTCGCATGAACAAAAAAAGAAAGTTTTTAGTAATTACCCACGGTCACGAAGACCATATTGGAGGAATTCCTTTCTTACTTAAACAAGTCCAGATTGACGCAATTTATGCACCTCGCTTTGCGAAGGCTTTAATTCTTAAAAAATTAAGCGAACATAAAGGACTAGAAAAAACAAAAATTATAGAAATCGATGAAAATTCAAGTATTACTACAAAATACTTCAAAGTAGGTTTTTTTAATACGATCCACTCAATTCCAGATTCTTTAGGTGTACATATCACATGTCCTAATGGATCTATCGTTCATACGGGTGACTTTAAATTTGATTTAACGCCTGTTGGAACAAATGCTGACTATCAAAAGATGGCATTTATTGGTGTTACACAACCCGATTTATTAATGTCTGATTCCACAAACTCTGGAGTTGAAGACTTCTCTATTTCAGAAAGAAAAGTTGCTAATGAAATTCAAGACATTATGCGTAAGACTAAGCAGCGTCTAATCGTTGCCACATTCGCATCCAACGTACATCGTGTTGCCCAAATCATCGAGGCAGCTACTAAATTTGGAAGAAAAGTCATCGTCTTTGGACGAAGCATGGAAAACGTTGTTGATATTGGAAGAAAGATGGGTACGATCAAAGTCAAAAATTCAGACTTTTTAAGTCCCGAAGAACTTGCTCATACTCCAGATGACAAAGTATGTATTATTTGTACTGGAAGTCAGGGAGAACCACTTGCAGCTCTATCAAGAATTGCCAATGGTACACACCGTTTTATTCACTTAAAACCAGGCGATACAATTGTCTTCTCAAGTAATCCAATTCCTGGAAACCAATCCAGTGTCAATCGTGTTATTGATAACTTGTTTAGATCTGGTGCTACCGTACTTACAAAATCCATCTTGAATAACTTGCATACAACGGGACATGCTTCAAAAGAAGAACAAAAACTAATGTTACAATTAGTTCGTCCAACGTACTTTATGCCTATTCATGGTGAATATAAAATGTTGATGCAACATAGACAAACCGCTATGGAAACTGGTATTCCAAAAGAAAACATTTTTGTATGTGCAAATGGTGACATTCTGATTTTAAGAGATCACAAAGTACTACAAAGTGACTGGCGATACCAAGGTGATGATATCTATGTAGATGGAAATGATATTTCCGGATTATCTACAGCCGTATTAAAAGATCGTCGTATTTTAGCAGATAATGGTTTAGTTGCCGTTATTTTAGCTATTGATTCAAAAGAAAATAAAATCTTAATGCGACCTGTTATCGTATCACGTGGATTTGTCTTTATTAAAGATTCACAAGGTTTAATCAAAGAAGCTGAATATATTGTAAATAATTCACTTCAAGAAAAGATGAAAGAAAAAACAACTTCTCTGAAATTAAAAACTGTGTACGTTCTACTTTAGAACCATTCTTATATAAAAAGACACATCGAAATCCAATTGTAATTCCAGTTATTTTGAATTCAAAACAAACTATGGAAGAACTTCAAAAAAATCGTAAAAGCTTCCATGCAAGAAAACCAAGAACAAAGACATCCTAGTGATGTCTTTTGTGTTTTATGATAAAATATTTGCATGACAAAGTTACAGAAACAAATGTTTATCATTATCGGTATTTTATTTGTGATTGTATTCAGTATGGCAGCATCTATAAGTATCGCAAAAAATGTGGAACCCGATAAATTGATTGTACAATACAAAACACTACAAGACACTAAGATACCTAAATCTATGAATGATGTATCGATCGTTTATTTTACAGATTTGCAGTATGGAAAATTTGAAAATAAAAAAGAGCGAATAAGCTCTTTGATAAAATCGAACATTTAGATCCAGACATCATTATTTTTGGTGGAGATCTATTTGATGAATCTTGTCAAATGAGCCAGGAAGACATAGATTATATCACGAATAAATTGTCAAATATCAATGCTCCACTTGGTAAATTTTGTGTACTAGGTGAAAAGGATGAAGCCAACAATGATATTGTTCGTTCCATATTGAATCAATCTCAATTTGAAATTCTAGAAAATGAAACCATTCTTCTGTCTAATCAAAAGAGTGATGGCATTACATTAAGTGCATTATCAAACACACCAGATCCTAGTAAAATCACTGCTGCAGATACGCAATATAACTTATTAATTACTCATATGCCAGATACATTGACAAATGAAGAATTATCTACAAAATCCATCTCTTTAGCACTTTGTGGTCATTCCCATGGAACACAAATCACATTCCCTATTTTAGGAGGATATAAAACAATAGATGGCGCAAAATCATTAAATCGTTCTCGTGCCAAAAAGATTTCCTTTCCATATATCATTTCATCTGGTGTTGGCTGCACACATGTAAATCTTCGTTTTATGTCGACTCCTGAAATCTATTATTTCATGCTACAAAGTAAATAAACACAAAAAGGTCCTTGTGGACCTTTTAAAATAGAATCTTAACTTAATGACACTGCTAAATCATCTTCTTTTCTCGATCAATAATAGATAAGGACAATGTTCTACCAGTAAGTTCTGTACTTTTTGAACCTGTATATTTTCTTGTGTTTTTAATAACTCTTCTATACACTTAGCCTCTTTTACACCTGATTCATGAGGATACATCACTAAAGCCATTCTTCCTTTTACCTTTAATAAGCTTAATGCTTGTTTTACAGCACTTACACTTGAAGAAGATTGCGTTGTGATATCATGATCTCCACTAGGAAAATAACCAAAATTAAAGATAATCGCATCCACTTCTTCATGAATATAATCTTGCATATATTCATGTCCCACATGAAAGAAACATGTTCTTTGATTCCCTAATCGTTCTTTTGTACTTTCAAAAACATCCCTTTGAATTTCGAAGCCATATACTTTATGCACATTTTGAGACAAAAAGAAATCTGTATCTTTTCCCTGACCCAAAGTAGCATCCACACATATGGCTTGTTTATGAAGAACTGGCCTTATGAATTCGTGGGATAAATCAACCATGGATTTCATCGCAGTCTAAGTGCCTCTTTATATAACATATAATCTTCTGTCTTATCACATACAAAACATACATGAATCGCCTTTGTCTCAGGAAACTTATTCATTAATCGCTTTACAGTTTGAATCGCAATTACACAAGCCTCATGATTTGGATAGGCATTGATACCTGTAGAAATACATGGAAAAGCAATATTAATCGATTCCATATCATTTCTTCGCATATAATCATAAGCCAATGCCATACTATTCCAATAACAAGCGGCTAAATATTCATCTTCATTATGCGTTCCATCCACATAGCGTGGTCCACACGTATGAATAACTGCCTTACATGGTAAATTAAAAGCTTTGGTCATTTTAGCTTTCCCAACCTCTAAACCATTCAATTCTTGACATGCTTTCATCATTTCACTTCCGGCTTGATGAAATATTTGTGCACTAACTCCTTGCATCGGTAATACTTGTTGATTGGTTGGATCGACAATCAAATCAAAATCCAACAAAGCTATATTTCCCTTTAATGTACTAATCATTCGTCTTCTCCCATCTTAGTCATTCGACTTGATAATTTTTGTGCAGAAATAGAAACCGCATGAAATTGCGTTGCCAAAGTTTCCAATGTTTTTTCTGCCTTTATACTTCTTTCCACAAGACGACTTGCATCTTCTTGAAGCAATAATATATTTCTTTCGATTTCTTCCATATGACTTGTTCTATAAAAATCTTTAGTACTTGATAATAATGTCATCACCTCTGCTACAAGTGTCGTTGGTGATACTAACATCACATGTTTTTGAAGGGCATATGTGAATAAATCATCGCATTTTGCACAAACAAATTGATAAATAGCTTCACTAGGCACAAACAATAAGGCATAAGGCATCGTATCTATATTGATATATTTATTAGCCACATCATCAATGTGCTTTTTCATATTCATTTTAAAAGGCCTTAAATACGTATCCATATCCTCTTGAAGATTCAAATAGTTTTCCATCGGAAACTTTGAATCAATGCACAATACTTTATTAGTATCTGGCAAATGAAAAGCACAATCCGCAATCTTTCCATTCGGCAAAGTATACTGCATAGAATAAATTGATGGATTTTGACCACAATATACACTTAGAAGCATATCCAATTGATATTCTCCCCAGTTTCCTCTTAATTTTGTGTTTGTCATAACTTGATTCATACGATACAAATAGTCTTCCATTTGATTCAAACTCATTTTAGATGTAGCCTGATTCTTTTGAACATCCTGTACTTGTTTTAAAAGATATTCAAAATTCTTTTGAAGAATCAAAGAATCCGAATTCGAAGAAACACTTTCCTTTGATTTATTTTGCATCAACAAAACAATTAAACATACAATCACAATACTTAACAATATTAAAATAATGATTTCCATTAAACCCTCCACACGAAAAGAAAAGAGACAAAAATATTTGTCCCCTATTTGTATATTTATTATAATTCAACTTCAAATGAATTACTACATCTTTTGAAATTCTTTCATGTATTCCACAAGAAAATCAGCCGTAGCCTCAACCATCTCTTTACCCCATTCATATGTCGCATATTTAGGATGATCCTTGCCAAACCAACCATTATCACTACTTAAACGATTGCTTCTAGGAACAGGAATATCTACACCTTTAAAGTTAACCGTTTGAGCATTCGAAGCTGTTAAAGATGGAGTAAAAACCTTTAATGTTGAATCTTCAATCTTATCCTTTTGTACTAGACTTTCATCCACATACAACATAGCGGCCGTTTCCTGACCTGCACCATGGCCTCCAGCCATTTTGGATTGATTTTTCCAGCAATGGTCCACCAATCAAAAATCGTACCCACAGCCCCCTTTTTATATAAATGACGACACACTTTACTTAGTGCATGACTATTTCCTCCATGTCCATTTAAAAATACAAAGTGTCGAGCACCACAATCATAAAGTCGATCACTAATTCTTTCCATGACCATCTCTAATAAATCACTACCAATTGATATTGTACCTGTATATTCTGTATGAAAATCAGCATCTCCATAAGGCAATGTTGGAGCAATCAATACATCACTTTGTTTTTCTACAAGCTCTAAAATCTTATTAGGAATCATAGTATCGGTTCCTAATGGATTATGTATTCCATGATTTTCTGTACTTCCCGTTGTCAGAATCACCATATCATGATCCTTAAAATATTCTTCACAATCTTTCCAACTCATTCTTTCTAATCGCATAACTTCACTTCCTATCTATATATATGTATAATACTCCTAACGAAAGGAAAATTTCCATGGATATTCAAATTTTATTATTTATACAAGAAAACATTCGTCACTATATACTCACACCATTCTTCACTTTGATCACAAACCAATACTTTTTATACATCCTTCTAGGAATCGTATTGATTTATATGTTCAAGAAAAATGAAGATACGAAAAGACTCGCAAAAGAAACAATCATTGCCTTTATAATTTGTACTATATTATTCGTTGTATTAAAACTCATATTTCAAAGACCTAGACCCTTTGATGCGTTTAACGAACTTATTCCATTAGTGGATAAACCTAGTGATTATTCATTTCCATCTGGACACACCGCATCTGCTTTATTTGTGCCTTTATGGTATATGATGGGCTTCCTAAGAAGTATAGTATTCTAGTTTTCATACTCGCAATCCTTGTTGCGTTTTCTAGACTCTATGTAGGCGTCCATTATCCAACGGATATTCTTGCAGGTATTATTCTTGCGTACATTGTTTATAAATTCATGAAAAAGACTATGTCAACTAAATGACATAGTTTTTGTGGGCGTATAATAAAAACAGATATAGTACGAGTTAACATTACGCAAAAAAAGGAGGATTATTGTATGTTACACGAAGTATCTTTTACATCTTATAATGAACGCGATCAAGTGCAAGGTTGGATTTATGTTCCTGCATGCAAACCGAATGGAATTGTTCAATTGATCCATGGATTTGGCGAACACTCAAGACGCTATATCCACATGATTTCGGCTTTTCTAGATGCAGGCTATATTGTAGCAGCTGATGATCATGTAGGTCATGGAAAAACCGCAATGGTAAATAATGTCTGGGGTGACTGGGGAGACAAAGGATGCCACACCATGATGGAAGATGAACACACATTGAAGAAAATTGTATGTGAGAAATATCCAAATTTACCTTACTTCTTATTTGGTCACAGTATGGTTCATTTATCACAAGAGATTTATTGCGAAATACGGAAATGAATTAATGGTGCAACAATTTGTGGTACAACAGGCATTTTCCGTGGTGCCAAAGAAGTTAAAGAAAAATTGAAAGAAATCATTGATGCAGGACACGGTGAAGAGTCGGATCCTAATATTGTTAGCTCACTTATGGGCTGGATGTGCGAACGTTGTGGTGAAATAAGTATAGGAAATGAATGGATCTGCCATGATCCATATGTACAAAGTGACCATGCACAAGATCCTTTTGATGCCTTTACAAGACCCACAAGCAACCGTTCCATTTATGACTTTATCCAAATGATGCTTGTGATTGAAGGAACTCAATGGGCCAAAAAAGTACCTACAAAATTACCTATTTATAATATTGCCGGTGATCAAGATCCAGTTGGCGAATATGGTCTAGGAGTATGTCAAGTCAGTAACTGGCTTGTAGAAACTGGACATCATGTCACTACTAAACTATATTCTGGCTATCGTCACGAAATTCATAATTATGCAGAAATCAAAAATGAAGTGGAAGCCGGAATCATTGAATTCATGAATTCGAATCTTTAGAGGTGTAATTCAATTTACACCCTTTTTCATTAAAGGAGATACCTATGTTTAAGACAATGCGAAGATTTAAACAACAATTAAGCCAAGAAAAATGTATTGAAATACTTACCAATGAACCACATGGAGTATTATCTTTAATCAGTGATACAGGATATCCCTATGGTTTTCCTATCACACATTGGTACGATGAAAAGACTGGACACATTTATTTTCATGGTGCAAAAGAAGGACACAAGATGGATTGTTTAAAACAATGTGATAAAGCATGTTTTTGTGTCATGGACAAAGGTTTTAAAAAAGATGGTGAATGGGCTATTCATTATCAGAGTGTTATTGTATTTGGAAAAATCAAGTTGGTTGATGATCCAAATAAAGTCAAAGAAATATGTACTAAGCTCTGCCTAAAATTTACTAACGATCAAGATTATATTGATCATGAATTAAAATATTCGGGTCCTAGTGTGCAATGTTTTGAACTTATCCCTGAATATATGACTGGAAAAATCATAAAAGAATCTTAATTGAGTTTCATGTCCTTCAATGTTACTATTAATATAATAAAGTTGAGGAATTATTATGGCAACACAAGCAACATTAGAACAATGGGAAGAGCTATATGATTTAGCTATTGAAATCACCAAATTAAAGCCTTGGAACGCTTATTGGGACATGGATTTAATTGCGGTAGAAACAAAGAAAAATGAAGAACCCAACTTCGTATCAATTATGGGTAAAGGTGGCACTTGCACAGGTATCAGTGTCTATCGTGGCATGGAAGGATATAGTGATTTTTGTCAAATCAGCAATGACGACTATAACGTACCTGCAACATTTGTGATGTCTGATCAAAACTGCATTACTTGTTATTGGGGAAACCGTGATGAAGTAGATGATGATATGTATTCTATTATCAAACAATTAGGTCTTCGATTCCGTGGAAATGGAAACTGGATCTATTTCAAAACTTTTGAAAAGAAGAGTTTTCCTAGTCTTCCAAATTATGGTGAAGTTAAGATGTTGATTGAAACCTACAAGGGATTGATTGAAACACTTAAACATGAAGAATACCAAGAATCTATTTTTGACAAAGGTGATATTATCTATACCCAAAAAGATGAAGACAATCATTGGTTTTCATATACTGTACCTAGACCTATGGAACCAGAACGATATAATACGATTCTTGTCAACGATTCAAATCTAATTGATTATTTTAAAAATATGGATGACTCAGATTTAGAACTTGCCATCGACATGGATTATATGATGGTCCCTACAAATGATAAAGGTTTTGAAAGACCAATCAATCCATTGGCATATATTGTATTTGATTTAAGAAATGATCAAATTTTACACTTTGATTTAATTCACCCAGATCAAGAAGATTATGAAGTCATTATGAATAATTTCTTGGGGGCCATCGAACATTTTGGTAAACCTAAACATGTATATGCCAGAAATCCATACATTCTAAATTGGCTTGATTTTATTTGTGAGAAATTAGATATTCCTCTAGTTGAAGATGATTTAGAGGAAATCGATGATATATTTAATATGTTAAAACATATGGATATGGAGTAATAAAATGAAAAAGAAACTGCAAAAACAAATGGATTCCATGATGGAAATGACAATGGGCGCAATCACAAACAATACGAAATTAGTGCCTGCATTAAATGAATTATTCAAATATGCACCAAAAGATGAAAAGTCTCAATTTATCTTACTTCACGAAATTGCCAATCAATATCTACATGAATTATTAGATATTGATTCTGAATTCCATGATTACTCTTTTGAAGAAGGTATAAAAATTTGTATTGAAGAAAAAGTAGACTATTTAAAGGAAAGATTTCAAATTTGTACCATCCAATTTCAATTGGAAGATATCACAAGAACCATCACACTCCCTAAAAGGCTACCATTAGCGGACATGACATATTTTTTTAATGTCAAGCTAGATATCGCATGTTACTATGACTTTATGATCAATTGTGAAGGC
>ENA-OQCS01000576-OQCS01000576.1-human-gut-metagenome-genome-assembly--contig:-NODE-576-length-20422-cov-4.222419_pt1 | contig 20422 bp, 19 predicted proteins | sample MGYA00242757_ERZ504575 | MGnify/ENA primary metagenome ERZ504575 (study PRJEB26092, sample SAMD00036297) | human gut metagenome | host: Homo sapiens | study: EMG produced TPA metagenomics assembly of... | reverse complement strand
TCTTGAATAGTTATAGAAAGGGGAGAATTCCTTTCCGTCTGGAAGAATAAAAGATTCTTTACGAAAGTCGATCCATTCATCTTGTACAATATGTTCTGTTTTATTTAATTTCCAATTTAAATCCATTTTATCACCCAGGTAATTATAATCCCAATTAAAAAAATAGTGCAACCAAAGTTACACTATTCATTGACTATGCTTGTTGTGCAATACCAACGTATCTTGAACTTAATGCAGTAGCTAAAGCCATATTTGAAACAATAGCTACGATGACTTCAGGAATCATATTTGTTCCAATGACACCAGCCATAACACCGTTCAATGCAGCTTGGCTAATACCTAAAGCTTGTGAGTATTGAGGACCGAATAAGATAACGATCAATCCTAATACCATGATTGTGTGGCATACTGTCGCAACAGCGCTGCAATACCTGCAGCGACTGGCGTATTCTTTGCGTATTTTTTCGCAAATTTAAATACATAACCAGCAATCACACCTAATAAAATACGTGGTACTAAAGCTATTACTAAACTAAAGAAGTTACCAGAAATTCCACCAACTGTGATAAATGGAGAGAAGACAAAGCTTGTGATTCCAGGTGTCATTGTAGCTCCAATTACTGAAGTACAACCAAATACGAATCCTAAGAAAGCACCGGCTGCAGGTCCCATTGTACTAGCCAAAATAATTACAGGCACGTGCATCAATGTAACACTTAATGCGTTGATACGTAAGTATCCAATTGGTGTTAGATACATGATGATTTCGATGGCTAAAAATAAAGCCAAAACGCACATCTGGCGTACTGATAGTTTTGATTTGTTCATATTTCCTCCTACTTTCGTTTCTTTTTAAGAATACGATGTAACTAATCAAATGGATGTCTTCATACATAGATTATAGTCATGTGATCCATATCCACAAAAAACATCTTCAATAGTTTACTATAAAAAACAGGAATCAAGTCCCTGTTTTAGTTCCAAATGTTGAATGGAGAAGAGGAATTATCATCATTGTTCTATATCAAAATTTGTTTGATACATGATAAAATATTTAATATACCATCAATAGAATACCATCAATAGATGAAAATGATTACAACACTAAAAAAATTAAAATCATAAAATTAATAATTTCGATTCTTTCTGATGAATAAAAAACTGGAAGAACGTATCCTTCCAGGCTGAGCGCCACAGTGCACTCCTTCGTCACCTTCAATATACCAAAGTTTCTCAAAAAAATACAAATTAAGCAAATTACAGATTCTATAGTATGAAAAACGGGCGTCGACTTTTATAAAAGAATCTATTTACCTTTACATAAGGTAAATAGATTCAGACTAGAATATAATCTAAACAGTCTAGTTCTTTTTGATTTTATGCCCTAGTTCCAAAAGTCAAATGGACTAGAGGAGTCATCGTCTTCATTATTGTTGTACTGTGAATAATAAGAAGATTGTGTAGATGATTTACTTACATCTTTTCCTTGAAGCATTGTGTTGATTGAATCTTTGACATCGCTGATCGCAATCGCATAGCCCATACCTTCTACATCTGTATCACTTAATTTGGCGGAATTGATGCCAATAAGCTCACCTTTCATATTTAGTAGGGCACCACCTGAGTTTCCTGGATTGATTGCCGCATCGGTTTGAATATAAGACTGCGATTTGTCTGTATCTGAACTTGTAGAAACACTACGATTTGTCGCCGATACAATACCTGTTGTAACACTTTGACCATAGCCTAACGCATTACCAATCGCAACGACTTGTTCACCAACTTGAAGTTTGTCACTATCTCCAATTGTCGCAATCGCAATTTGTTTTAAAGTATCTTCACTTAAATCACTTGTTTTAATGGAAATTACAGCTAAGTCACGATCTTCATCTACACCTTTTACTGTGGCTTTTACATTTGTATTATCCGCTAATGTACAAGTCAAGGTCTTGGCATTTTTAATAACATGATAGTTTGTCAAAATATCAATTTCACCATTTTGTTTATTGATAATAACACCACTACCAACACTTGTACTTTCTTGTTGGGTAAACGGATTGCTTCTTGAGTTATTTCCATACATACTAAAATAATTTTGTACATCCGAAACGGAAACATTGGTAATTGATACAATACTAGGCATACAATTTTGAGCGACTTTACTTACATTTGAAGTTGATGAACTTGAAGTATTGACTACATTTGTACTTTGAAGTGTTGTATTTTGTTTATTGTAGTTATCAACCACATAGTTGACCCCTTGAAAACTTCCGGCCGCAACCACACCAAATGTAGCGGCACTTAAAATTAATTTTGATCCTTTCTTGAATAAATTATAGTTAGAATTTGGAATTCTTGGCATTTCTTGTTTCATGTCCTTATACCTCCTTGTTTACAATACAAGGATAAAGCTATAAGCTTAAAACAAGTTTAAATTATTCCATATTTGTATAACCCATTAAATACGCATCCACTTCTTTAGCACACTCTTTACCTTCATGAATTGCCCAAACAACCAAAGACTGACCTCTATGGCAATCACCAGCTGTAAAGTATTTGTCTTTGACTTGATAAGAATTTGGTTGTGTCATAATCGTATTTCTTTGTGTTGTTTCCAATTTAAAACTCTTCTTTAAATCATCTTCAACACCAATAAAACCAGCCGCAATCAATAATAAGTCACAATCCAAGATTTGTTCTGTACCTTTCACTTCTTTAAGCTTTCCATCTTTAAATTGTACTTTTACCGTTTTGATTTGTTTTAGATTTTTCTTGTCATCTAAAATACATTCCTTAATCGTTGTTTCATAAATACGAGGATCCTTTTTAAAGACAGCTATTGCTTCTTCTTGACCATAATCTGTTTTACAGATTTTAGGCCATTCGGGCCATGGATTACTTTCAAGTCTTTCATCTGGGCTTTTTGGCATCATTTCAATTTGAACTACACTTGCACACCCTTGACGAATACTTGTTCCAACACAATCATTTCCCGTATCACCGCCACCAACAATCACGACATGTTTATATTTGGCAGAGATTTCTTCGGTATTATCCAACAAATGTTTTGTGGCTTTTGTAAGATAGTCCACCGCAAAATAAATGCCTGTACAATCACGATTCTTTACATTTAGATCACGTGCTTTTTTGGATCCAGTCGCAAAGATGATCGCATCATATTCTTTTTCCAATTCCTTTTTGGTGATATCTTTTCCAACATTGACATTGGTTTTAAAAACGATTCCTTCTTCGGTAAGTATGTCTAATCTTCTTTGAATCACTTTCTTTTCTAGTTTCATATTTGGAATACCATACATCAATAAACCGCCAATACGATCTTCTTTTTCAAAGACTGTAACAGCATGTCCTCTACGATTTAAATCATGCGCAAGGGCAAGACCTGCAGGCCCTGAACCAATGATGGCTACTTTTTTATCGGAGCGAACACTAGGAATAAAAGCTTTCATCCAATTGTTAGTATAGGCCGTTTCAATCGTATACAATTCATTTTCTTTAATTGTGACTGGATCTTGATCTAAACCATTTAAACATGCCTTTTCACAAAGGGCAGGGCATACACGACCTGTAAATTCAGGAAATGGATTGGTCTTTAATAATCTTGATAAAGCACGTTTATCATTGCCATTATAGATTTCATCATTCCATTCCGGAATCAAGTTATGTAAAGGACAGCCTGTCACCATGTTTTTTAATTTGATAGCGGACTGACAAAAGGGAACGCCACAATTCATGCAGCGTGCACCTTGTTTGCGTCGTGTTTCTTCATCTAAAAAAGGATGAAATTCATTAAAATTTGTGATTCGACTAAGTGGCTCAATCGCTTCATTTTCTTGTCGTTTATAATCTAAAAATCCTGTTGGTTTTCCCATAATCCTTCATCCTTTCCTATGCATGTACTTGTTCAAAAGCCATAAGACTGGCTTCATCTTCGTGATAGCCTTTTGTCTTTAATTCTTGAATCAAAGTCGTAATTTTTTCATAATCCTTAGGAACGATCTTTTTAAAGTTTGATAATTCTTCATCTAGATTTGAAAGAATCTTTTTAGCTACATCTGAATCTGTATATGTATAATGCTTGTTTAAAAGCTCTTCTAATACTTCTTTATCCGCTTTTCCAGTTACTTCATATGTATTGACTAACTGTTTATTTAAACGCATATATAGATCATGATTCGGATCGTATACATATGCAACACCACCAGACATACCGGCAGCTAAGTTTTTACCAGTTTGACCTAAAATGACAACAGTACCACCTGTCATATATTCAAGTCCATGATCTCCAACACCTTCTACAACCGCACTTGCACCTGAATTACGAACCGCAAAACGCTCACCAGCCATACCACGAATATAGGCTTCACCACTTGTAGCCCCATATAAGGCAACATTTCCAATAATGACATTTTCATTTGGCTTAAATTGAGCTTCTTCTTTAGGTTGAATAATCAATTTACCACCAGACAAACCCTTACCAAAATAGTCATTGGCATCACCATGAACATCTAAAGTGATTCCTTTTTGTGCAAAGGCACCAAAAGATTGTCCAGCTCCACCGTTACAATGGACTGTATATGTATCATCTTCTAATGTGTTATTAAATTGTTTAGTGACGGCATAGGATAAAATAGTTCCTACGGTACGATCCGTACTTGAAATTGAAATGGTTTCAGCATGAGGCTTTTTCTCATTGAAATAAGGTTCAAACTTAGGAAGCAATGTCTTCATATCCACCGTTTTTTCAAGTTCAAAGTTAAATGTATCTTTTGGCTCATAATGAATGTTGTGTGGAGTCATTAAAATGTTTGAGTAATCCATATTCGCATCTTCATCAACCTCAAGATTATCTGTATGACCAACCATTTCATCGATTGTGTGATAGCCAAGATCAGCCATAATTTCTCTTAATTCACGGGCAATAAACAACATGAAGTTCATGACATATTCTGGCTTTCCTTTAAAACGCTTTCTTAATTTTTGATTTTGTGTTGCCACACCAAAAGGACAAGTATCTAGATTACATACACGCATCATCATACATCCCATAGTAACAAGTGGGGCAGTCGCAAAGCCAAATTCTTCAGCGCCTAATAAGCAGGCAATGGCTACATCTTTTCCGGTCATTAATTTTCCGTCAGTTTCAATCAATACACGACTTCTTAAACCATTTTCCACTAAGTTTTGGTGGGCTTGTGCTAAACCCAATTCCCAAGGAAGACCGGCATGGTGAATACTACTTTGTGCAGCCGCCCCTGTACCTCCATCATAGCCAGAAATTAAGACGACAGTAGCTCCGGCTTTGGCAACACCAGAGGCAATCGTACCAACACCGGCCTCACTAACAAGCTTTACACTGATTCGAGCTTGTGGGTTGGCATTTTTTAAGTCGTAGATCAATTGCGCTAAGTCTTCAATGGAATAGATGTCGTGGTGAGGAGGAGGAGAAATCAAAGATACACCTGGTGTAGAATATCTTGTTTTCGCAATCCATGGATAGACTTTCTTTCCTGGCAAGTGTCCACCTTCACCTGGTTTTGCGCCTTGTGCCATTTTGATTTGGATTTCCTTCGCACTGACTAAGTATTCTTCGGTGACACCAAAACGACCACTTGCCACTTGTTTAATAGCGGAGTTCTTTTCTGTACCTAAACGTTCTGGTTTTTCACCACCTTCACCCGAATTGGATTTACCGCCCAAACGGTTCATCGCAATCGCCATGCAAGTATGTGCTTCTTCAGAGATAGAACCATAACTCATGGCACCAGTTTTAAAGCGTTTTACGATTTCATATTCACTTTCGACTTCCGATAATGGAATTGAATTTCTTGTCTTTTTAAAGTGCAATTGACTTCTTAAATGATGTTTTTGACGGTTTGAATTTAATTCGTTGGAATATTCCTTAAATAAATCATAATCGTTGGTTTGTGTAGCTCTTTGAAGTTTCACAATCGTTTCTGGAGAATATAAATGATCTTCTTTTCCATCTCCCTTTCTTAGTTTATGGAATCCAATGGAATCTAGACTTGTATCGGTTGTAAGTCCTAATGGATCATAAGCACGATCATGATGGTAGATCAAATCTTTTTCGATATCTTCTAAAGTGATACCTTCCACTTCACTAATGGTGTTTGTGAAATAGGTATCGATGACATCTTTTGAAATTCCAATGGCTTCAAAGATTTGGGCTCCTTGATAAGATTGAAGCGTTGAAATACCCATTTTAGCTGCAATTTTAACAATGCCTTTTAAAATGGCTTCATTATAGTCATCAATTGCGATATTGACTTCTTTATCCAACATATTTAATTGAATCATTTCTTCAATGCATTCATGTGCCAAATATGGATAGATGGCGGTTGCACCATAACCTAAAAGTGTAGCGAATTGATGAACATCTCTAGGTTCACCACTTTCTACAATGATAGATACATCGGTTTTCTTTTTCGTTTTTACTAAGTGTTGTTCTAAGGCAGATACAGCTAAAAGACTAGGAATAGCCATATGACCTTCGTCTACACCTTTATCACTTAAAATCAAGATGTTGGCACCGTTTCTATAGGCTTTATCGCATTCAATAAATAAATTGTCTAAAGCTTCTTTTAAAGAAGTACCTCGATAGAATAATAAAGAAATGGTTTCATTTTAAATCCTGTCTGATTTAATTGACGAATCTTATCCATATCACGAGATGTTAGAATTGGATTATTGACCTCTAAGACTGCACAGTTGTCGGATTTGTCTTTTAATAAGTTTCCATCACTTCCAATATAGATGGTTGTGTCTGTAACGACTTCTTCACGTAAAGAATCAATTGGTGGATTGGTTACTTGGGCGAAGAGTTGTTTAAAATAATGGAATAAACTTAAATGATTTTTTGAATAAATTGCCAAAGGGATATCGGTACCCATCGCACTTGTTGGTTCAAGTTTGACGCGGGCCATTGGTAAAATAATGTCTTTTACATCTTCATAGGTATATCCGAAGATCTTATAAAGAATATCTCTTTCATGTTGAGAGTGGATGTGGGTTTTCTTATCGGGAGCTGGCAAATCTTTAAGGTGTAATAGATAGGTATCTAGCCATTCTCCATATGGATTTGAAGAGGCATATTCATTTTTTAAATCATAATCTTCAATCAATTCTTTTTTGACTGTATCTACAAGTAACATCTTGCCTGGTTCAAGTCTTGATTTTTTTACGATTTTCTTTTCATCAATGTCTAAAACGCCAACTTCACTTGATAAAATCAACATGTTGTCGCTTGTTAGATAATAACGACTAGGTCTTAGTCCATTACGATCAAGTACAGCTCCGACTTTTTCGCCATCACTAAATAAAATGGCGGCTGGACCATCCCAAGGTTCCATCATTGTGGCATAGTAGTGGTAGAAATCTTTTTTCTTTTGGTCCATGTCTTGGTGTTTCCATGGTTCTGGAATTAAGATCATAACGGCTTTTTCTAGTGGCATGCCATTCATAACTAAAAACTCAAGGGCATTATCTAGCATGGCAGAATCCGATCCTGAAGTATTGATGATAGGTAGGATCTTACTTGAATTTTTGTCTAAGAATTCAGAGTGCATACTTTCTTCACGCGCTAACATTTTGTTGACGTTAGCACGAATGGTATTGATTTCACCATTGTGGGCAATAAAACGGTTTGGATGCGCTCTTTGCCAAGATGGTGTGGTATTGGTAGAGAAACGGGAGTGTACGATCGCAATGGCAGATTTATAATTTTTATCTTGAAGATCTAGGTAAAAGTTTCTTAATTGGGATACTAGAAACATGCCTTTATAGACAATAGTACGACTACTTAAGCTTGCGATATAGGTTTCTTTACAACTCTTTTCAAATTCACGACGAATGACATATAAGACTTGTCAAAATCTACATCTCTCGAAATATTTTGAGGTCTTTCAATAAAAGCTTGATAGATATTTGGCATGCAGTCCTTGGCCTTTTGACCTAAGATAGATTCGTTACAAGGAACTTTTCGCCATGTGATAAATTTGCAGCCTTCTTGTTCTACAAATTTTTCAAACATCTTTTTATGTTGATTTAAAAGCAGTTTATTTCTTGGCAAGAAAAACATACCGATTCCATAGTGTTCTGGTAATTTGATGTTGTCTTTCTTTAATGTCTTTTTAAAAAAATCATCACTAATTTGAAGTAAGATTCCAACACCATCCCCCACTTTACCACTCGCATCTTTACCGGCTCTATGTTCTAATTTTTCTACAATGTGTAATGCCTTATCGACAACGTCATAGCTTTGTTTGCCATCGATTTGGACTACGGTACCAATACCGCAGGCATCATGTTCAATTTCAAAATTCATAGTTTACACAATCCTTCCTATTTTCCGCTGTCTCCATAGTTTGATAAATATCGAGCGCTTGGGTCATTGACGTTACATCCTTCCCAGTTCTTATTTGGCATCCAGAAATCTTTGATCATACTCGCTTGGTTTGGATAGTAGGATTCAAAAATCTCTCGATATAATAGGGATTCCTTTGTGAATGGAGTACAGTATTTGTATTTTTTTACTTTTTCTTTAAATTCTTCATCTGTGTAATAGCTTTGAGCATATTCTTTGATGTCATCACTTAAAGAGTGTCCTACCGCATCCGAGAAGGCGGCTTTTTCACGCATCAAAATGTCATAAGGAAGAATTTCATCTTTTTCAAATGCATGACGAAGCAGATATTTTCCTTTATGATATGTATTCAGTTTCTTTTCAGGATCTATGGACATGACGTATTTGACAAAGTCTAAATCTCCAAAAGGAACACGAGCCTCGATGGAGTTTGTGGAAATACAACGATCAGCTCTTAATACATCATACATGTAAAGTTCATGTACTCGTTTTATACTTCTTCTTGAAATGCATCTGCACTTGGCGCAAAGTCGGTATATTTATAGCCGAATAATTCATCACTGATTTCTCCGGTAAGTAATACGCGAATATTACTTTGTTCATGAATGGCGTTACAAATTAAATACATTCCAATGCTGGCGCGAATTGTGGTAATGTCAAAGGTTGCCAAAGCTTTGATGACGGGTTTAATGGCATGTAAAACATCATCTTTATTAATTATAATTTCATGGTGGTTGCTACCAATAAAGTCAGCGACTTCTTTGGCGTATTTTAAATCAATCGCATCTTCTTCCATTCCAATCGCATAGGTTTCGATGGGTTTGTTTAGTAATTTTTGGCTGATGGCACATACTAGACTTGAATCCAATCCTCCACTTAATAAGAATCCTAGTGGAGCATCGGCATCTAATCTTTTCTTAACACCTTCTACTAATTTATCGTGGATGTTTGTACAGATGGTTTCAAGATCTGAAGTGATTACTTTATCCACTTTAGTAACATCTAAGTAACAAGTGAATTTTCCATCGGTATAATAGAATCCCGGAGGGAAGGGAAAGATTTGTTCAACAATTGAAACAAGATTTTTAGCTTCGGAAGCGAATACGATATTATGGTTTTTATCATAACCATAGAACAAGGGACGAATACCAATGGGGTCACGGGCAGCAACAAAGTCATTTTTCTTGGCATCATAAATAATGCATGCGTATTCGGCATCTAGCTTTTTAAACATGTCTAAACCATATTTTTCATAGAGTGGTAAAAGAATTTCACAATCACTTTGCGAAATAAATGTGTAGCCATCTTTTTCGAGTTCTTCTTTTAATTTTCGAAAGCCATAGATTTCACCATTACACACAACTAGGTTATTATTCTAACAAATGCTGCATGCCCTCTGGACTGAGTCCCATAATGGATAGTCTTTGAAAGCCTAAATAGCCACATCCTACTTGTTGAATTCTTTCATCATCAGGTCCTCTAGAATAGGTGCTTTCTAATGCTTTATGAATTGTGTTTTCGCTTATTTTTAATGATTTATATCCTATAATTGTACACATAAATAATATCTCCTTAGAACGGAAAAGCCGGCAATTGCCGGTTTATAGAATTCCGAATAATAATTTTCCATAGGTTGGGAATGGCCAATCTTCATTTGATGTTACGACTTCTAATTTGTCACATGGTTTTCTTAAAGCATCCATATCTTGAATGATGAAGTCTCTTACATAGAAGGCTGATTTTTCAAAATCATCGATTTCATGTAGTTTATTAACATCATTTTCAAGTGTAACCATGGCTTGATAAGCTTCGGTTAAATATTCACTGATCTTTTTAGCTATTTCAAGTTCATATGTTAAGTCAATGCCAATGGCTTTTTTGTTTGCGATGGTATCTGTCAATTCTTTAGAGAACTTACTTGCGGCTGGTAAGATGTCTTTTTTGGCAATGTCTAACATAGTCAAAGCTTCAATGTTGATTTGTTTTTCATATTCATCCATTAAGATTTCATAACGAGATTGGACTTCTTCTTTTGATAAGACTTTCTGTCTTTCAAATAATTCAATGTTTTCTTCTGTTTTGAAATATGGTAAAGCATCTGGCGTTGTTTTAAGATTTAATAGACCTCTAGATTCAGCTTCTTTAACCCAAGAATCATCGTAGCCATTGCCATTGAAGATAATGCGTTTGTGGTTCTTGATTGTATCTTTGATCAATGCGTGTAATGTAGTGTCAAAATCATCTGCAGCTTCTAAGATATTCGCAAATTTTTCGATTTCATCCGCAATCACTGTATTTAATACAATGTTGCATCCGGCAATACTTGCGTTTGATCCTGGCATTCTAAATTCGAATTTATTTCCTGTAAATGCGAATGGAGAAGTACGGTTGCGATCAGTCGAATCTTTAGGGAATTTAGGAAGAACAGTAGCACCAATCTTCATCAATTCTTTTTCTTTTCCATCATATGGTTTATCTTCTTCAATGGCTTTTAATACAGCAGTTAATTCATCACCTAAGAAGATGGAGATGATAGCTGGAGGAGCTTCGTTTGCACCTAATCGGTGATCATTTCCTGCAGTAGCTACACTTAATCTTAATAAGTCTTGGTGTTCATCAACGGCTTTAATAATGGCAGCTAAGAAAACTAAGAATTGTGCATTTTCATGAGGTGTATCGCCTGGTTCTAGTAGGTTGATGCCTGTATCTGTAGATAAAGAGAAGTTATTGTGTTTACCACTTCCGTTGATGCCTTCAAATGGTTTTTCATGAAGTAGGGCAACCAATCCATGTTTTTTGGCAACTCGCTGAATCAATTCCATCGTCAATTGGTTATGGTCTGTAGCGATATTTGTCGTTGTAAAAATTGGGGCTAATTCATGTTGAGCAGGGGCTACTTCGTTATGTTCCGTTTTAGCTAAGATGCCAAGTTTCCACAATTCTTGATTTAAATCCGACATGAATTCTTGTACACGCGATTTAATTGTTCCAAAATAGTGATCTTCCAATTCTTGTCCTTTAGGGCATGGTGCACCAAATAGTGTACGTCCTGTATAAATCAAGTCTTTTCTTTGTTCATAATATTTTTGGTCAACTAAGAAATATTCTTGTTCAGGTCCTACGGTTGTTTTAATGGTTTGAACATCGTCATTGCCAAATAGTTTCACAATACGTAAGGCTTGTTTATTAATGGCTTGCATACTTCTAAGTAGTGGAGTTTTCTTGTCTAGGGCATGTCCTGAGTAAGAACAGAATGCGGTTGGAATACAAAGTACGCCATTTTTAATAAAGGCATAACTTGTTGGATCCCAAGCTGTATATCCTCTAGCTTCAAATGTGGCTCTTAGTCCACCATTTGGAAAACTTGAGGCGTCGGGTTCTCCTTTGATTAATTCTTTACCACTAAATTCCATAATGACTTTGCCATCTTTATCGGGATTAATAAAGCCATCATGCTTTTCAGCTGTAACTCCTGTCATTGGTTGGAACCAGTGTGTATAGTGTGTTGCACCTTGTTCTAAAGCCCATTCTTTCATGGCGTGGGCTACCGCATTTGCGATTTTGATATTTAACTGTTTACCTTCGCGAATGGTTTTTTCTAATTCGCGGAAAGTATCTTTTGCGAGTTTTTCTCGCATAACAGATTCATCAAAAACTTTGCTTCCAAAAATTTCTTCTACGTTTGATTTCATAATGGCTCTCCTTTACATAAAAAAAGGGCAAGGACACGAAAAACATGAGGGATAAACCTCTGCTTTTTTGGCGTCCTTGCCATGTATGCATTCATTATAAACGGATATTTTGTGTTGTCAATGAAAAAATGTAAAAAGATTTGAAAACATTATGAAAATAGTGTATTAATTATTCGAGGTGAAAATTATGACTTATGAAGATGTATTGAGTTTTTGCGAAGAACAAGACGTTCGTTTTATTCGTCTTTCTTATTTTGATATTTATGGTAGACAGAAAAATGTTTCAGTTTTACCAACCGAATTAAAAAGAGCTTTTACGGAAGGTATTAGTTTTGATGCCAGTGCCATTGATGGATTTTTAGATGAAGTGCATAGTGATTTATTCTTATTTCCAGATCCAAATACGATGAGTATTCTTCCTTGGCGAAGTATGGATGGCAGTGTAATTCGTATGTATTGTGATATTCAATATCCGGATGGAACGCCTTTTGAAAGGGATGTAAGGTATATATTGAGAAAGGCAGTTAAAAAGGCAAAGGAAAAGGGGATCACAATTAATTTTGGTTCGGAATTTGAATTTTATTTATTTAAACAAGATGAAAATGGCAACAATACCTTTGTTCCTTTAGATCAAGGTGGATATATGGATATCGCCCCTTTAGATAAGGGTGAAAATATTCGTCGTGAAATTTGTTTAACCTTATCTGAGATGGGTATTGATCCGGAGGTTTCACATCATGAGATGGGTCCGGGTCAAAATGAAATTGATTTTCGTTATTCACAAGCTTTACAGGCAGCCGATAATGCGGCTACTTTTAAGTGGGTTGTAGAGGCTTTAGCGAATATGCAAGGTTTAGTGGCGGACTTTTCACCAAAACCAATAGAGGATGCTCCAGGTAATGGTATGCATATTAATATGAGTGTACAAAGTCATGAGGAGTTGTTGATGCCTTTTATGGCTGGAATCTTACATCATATTGAGGAGATGACTTTATTTTTAAATCCATCAAAAGATTCATATAAACGTATGGGTAAGGATAAGGCGCCTAGTTTCATTTCTTGGTCCTACCAAAATCGAAATCAATTGATTCGTATTCCGGCTACGCATAGTTCGAATCGTATGGAGTTAAGAAGTCCGGATTGTAGTTGTAACATCTATCTTGCGTATGCCTTATTGATTTATGCTGGTTTAGAGGGTATTGAAAAGAATATGATTCCAGATCCTTGTACGGATGTAGTTAGTGTTGATACAAAAAGGCTTCCTCAAAGTTTAAAAGAGGCAAAATTAATAGCTTCAAATGCATCTTGGTTAAAAGAAATATTAGGGAACGATATAGTGGATATTTATGTTGGGTAAGTGCGTATGGAGGCAAGTAAAGTATTAGTAATAGGAAATGAGAATTTCTTAGCTTTATTAAAAAATACGGCCAATTATCAATATGTACTTTCAAAAACATATAATGATGCCTTTAGCAAGTTAAGGAATACTCAATTTGATATTGTGGTGATCTTATATTCGCAAACGCAAAGTGGTCTTTTGAATTTTGCGAAGAGTTTAAATGCGCAAGTCCTTATGGTGTGTAAGCAGGAAATCTATGATCAAGTTTTATATCAATGTAAAGATAGTGGTATAATACTTTTGTCGTATCCCATTAAGAAACAAGTTTTGTATGAAACTTTCCAAATGATGAAGAGTTTAAAATCGAAGATTTTGATGTATGAAAAGAAGATCAATAAGCTTGAGCAGAAATATTTAGAGCTTAAGATGGTGGATCATTGTAAGTTGGTTTTGATTTCAAATTATCATTGGAGTGAAGAAAAGGCGCATCACTATATTGAACAGATAGCGATGGAGCAGCAAAAAACGAAGTTTCTTGTGGCTAAAGAATTATTAGAGGAGTTTTCAAAATGAAAAAGATTCAAAAAACGAATGCGATGCGTTTTTTAGATCAGCATAAGGTGGAATACAAAGCGCATACGTATGAACATAAGGAAAATGATCCTGTAGATGGTGTGCATGTTGCGAATATGTTAAATCAGCCTGTTGAAAAGGTATATAAGACATTGGTAACTGTATCAAACACAAAGGAATACTTAGTCTATATGATTCCAGTTGAAAAGGAATTGGATCTAAAGAAGTGTGCCAAAGTAGCAGGTGTTAAATCTTGTGAAATGATTCATGTGAAAGATATTAATAAGATCACAGGTTATATTCGTGGTGGATGTTCTCCGTTAGGTATGAAAAAACAGTTTCGTACATTTATGTATGAGGATAGTTTAAATCAAGACACAATCTATTTTAGTGCCGGTAAGATTGGCATGCAGATTGAGATGGATCCAAAAGATTTGGTGGATTTAATTCAAGTGCAAGCTGTAGATATCATAAAGGAGTAATATAGCATGTGGGCAAGTGAGAGTGTATTTTATCAAATCTATCCTTTTGGAGCTTGTGGAGCGCCATTTGAGAATGATCATGTTCTAGAACATAGAATTCATAAGTTAGAGGAATTTATTCCGCATTTAAAGAAATTAAAAATAGACTGTATCATGTTAAATCCGATTTTTGAAAGTCGTACGCATGGCTATGATACAACGGATTTTAAAACGTTAGATACGCGTCTTGGTACAAATGAAGACTTAAAAGAAGTCATAGAAAAATTCCACAACAACAACATTAAAATTATATTAGATGCTGTATTTAATCATGTGGGTCGTGATTTCTTTGCGTTTCAAGATGTATTAGAAAAGAAGTGGGATTCACCTTATAAGGATTGGTTCTATATTGATTTTAATGGAAACAATCACTACAATGATGGATTCTGGTATCAGGATTGGGAAGGTAATGATATCTTGGTGAAGTTAAATCTTCAAAATCAAGAGGTCGTAAATTATATTCTAAGCGTAGTGGATTTTTGGCAAGAAGAATTTAAAATTGATGGTTTAAGATTAGATGTCGCATATTGTCTAGATAAAAACTTCCTACAAACCTTACATAATCATGTAAGTAGAGATTTCTTCCTTTTAGGCGAAACACTACATGGAGACTATAATCAATGGATGAATGAGAATATGTTAGATTCAGTTACAAATTATGAGTGTTATAAGGGGTTGTATTCAAGTTTTAAGTCGGCTAACTTCTATGAAATTCTATATTCATTGAATCGTCAATTTGGCAAAGATCCATGGTGCTTATATACGGGTAAACATTTATTTAACTTTGTGGATAATCATGATGTTGAAAGGGTCGCATCTATTCTAGAGGATAAAAATCAATTGCCATTAATTTATACGATGTTATTTACAATGCCAGGTATTCCATGTATCTATTATGGTAGTGAATGGGGAATCGAAGGGAAAAAGAACTGGAATGATACTGATCTTAGACCAGAAATCAAAGTATTTGAATGGAATGAATTAACGGATACCATTCAAAAGTTAATTAACCTGAAACATAATCATTCTGCTTTATCTTATGGAGACTATACACAGATTGGTATCACAAATACAGCTTGTATCTATCAAAGACAAGATGAAAAGGAATGTCTATGGATCTGTATGAATATGAAAAATGAAGTTCAAACATTAGGTTTTAATGGACAAGGTAACTTCATTGACATTGAAACAAATGAGGAACTTCCTGTTAATAATGCACTTGAGTTCAAGCCTTATGAAGTAAGAATATTAAAGAAAGTATCGTAATGGATACTTTTTTTGTATGTTATAATAAATTTGTTTTATACATTATTTTTTAGAGGTAAGGTATGTTTTATAATGACTTTAAAAATAAAGCACTAAATGAACATAAAAAAGCTGAAGATGCTTATGAAAGGATTTTTAAATCTTTTATTAGACATTGCAAAGCACTATATAAGTGGCGTGTTAAAGCTTGTAGCACCATAGATTTGATTTTGATTTTAATTAATAGTATTGCGAATAAACCAAAAGATTTTGAGATTGAAATAGCAGATGTGAGGCTTGAAAAAAAGACATTTCATGAAACAGAGGAATATTCAAATAAAGCAGAGAATTCTCTAAAATTAACTGCTTTTGGGACAACGGCCGGTGTAAGTGTTGGTACGGTTATTGCGATTGGAACAAAATCTGCATTATCAGGTCCAATAGGAATTGGTATAGGTGCTGGTACTGCAGCAGTTTCGCTTTTGAAATTATCTTATGATAACAAAAAAATTGGAAATAAAGCCATGCAAGAAGCAATTATAATTCGTGAAAGTATACAAGAATTAAAAGTATTTAATGAAAGAGTAATATCTATACGAAGAAAAATTATTTTGTTGAATTTAAAATTAAGAGTATATTGTATCTTTATGAATCGATTAAAGGATGCGAATTATAAAGAATTAAGTGAAAAGGATAGGTTGCGTTTAGGTACGCTTGTAAATAATGCTTTGATTTTAACACATTTAATAAATGAGAAAGTAGATTCAGAATAGTTATGAGATTAATTCATGTTTTAAAAAGCAATCAAGAACAAGCAACTGCTGCCTGGATTGATCATTTGAAAAATTTGAGAATTGAAGATATGATTCAGCAACTCGCAAGACAAGATAAAAATTTCGAGAATGCATTACAGCAGTTGAATGAATTGAAAATATTTATTGGAGATCCTGAACACATTTTAGGTTCTTATCTGACAAAGCATGGCGAAATTGCAGAACATGTTCAGGTTCGATTTTGCAATGCTGATAAATTATTAGTTGGTAAAGCAGCAAACCATACATTTGAGGGCGTTGGTAGAACAGCAATGGAGGATTATCTAAGAAATGGTAAAATGATTCAATCCAAATTTTATAATGGTGAAAAAGGAACGTTTAATGCGATAGTAACTCATTTAAAATCCTACCCTTATTTTATAAAAAAAGGTGGCAGTTATGATATACCAAGAGATCAGTATGAAAGTTTAATAGATATTTATAATCGAGGTCAAACAGCTAGATCAAGTTTAAGTCGATCTGAAGAGAATTTATTTAAACATATGATAGTATGGGAAAAAGAACAAGATGTAAAAATTTGTGATGTGGTTCATCCAACTCAAGTTGATTATAAAGATGTTCAACTTAAAGTTGTTGATAAAACAGTTAAGGATAAGGAAACAAAGATCGAACAAAAGAATGAAGGTATAAAGGATAGAATCAAAGATCAGCATAAACCCAGTATGCAAGAGGGTTTGCAAGCTACAGCTTTAGCTGCAGGTTTAGAGGGTGGAATCACTTTTTGTATAAAGGTTTATGAAAAACGAAAAGCAGGTAGAAAACTATCTGAATTTACAACTAATGATTGGAAAGAGGTTGGAATAGATACCGCAAAAGGTACGACAAAAGGGGCTATTCGAGGTAGTTCTGTTTTTGCAATGACTAATTTTTTGAACTCACCGGCGCCTGTCGCAAATAGTCTAGTTACCGCAACCTTTGGAGTTGTTTCTTTAGCTCGAAAATTAGAAAATAACCAGATCACAAAAGAAGAATTTACAATGAATTCTGAAGTCGTTTGTTTAGAAGTTGGTACGAGTGCTCTTTCTGCGATGTTAGGCCAAACTTTAATACCTATTCCTGTATTAGGAGCAATAGTTGGTAATACTGTAGGTATGTTGATGTTAGAAATATCTAGAAATTATTTAGATTCTGATGAACAACAATTAATACAAGAGTATGTAACTAAGATGAGTGATTTAGACAATAAATATGTAGAGGAATATAGTAGATTATTAAAAGAGATTCAGAATAAAGAGCATAAGTTTAATTCTTTAGTTGAATTGGCATTTGACAAAGATGTTAATAAAGCTTTTTATAGTTCGGTAGCATTAGCGCTAAGTGAGGGCGTTGATGAGGGAATGATTTTAAAAGATTTAAATGACATTGATTCTTATTTTAATTAGGAATAAAGGAGTATTTGTATATGGAAAATTGGATTCGAAATCTAGATTCGTTTTATGTAACGAAGGATGATCAAAAAATAAGTTTTAGTGATGATTTCATCAAGTCAGAAGAAAGAGTGACAGGCTTAGGTAAGGTATTTATACTACTTATAAATATTTTGATACATATATCTGGAAAGAAGATAGTACGAATCATTATTATTTTGAGTGGATACCCAAAGTGGATGAGAATATTAAAGAGGTTCATTGGCCGGATAGTTTTGTGTGTGAAGATAAGGATGGCTATTCGACAATTCCTTATATGCAAGGTTTACTGATTCCCAATCGATATGAGTATGATTATAGTCATATTGCCTTTGATGGTCAGTTTACTAGTTGTGCGGCTATATGCCTTGGCTTAGTCAAACCAATAATGGAAAAGGGTATATCGCAATCAATGAAACGCCTTGGGATTCTAAATATACAATTGATCATGATGACAAGGGAACTCGACTTCAATTTGTATGGTTAACAAGTTTAGGTAAGATGCGATATAAGCGTGTTGTTCGATATTCTTTTGAAAGTAATATGGATTATAATCGTGCTGCTAAGATTTATCGAGAGTATGTTAAAGAAACGGGTTTATTTAAGTCTTTAAAAGAAAAAGCAGTTAAACTTCCTAAAATATCAGATCTTCAACAGTGTGCTGTTGTACATACAGGTATTAAGGCACATACAGAAAAGGATTCACGTTTTTATAATGGGCAAGAGGATGTAATTCATTCTTTTGATTCGGTAAAAGAGATGATTCAAAGTCTTCATAAATTTGGTTCAAACAAACTCTATCTTCATTTGGATGGCTGGGCAGATCCAGGCTACGATAATTGTCATCCGGATTATTTGCCGGCATGTATTGAAGCTGGTGGATGGGCTGGTTTAAAGAATCTTCAAAAAAGTTTGAGTTCACAAAACAATCTATTTGGCTTACATGATCAGTATCGTGATTATTACTATACGGCTAAAACACATAATGAAAATGAAGCGATTCAATTAGAGGATGGTGTAGTGTTTGAACATGCCAATTGGGCTGGGGGAAGACAAAACTATTTGTGTGCTAGTCTTGCACCAAAGTATGTAAAGAGAAACTATACTGAAATCTTAAAACATATTAATTTAGATTGTGTATACTTAGATGTTTTTTCTTGTAATGAAATGGATGAGTGTTTTAATTTAGAACATTTGATGACAAGAAAGAGTGTATGGAATACAGAAGGGCTTGTTTTCAATATATGATCTCAAAAGGAATCATTCCTTCAAGTGAGGAGTGTAGTGATTGGGCAATGCGCGAACTTGTATTTTCGCATTATGGGCCTTATGAGTTTATGATGAAAGATGAAAATGAAAAGAGAATGGGAATACCTGTACCTTTATTTAATCTTGTATATCATGATTGTTTCATTTTACCTTGGCCAATGGATAAAAAACAAGAAGACTACATGTTGTATGTGTTATTAAATGGTGGTATTCCATATGTGGTAAGAAATGCGCCATATGATAATGTGGATGGTAATTTTGGTTCAGATGGTTATCCATAGAGGATAAAATTACTAGAGCCAATATTGTCCTTGATTTTTATCAAAGAATTAAAAATGAAGAGATGGTAGAACATAAAATTATCAATGATCATGTTCAACAGACCACTTTTAGCAATAATATCACAGTTGAAATCAATACAAAGGAGAACACGTATAGAATTGTATGAAAATATTAGTTTTGGTTTTACTATTATTAACGGGTTGTACACAAGCACAACCAGAACTTAGAGAGACTAAAGAAGTTCAAACTTCAATCCCTTATTCAGATGAGGAATTGATTGAAAGTGCAAATGATCAAATTGAGGATGAAGCATATTATGTGGATTCAATAACTCAACAGTCATATAGTGAAGTGTGGTTTTCATTAAAAAATAAAGATTTAAACAAACAATATGTCTTTAAATATGAAGGTAATGAATTAATTCCTGACAGATTAGTGGATTAAATGGAGTGTTATATTATGATACCTAAAATACTTAATTTTGAAGAGATGGTTTCTTTATATATTAAGATTTTAAAGAAAACAATCACGGACACTGAACTTGAATTGTTTAAGTATAATTTGGACATTTCTTGTTGCGTGCCACATGCTATATTTTTTAATTCAAATAGTGAAGCAAAGAAGATATTGGGTAAAAAAGAGTGGAGTAAATTGTATAGTCCAGATATTGAAAGAGAATTTCATAGTGGTCCAATAGAAACAAAGAGCTAGAGTCTTTATGATTCTAGTTTTTTATTATGCTTTTGGCTTTAGCCAGTTTGAGCGAGGGATTCGAGCGAAAACAACAAAACCACCTGCTATGCGGGTGGTGTCAAAAAATGTTATACAAAATAATCACCATTCTTTCTATAATGAAGGTGT
>ENA-OQCS01000575-OQCS01000575.1-human-gut-metagenome-genome-assembly--contig:-NODE-575-length-20436-cov-2.092028_pt1 | contig 20436 bp, 28 predicted proteins | sample MGYA00242757_ERZ504575 | MGnify/ENA primary metagenome ERZ504575 (study PRJEB26092, sample SAMD00036297) | human gut metagenome | host: Homo sapiens | study: EMG produced TPA metagenomics assembly of... | reverse complement strand
TAAGAGTCGGTCTGAACTTCGATCAAATTAGGTCATTTGGAGTTACTTCTTTTTGCCGGGAATAGCTCATGCGCATACTTTTTCCGTTTGTGATGGGACGAATTCTGTTTTTCTCCATTTGACGTTTCACTCCTTATATGATAAATTTTCGGGTTATTTCCGCCTTATTCAGGGCGCACTTATGGCATACGTTTCCACAATAGCGCATTTTTTACTTTACCACAGGTTTTTCCCGATTGTCAAGTCTAACTTTTCAAAGAATTGTATTTTTATTGTATTTTATAATGTAAGTGGCAAAATTTACTTTCGGTCCCTTTGATACCAGATTGCTACGTGCTTTGCACTCTCGCAATCCTCATCATCATTGTATGCATACCGCAGAAAAGTACAAAAAATCAAAAGAGCGTATCACTGCAGGAAATCCTGCGCGATACGCTCTTGTCATTCACAGTGTGATAACCAAAATTACTTAAGGTTAACTTCTGCTCCTTCAGCTTCAAGTTTTGTTTTGATTTCTTCAGCTTCAGCTTTAGAAACGCCTTCTTTAACTACCTTCGGTGCTCCGTCAACTAATTCTTTAGCTTCTTTAAGTCCAAGTCCTGTGATTTCACGAACAACTTTGATAACTTTAACTTTAGATGCTCCAGCAGAAACAAGTTCTACGTCGAACTCATCTTTTTCTTTCTGCTGCTGCTCCACCTTCTGCAGCTGCTGCTACTACAACACCTGCTGCTGCGGATACACCAAATTCTTCTTCACATGCTTTAACTAAGTCATTTAATTCAAGTACAGATAATTCTTTGATAGCTTCAATAAATTCTGCTGTTGTTAATTTTGCCATTTTATTTTCCTCCATTTGATTTTAATGATTGGCTCTTTCGCCTCTTACTGTTCCCACACTCGGATGGGATTCCGGTACAGCTTACTCTGCTGCCGGTGCTTCTGCTTCAGCTTCTGCCGGAGCATCACCCTGTTCTGCGATCTGATTAAGAACACGAGCAAGGTTTGTAATAGGTGACTGTAAGCTTCCAAGTAATTTGGACAGCAGTACTTCTCTTGACGGGATCTTAGAAAGTTCCTGAATACCAGCTGCGTCATATACTGAGCCTTCAACTACACCTGCTTTTACTTCAAGAGCTTCTGCTTTCTTAGCGAAATTGCAGATGATTCTTGCCGGTGCTGTTGCATCTTCTTTAGAAATTGCAATAGCGTTCGGTCCTTCCAGATATTCGTCAAGCTGTGCGAAATCTGTTCCTTCAAAAGCTCTCTTCATCATTGTGTTCTTGCAAACTTTGTAGATAACACCTGCTTCTCTCAGCTGTTTACGAAGTTCAGTATCCTGAGCTACTGTAAGTCCACAGTAGTTAACGATAACTGCTGACTGAGCATCTGTGAGATCTTCAACGATTGCCTGTACGATAGGTTGTTTTAATTCAACTTTTGCCACGAATGGTGCACCTCCTTGTAGTATTTTCAACTGCCAGAAAGTCTCGGTCCCAGCGGGGACTTTCATATCACGCAATCATGCGCTAAAAAACCTCCGCGCCAAAGCACAGAGGTTTACAAATTCAAATCTAATGAATCTTGTCTTCCTCGGTAGGCGTTTTGACCCTTATGCCTTACGGCACCTACTGTCTTCGGCAGTTACTTCGTAAATATAGCATACGTTTACCGGAAAGTCAAGTTCATTTTTTATTTTTTTCAATTTTTTTCAATTTTTATCCAGTTTCTTCTATTATAAGTCCAGACCATCCAGAACTTCCTTCAGTTCTTTTGCAGATGAAAGCAATTTTTCTTTTTCTTCATCATTCAGTGGAATCTCAAGAACTTTTTCTGCACCTTTCTGCGAAACTATGGTCGGAACACTGATACAGAGTCCTTCCAGTCCGTATTCTCCCTCCATCAGACTCGTGACAGGAAGAACCGCATTTTCATTCATAACAATGCTTTCTGCAATTCTCGCAACCGCCATTGCCACACCATAATAGGTTGCACCCTTTTTCTGGATAATATCATAAGCACTGTCCCGCACGGTCTTATAAATTCTTTCCATAGATTCCTGATGCTGATAATGTCCGCGAAGTTCACAGAAATCATTGATTGGAATTCCCGCTACATTTGCCCCGCTCCATACAGCAAGCTCACTGTCTCCATGCTCTCCGATGATATTGGCATGTACGCTCCGGCTCGCAACCTGAAGATGTTCACTTAACAGATAGCGGAATCTTGCAGTATCCAGAACGGTTCCGCTTCCGAATACTCTTTCCTTCGGATATCCGGAAATCTTAAGTGCCGCATAAGTCAGAATATCCACCGGATTTGCTACAACAAGCAGGATTCCTTCAAATCCGCGTTTTGTGATTTCCGGAATAATCGATTTGAAAATTGCTACATTTTTGTGTACCAGATCCAGTCTTGTCTCTCCCGGTTTTTGATTTGCCCCAGCTGTAATGATGATTAGTGAACAATCACTGATATCATCATAAGATCCCGCATATATTTTCATCGGGTGCGCATATGGTCTACCGTGGCTTATGTCCATTGCCTCCCCTTCTGCTTTTTCTTTATTCGCATCGATCAGTACCAGTTCGGAAAAGATCCCTTTCTGAAGTAAGCTGAACGCAGAGGACGCTCCTACAAACCCACATCCGATAATTGCTGCCTTTTGAATATTAACCATGACAAAGTGCCTCCTTTTAATTGCTTGATATTTTTTTCACAGGCATAGGTTATCATTATTTTCCCCGATTTTCAATGTTTTCATGCATTGTTCGTCAAAAAATGCACAATGTATACAGAATACTGTTTGTTAGATTTCATGCTGCACAAAAAGACACCGTACCGGATCACTCCGCATACGGTGTCTCTATTATTTACATTTATTCAATACTGATTAAGCAAGCTTCATTGGGTTGATTTTTACACCAGGTCCCATTGTAGAAGTAAGTGTCACACTCTTAAGATACTGACCCTTTACTGCTGCCGGTTTAGCTTTGTTAATCGCATCGATAAGCGTCTGGAAGTTGTCAGCAAGCTGTTCTTCAGTGAAAGAAGCTTTTCCTACCGGTACATGGATGATATTTGTCTTGTCCAATCTGTACTCAATCTTACCAGCTTTGATTTCGTTGATAGCTTTTGTAACGTCCATTGTTACTGTACCAGCCTTCGGGTTTGGCATTAAACCTTTTGGTCCAAGTACACGTCCGAGACGTCCAACAACACCCATCATATCCGGTGTAGCTACAACTACATCGAATTCGAACCAGTTTTCATTCTGGATCTTCGGAATGAGTTCATCTCCGCCTACGTAATCTGCTCCGGCTGCTTTAGCTTCTTCAGCTTTAGCATCTTTAGCAAATACAAGGATACGAACCTTTTTACCAGTTCCGTGCGGAAGAACTACAGCGCCACGGATCTGCTGATCTGCATGACGTCCGTCACATCCTGTTCTGATATGAGCTTCGATTGTTTCGTCAAATTTAGCTGTCGCGCTCTTCTTAACAAGTGCGATTGCTTCATCTCTATCATAGAGAGTTGCTCTGTCGATTAACTTGCAGCTTCTACGTATTTCTTTCCTCTTTTCATTCTAAATACCTCCTAGTGGTGATTACGGGAATTCCCTCCCACGTATTTTTTTCAGTTTCCTTACATTCTGCTTATGCAGTCTGAATTAGTCCTCTACTACAGTTACACCCATGCTGCGGCATGTTCCTTCGATCATGCTCATAGCTGATTCTACGGATGCAGCGTTCAGGTCTGGCATCTTAAGTTCTGCGATTTCCTTTACCTGAGCTTTTGTAATCTTAGCAACTTTTGTCTTGTTCGGAACACCTGAACCAGATTTAAGGTTGCAGGCTTTCTTAATAAGAACTGCTGCCGGAGGAGTCTTTGTAACGAAGCTGAAACTTCTGTCACTGTAAACTGTAATTACTACAGGAATGATCAGATCTCCCTGATCAGCTGTCTTTGCGTTGAACTGTTTTGTAAATTCAACGATATTTACACCGTGCTGTCCAAGAGCAGGACCAACCGGTGGAGCCGGAGTAGCCTTTCCAGCTGGAATCTGTAATTTGATATAACCTGAAACTTTTTTTGCCATTTTAAAGTACCTCCTTGTGGTATTTGCGGGGATTTCCCTCCCACGTGTTCATTATGCACTGCGCATAAAGTTACATTTTTTTGACTTCTGCGAAACTGATTTCTACCGGCGTTTCGCGGCCGAATAAATCAACATTGATCGTCAGGCTCTGCTTAGCCATATTGATAGTCTGAATCATGCCGACTGTTCCTTCCCAGCTCCGCCTGTTACTGTCACAGTATCTCCTTCTTCAAATCTACCACGATGTCTTCTTTCTGGATACCAAGTGGTGACATCTCTTCATCTGTAAGCGGAACCGGTTTGGATCCAGGACCTACAAATCCTGTAACACCTCTTGTGTTTCGTACCACATACCAGGTATCATCGTTCATGATCATGTGGATCAGAACATATCCCGGAAACATCTTTTTCTGAGACGCTTTCTGTACGCCGTTCTTCAATTCGACAACTTCCTGCATCGGAACACGGACCTCAAGGATCTCATCTTCCAGATGACGGTTCTCGATCGTTTTGTCAATGTTGGCTTTTACCTTGTTTTCATACCCTGAATAGGTATGCACAACATACCATTTTGCTTCTGCCATAAACTCACCTTTCCTGCATTACCATTTATCAGTATCTTATCTAACTAATAAATCTACCCCGAATTTTACCAGGATATCACAGATCGTGATAATCGCTCCTAAGATAACGGAAACAACTACGACCGCAGCTGTCTGTTTGGTAAGTGTGGTTTTGTCTGGCCAGATAATCTTATTAAACTCAGCTTTCAGACCTTTGAAGAAAGGAGTTTTCTTCTCTTTTGTCTTCGCTTTGTCTTTAGATTCGCCCATAACATTCACTTCCCTTCAACGACTATTTCGTCTCTTTGTGTAATGTGTGTGATTTGCAGAATCTACAGTATTTCTTTGTTTCCATGCGTTCCGGATGAGACTTCTTATCCTTTGTCATGTTGTAGTTACGATGCTTGCATTCTGTACATTCCAGTGTAATTCTTGTACGCACAACTTCCACCTCGCTTTTTATGTTCTAATTTTTAGTTGCATGACAGCTTGCGAGGCTGTCGTGAAAGCTTCACGCCTGAAACTTTCTTTGTTAAAAATAGGCATAAAAAAGACCTATACTTCCATTCGCTAGGTTAGTGTACCATACCGAAAGTATAAAGTCAAGAAATTAAATAATTTTTTACGAAAGCCTTCGGACTGTCCAGGTGCATCCGGAATCTGCTCTCATCCAGGCATATTCCCGGCACACAGGCTAAAATTTCAGCCGCAGAATGAAATCCGCGGCTGAAACTTTTTATTTATCTGTCACTTTTTCCAATGTGATATTCTACCTTCATACCACGCATGATAGTTCTTGATGCAATATCTACAAAGTTAAATCCAAATGCAATTGCAACGCAGGTTGCAAAAAGTGTGATCGTCTGTTCCAGAAGCATATGCATATTCCCACTTACGCATGCGTACATTACATAGTACAGATTCGGTCCAGGAATCAGCGGGAATACAGACGCTGTCAGGAAAATTGTTGATGGAGCTTTATTTATCCGCGACATAATAAATGCATAGAATGCAACGAATGTCGCCGCAATTGTAGTTGCAAGGAAGTTACTTGGACGCGCCTCATAAACAAGTGCATAAATCAGCCATGTAAAAAATGCTCCGATTCCACAGTAAACCACCTGCATGCCCCGGATCTTAAACCACAGTGCAAATCCCACGCAGGCTGCAGTACAGGAAATTAACTGTACGATCAGATTCGGGGTAAGGATAAATCCTTCCGCCTCTACACCACCAAAAAGAATCATCGGTATCGCCGTACCAAATGCGATTCCGGAAGCACCAAGCATAGAATTCATGATATTGATCGATCCGGAGATAAAGTCTTTCTGAAGCAGATCACGGATTCCGTTCGTCGTACTCAGTCCACTGATCAGGAGCATGACAATTCCGATCATGATACGCTCCTCATGATCCGCAAATCCAAATTTGACAGATAACAGAATGATCATCTCTGCAATAAACGATAAGATCAGGTTATATGCCATCAGGTTCTTCTCACGTTCGGCAAGCCAGTTTCCTGCCGCAACGATCACAATTGATACAATCACCGCAATGATCGCATCCCTTATATCACATCCAAAGAATACCGCAAATCCGGTACCACCTAAAATACCGGCCGCATAATGGGTGTACCACTTCTGTTCCGGTCTTCCCATCACCTCTTCAAACTGTCTTCTCATTTCTTTTGCATCCGGCTTTTCTTTACAGACTTTACGGCATAGATTATTCAGATAATCCAGCTTGTCAAAGTCACATTCCCCTATTTCTACCAGTCGGATCTGTGTAATAATCTGCCTTCCGGTGTCTCTGCCGTAATCTGGATATTGCTTGGTATAACAAAAATATCATACTTTACAAATCCATAACTTCTGCAAATACGGTACAGACTGTCCTGCAGACGAAAGTTCTCCGCTCCACATCTAATCATAGCTTCCCCAATGTCCAGGATCCCCTGTACAATTCTCTCGTAATCGTATTTCACACTCATTTTCCTTTTCCCAAAACCTCTCTCTTTTGTTCTTCTTTCAAAGCCAGTTGTTCCGCCCTCCCGAACACTTCAGCCATACGAAGTAATGATATCATGATGTATCAAAAAGTCAACTAAATTCGGAGAATTTTTTCTAACCATGCCCATTCAATCTCATTATACCTTTTGTGTTTTGAAAATATTGTACTATGTTTCTGCGATATTCGTCAAGACATTCACCCTTCAATATGATATAGTACTATTTTGAAAGGAGCTTTTAAGAAATGAAAAAAAACACAAATTGTATGCAGACCATCTACGCTTGTTTTATTGGTTACATCGTTCAGGCTATCGTAAATAATTTTGTTCCTCTTCTTTTTGTCACTTTCCAAAATAATTACTATATTTCACTAGAACGAATTACCTTTTTGATCACACTCAACTTATCATTCAGCTGTTTGTCGATCTTCTATCCGCATTCTTCATCGACAGGATCGGATACCGCATTTCGATTTTAATTGCGCATATCCTTCTGCGGCAGGACTGATATTACTTCACCGTCTTCCGAGTTTTTTCCTCCCCTTATACCGGACTTGTAATCGCAGTTATCATTTATGCGATCGGCGGTGGACTTCTCGAAGTACTGGTAAGCCCGATCATTGAAGCCTGTCCTACTGATAACAAAGAAAAAGCAATGAGTCTCCTGCATTCCTTTTACTGTTGGGGGCATGTGGGCGTTGTTCTGTTATCAACCGCATTTTTCTGGTTTTTCGGAATATCGCACTGGAAAATCCTCGCACTTATGTGGGCTGTCATCCCAATATTTAACACTTTCCTCTTCAGAAGTGCACCAATCTACTCCCTTCACGAAGAAGGTGAACAGGGACTTTCTCTCAGAGAATTGTGCACATCTAAAATCTTCTGGATGTTAATGCTTATGATGACCTGTGCCGGTGCCAGCGAACAGGCAGTCAGCCAATGGGCATCCACTTTTGCCGAGACAAGCCTGCACATTTCCAAAACACTCGGCGATCTTGCCGGTCCTCTTACCTTTGCAGCCTGTATGGGGCTTCCCGACTGCTTTACGGAAAATACGGAGACAGGATCCGGCTGGATCTGTTCATGAGAGGAAGCTGCATTCTTTGCATCCTTTCCTATTTATGTATTTCCATCCTTCCATTTCCTGCACTGAACCTTTTGGGATGTTCGCTTTGCGGATTCTCCGTTGGAATTATGTGGCCGGGACTTTTCAGCACCGCATCCGTCTCTATTCCACGTGGCGGCACAACAATGTTTGCCCTCCTTGCACTTGCCGGAGATCTGGGATGTTCCGGTGGTCCGACGCTTGCAGGTCTGGTATCTTCCTACGCCGGCGCAGTCTGAAAACCGGGATTTTCGCAGCCATTATTTTTCCGGCCGTCCTGCTCCTTGGTCTAATAAAATCAAAAAATCTGAATAAAAAATAACGGGTTCCTCTTTTCATTGAGTTACCCGTTATTTTCTTTTTAGTTTATCGTTTTTTCAAATCGGTCCTCTTCCGGAGCCGTATCCTGTCCAAACCATTTCTTACTCAGTTTCGTAAGTGTTCCGTCATCTTTCAATTCTTTTTACACATTCTTTACAGGCAGAATAAAAAGATGAGCACCTTTTACAGCACTCATCTTCCCCACTACTTCAACAATTTTTCTTCCCATTCTTTTTCTTTAAACCCGGTCAGTACAAATCCGTCCCCAACTACAAACGGTCTTTTCACCAACATACCATCTGTCGCCAGCAGCTTTATCTGCTCATCTTCCGTCATCGTCGAAGCTTGTCTTTCAGCTGCATCTGCTTATAAAGCATCCCACTTGTATTAAAAAACTTTCAGCGGGAACCACTCATCGCATGCCATTCCTTCAGCTCTTCATAGGTTGGATTTTCCTCCACGATTGCCCGTTCCTCAAATGCAATCTCATGCGCCTCCAGCCATTTCAGCGCCTTCTGGCAGGTGCTGCATTTTCTGTATACCAATACTTTCATCTATCTGATCCACTCCTTTTTTATTCTCCAAAGTCCTGCTTGTACATCCCTTACAAGCTCTGTATTTCCATGTACCAATTCTTCATGATACCGTGTCAGACGTTGCCAGCTTTTCAGGATCTGCTGCTTCTGTAACGGATAAAAATTACTCAACACCGCATCCATCTCTTTGATCCCATACATCTCCAACTGCTCCTGGAACTGCTTCTCATCTTTTTCATCTTCCCCAATATATTTGAGACAGAGAATCTTATTCCAGTCATACATATCAAAAAGCAGAACTTCATCCAATGGTACTTCCAGTGTCAGGAAGTTGCCGCCCATCGACTGATCCACATTATAGGCTTCACGGAATGCCCAGTACGGATACTCCGCACCATCCGGTTTCTTCACATATTTCTCCATCTCACGCACAAACCAGGAATAGGCTGTTGTGAAAATCTTTGCACTCTCCTGATACTTTTTCCGCACATACGCCTCTTTGGAATAGCACACGCCATTCCGCTCAATTGCTTCAATTACCGGGTCTGCCTGTGATGCATATAAGGTTATTGTATTACATTTTTCACCCATTCTCTTCGCACCTCCCAGATGTTTCCATAACATCCATCACTTCCGATCTGGATGTCATCATCAAAAGCCTCTTCCAGCTCTCCCGGATCTCCCGTTTGATCTCCGGATAGAACTGCGACATATACGCCTGCGTGTCGCTGACTCCATAGGCTTCCAGAAGCTCTTTGTGCCGCTTTTCATCCGCCTTGTCTGCCGGAATATAGGAATAGTTAAGGATCATTCCCCATTTTGTGAAATTCACTCTGGTAATCAGGGATTCTTCGATCTCCAGTTCCAAGATCACTCTTCCTTTTTCCGGAAGCATCGTTGCATCCTGCCTGAAGGATACCCATACCGGAAATTCCACATCCGCCGGTTTATTCCCGTAGTCCCGTCCGTTCTTGACCAGCCATTCATAAGTATCCAGAACCAGCTCCGAATGTTCTTTGAGATCCTTTATGATATACTCTCGCTTTACCGTATATCGTCCGGTCTCCTGAAGAACTTCCAGACATTTTCATGCTGCTTTGACCACACTGTAATCTTTGCCATTCCATCACCTCACTAATGGTAAAATATAAGTACTCCAAAGATAACTAACCGGCATCACCATACTTACATTTACTATAACACCGATTGGCATCTTTTGTCCTCTTTTCCCTTTATTCTCTCATTACTTCGTATCAAATCTGGTCACTGCCATGTGGATCAGATATGGAATAAGGATTACCGGAATCGCCAGATACGCCAGCACACTATACGCCTTCTGGATCAGTGTCAGAAGCCCGAACTGTGCGATTCCAAAATCTGCAACACAGCAGATAAACGCTACCCCAAGAATCATAGAGGAAGCTGCGGATTTCTTATTCTTCATGGCTCTGATCCTTTCTGACTCTTTCTTTCAGTTTCTGCATTGCATCTTCCAGCATTTCCCGGGTTACCTTATATGGGTAATGTGCTACATCCGACATTTTCGGAATATGTCCCATACTTTCTTTCCATTCATCCTCTGTAATCTCAATTTCTTTCAAGGACACCGGAAGACCTATCTCGCGATTCAGCTGATATATTTTCTCAAATTCTTCTTCCTGTCCATCTACAAGAAGTGCCAGAAGCACACCAAATCCAACTACTTCCCCGTGCAGATGCCGCTGCTCGATCACCGGATACTTCGTCAGAGCATAAAAAATTGCATGTGCAAGTCCACTGTTATAATCCGGTGTGAAATCTTTTGTAAGGAAAATGGATGCAATTCCGGTTGTCACAACAATTGCCAGAACCACCTGCTCTACATCATATGTACACAGTCCCTTTTTATGGTCTGCAAATGCCTTCGGTCCATATTCCAGAAGCGGATTCCTGCACATCAGACTGACTGCTACACCAAGTGAAGTGAAATGTTCCAGTCTTTCATCCCTTGATGAGATTGTTGCTTCATAGTATTTTGCATAGGTATCACCAATTCCTGCCCACATATACTGACTCGGTGCTTTTGCTATGATTTCTGTATCGATAAATGCATGCATGACCGGACGCACGAAGAAATTCGGTTTCAGAAATGTACCATCCTCGTTATACATGATCGACACCGATGTACATGCCGAACAGTTGGATGCGATTGTCGGAAAGCTGAACACCGGTTTATCATCTGTGATACACAGACATTTTACCGTATCCAGTGCTTTGCCCCCTCCTACTCCAAATACCATATCTGCTTTCTGATAAACCGACATCCGGCGAAGCTTTTCTACCGTCTGATAGGTACAGTCTTTCCCATAAAGTTCTTTTCCAATAATCTCCAGATTCGTCTGGTCGACCGCCGCTTTGATCTTATCAAAAGCCGCATCAAGTGCCCTTTTTCCGCCGATCACAAGTACCGTTTTTCCATAAGATTCACAGACCGGTCCGATTTTATCGTAAATTGCATCTCCGATGGAATAATTCGGGAGATGCACCTCGTAATTTTCTAATTTCATAGTCTTTCTCTTTTCCTGGTTTTATGTCTTTTTCCTAAAAAACAATCATTCAGCCGGAAATCCTGACAGAATATCCTGGTAGCTTCTCTTGCATATTTTCGTATCCAAAAAGCCGGTCCGAATCCTAAAATTCGCACCGACTCTGGTCTCTTTCATTAATTCTGATTAGATATCTAAAAGATCACTGTATACTTTCAGTGCTCCGTCTGTCTCATGGGCAAGTACACGTTTGGCAAGTACTTTCCCAAGCTGAACACCTTCCTGGTCGAAGCTGTTCACATTCCATACAAATCCCTGGAACATAACCTTATTCTCAAAATGTGCAAGAAGTGCACCGAGTGTCTCTGGTGTCAGTTCTTTACCGATGATAATACTTGACGGACGTCCACCTTCAAAATTCTTGTTGCGGTTCTCGTCTGATTTACCGCATGCAAATGCTACGATCTGTGCAGCTACGTTTGCGCAGAGCTTCTGCTGGCTTGTGCTGTCCTGGATCACAACATCGGTTCCGATCTGGCTGTTCTTGAAGCCGATGAACTGGAGCGGTATGATGTTGGTTCCCTGGTGGAGAAGCTGATAGAAGGAATGCTGTCCGTTTGTTCCTGGTTCTCCGAAGATCACCGGACCTGTCGGGTAATCTACCGGCTCGCCAAAGCGGTTAACTGATTTACCATTGGATTCCATATCCAGCTGCTGCAGATGTGCCGGGAAACGGCTCAGTGCCTGTGAATATGGGAGAACAGCTGTTGCCGGATATCCGAGTACATTACGCTCGTATACACCGATCATCGCATCCAGCATTGCCGGATTCTTCAATAAATCTTCATTCTTGGAAACTTCATCTACCTTTGCTGCTCCTGCAAGGAACTGTGCAAATACTTCCGGTCCGAATGCCAGCGAAAGTACGGCACCGCCGACTGCTGAAGTAGATGAGTAACGTCCTCCGATATAATCATCCATGAAGAATGCTGCAAGATAATCATCGCTCTTTGCAAGTGGTGATGTCTCGCTTGTAACAGCGATCATATGCTTGGAAGCATCCAGACCTGCATTCTTCAGGGCATCTTTTACAAATGACTCATTGGTAAGAGTCTCAAGAGTTGTTCCTGACTTTGATACCAGAACAAAAATAGAATGTGCTACATCAATTGAATTCAGTACTGCTGCTGCATCATCCGGGTCAACATTGCTGATGAATTTGGCTTCCATCTTGAATGTGCCGTTCTTCTTAGCCCAGTTCTCAAGTGCAAGATACATTGCGCGAGGACCAAGGTCACTTCCACCGATACCGATCTGTACGACTGTTGTGAATTTCTCACCTGCTGCATTTGTAATCTCGCCGGCATGTACTTTATTGGCAAAATCTGCGATCCTCTGCTGCTGCTTAACATAGAATTCTCGCTTGTCTACTCCGTCAGCTTCTACTTTATCTCCAAGCTGTCCACGGGTGAGCTGATGAAGAACCAGTCTCTTTTCTCCTGTGTTGATCACTTCTCCATTGTAGAGTGCTGCGTACTTTTCTGTCAGCTGCGCTTCTTTTGCAAGCTTTGCAAGTGCTGCAAGTACTTTATCATCTACTGCTTTTGCAGCGTAATTGTAAGTAAGATCCTCTGTCATCGGAACGCTGTAATCCTTAACACGTTCTGCTCCGTTCTCACCGGACATCACTTCTGCAAGATTGACACGTTCTACTTCTGAAAGTTCTTTAAATGATGTAAGTGTATCCAAATTGTTCCAATTAATCATAGTGGATTCCTCCTTATTCCTTTTATGATAGCAGGATTGTATCAGCCTTTTGATACGCACGGATCTTTTTCTCCGTTCCTTGTATCATATAATAATCCAAGAGAATTATACTATGATGTGGTTATGATTCAAGTCTGACGGTCGGAAACCTTTGCTCGTCTTTACGATAATCTTGTCAAATACCATGAATAAGGACGGAAGGATCAGCGCAACAACCACCATACTGATCAGTGCACCTCTCGCCATCAGGATACACAGCGAACTGATCATATCGATATTGGAATAAAGTCCGACACCGATCGTTGCAGCAAAGAAGCTGAGCGCACTGACGATGATCGACTGCGCAGAGAACTTATGTGCTGTTGTGATCGCGTCAAATTGCCTGCGCCGCGGCTTCTCTCTCTCTGATATCTGGTGGTCATCAGGATCGCATAATCCACAGTCGCGCCAAGCTGGATCGTACCGATTACGATTGATGCCACAAACGGCAACTTTGTTCCAGTGTAAAACGGAATACCCATATTCACAAAGATCGCAAATTCGATCACACCGACCAGGATCACCGGAATAGTAACTGATTTGAACAGAAGCAGAATAATCACAAATACGATTCCAATAGACACTGCGCTTACGCGCTTAAAGTCCGTGTCTGTAATGTTAATCAGGTCTTTTGTAAGAGGTCCTTCTCCTACCAGCATTGCACCCTTATCATATTTATCCATGATCTTATCAATCTGCTCAATCTGTTTGTTTACTTTATCCGTTGCTACTTTGTAAGTAGAATTTACCATCAGCAGCTGGTACTTGTCATTTTTCAGCATACCGGTGACAGATTCCGGGAGCATATCTGCCGGAACACCGGAGCCGATCAGGTTATCCAGTCCAAAGTACCCATTTAACACCATCTACTTTTTCAATCTCCTGTGACATCTTCTTGACATCAGAACCTGCAACCGAGCTGTCCACCAGGATCATATGTGTGGTATTCATATTGTAATCTTCTTTTAATTTCGTGTTCGCAATGACACTCGGAAGATCCTTTGGCAGCGATTCGTCCAGATTGTAGTAAACACCTGTGTGATTGTTTCCGTAAATCGCCGGAAACAGAAGGATCACAAATGCTACTACATAAATCACGTAACGCTTTGTCACCTTATCCGAAATTCTTCCAATATCCGGAAGCAGCGGTTTGTGTTTTGTCTTCTCGATCAGCTTGTCACAGCACAGGATCATGGACGGAAGAACGGTTACACAGACCAGAACTCCGAAGATAACACCTTTTGCCATAACGATACCGATATCTTTCCAAGCGTAAGCTCATAAAGCAAAGTGCGATAAATCCGGCAACTGTCGTAACTGAACTTCCGATTACGGATGAAAAGGTCTGGGAAATCGCGTGTGCCATCGCCCGCTCTTTATCTCCGTTATAGCGCACCTGCTGCTCCTGATAACTGTGCATCAGGAAAATAGAATAGTCCATAGTGACACCGAGCTGAAGTACCGCTGCCAGTGCCTTCGTGATATAAGAAATCTCTCCAAAAATACATTCGTTCCAAGATATATACGATTGCGATTCCGATACTCAAAAGGAACAATACCGGAACAAAAATCGATTCCATCGTAATTGCCAGAACCAGTGCAGAAGTGCGACTGCGATCAGTACATAAAGTGGTGTTTCCTTTTCGGCAAGCTCTTTGGTGTCCTCTACAATCGCAGACATTCCACTTAAAAAGCACTGCTCTCCGGTGATCTTACGGATCTCGGTAATTGCCTTCATGGTTTCATCGGATGAAGTTCCGTCTTTGAAAAATACCGCCATCATTGTTCCGTCTTCTGTGTTGTACTCATCATACAGCTTTGACGGAAGCACGCTCTGTGGAACCGAAATATCAGCCAGTGAATCATACCAGAGTACATTCTCTACTCCGTCTACCTTCTCTACCTTTTCTTTCAGCTTCACAATCTCTTTATCTTCCATGCCGTCTACCATCAGCATCGAAAATGCCCCGATCCCAAAATCATTCGTCATGATCTCTTGTCCCTGCATTGTCTCAATGTCTTCCGGAAGATAAGTCAGCACATCATAGTTGATCCTGGTGTTCACATACCCCCACACAGCCGGAATCAAAAGGATAATACTGAGTATCAGTATCGGTACTCTGAATTTAACAATCTTTTTGCCAACCTTTACCATACTTTATTCCTCTTTTCTTTTTTATTCTTTCTCTCTTAATGACCGCCAGTCATTTATTTTACAAAACCAATATACAACAAAACTGACCATAAGTCAATTTATTTATTGACTTATGGTCAGTTTTTTTAATAATATTGTTTAGACTGATAACCTTATGCGTAATCCTGCTCCATAATATAACAACGGGCAGACTCTGTTCCCCGAATCTGCCCGTTCATTTACGCTATTCATTTATGCCTTTTCCGTCACTTCATTATGATTTTTGCAAAGCACCTGTCCAGCCACATAGCAGACCGCAGCAACTGCCATACCATTGATCGAAGCAATTCCCCATGACACAAGATTTGCTACCACTGCACCTGCGATCACACCGATCACGGCAAACCAGTTCACAGTTTTGATTTCTACTTTATCACTGTCGTACTCCTTCTTATTTATAAAGTACGAGAGCACCAGGATAATCCCTACCGGCGGAAGGTACAGTTCAGTACGTTCAGCCAGTTACAGAAATTGTAATACAGCCATACAGAAAGAAGCGTTCCGATAATACCTGAAATCAGAACCATCGGTTTCTTCTTCTGCCGGAAAATATTTGCCAGTCCAAGACCTGCTGAATACAGCGCATTGTCGTTGGTGGTCCAGATATTGAGTCCCAGAACCAGAATCGCCATATAGAACAGATTCAGACGGATCATAACCTCAAAGATATCATTTCCGCCAACGAAAATATAGCAATCGCCCCAAAAAAGAACATCAGTGAATTCCCGATAAAGAATGCTACAACCGTTGCAATTGTACCTGATTTGGCATCCTTTGCAAATCTTGCAAGTTCGGAGTTGCCGTTCCGCCTGATACGAAGGAACCGACTACCATACCCGCTCCACCAATCACGGTCACAGATCCGCTGGATACTGCAAACTGGTCAACGATCGTTCCATTTCCCTGCCGAACTGCCATCACCATGCTACCGTTCCAAGAATCGCAACGAGCGGAACTGCAATATAGCTTACCACCGTAAGGGAATCAATTCCGAAATATGCAGAAGCGGTCATACAGCCTCCTGCAACCAATACCAGAGCCACATCGCAGCCTTACTTCCACCGAGAAGCTCTCCTGATACCGGGATTGCAAACATCGCAACACCCACACCGAACCATCCGATCTGAGTGAAGCTGATCATTGCAGAAGAAAGATAAGATCCTTTTTCTCCAAATGCTCTTTTTGCCAGAAGATCCATGCTAAGTCCGGTCTTTGCACCTACATATCCCAGAAGTCCTGTATACACACCAAGGATCGCTCCTCCAAGGAGAAGGGACTTGATAAATCCCCAGAAATCAAGTCCTGCTGCCATCTGCTGCCCAACCCACATACTTGCCGAGAAAAACGTAAATCCCAGCATGATCATAAACATGGTCAGGAAACCTTTTCTGCCCTCTTTCGGGACTGCCTGGTCCGCATAGTCAATATCAACAGTTGTATTTTTCGTGTTTTTGCTCATTTTTTACCTCATTCCATTCTCTGTGATCAACAAGTTCATTCTTTTTATAGCATATATTTCTTCAAAGAATCGGTAAATTCGGTAATTCTCTGATCTGCCAGTTCTTTTAATGTAATATTTTTCATACTCTCGATATATCCCTGTTCCTGACGGTACAGCCACTTGGTGTCTGCCGGACGGATCTTCTCATAGTGGTTCTTCTCGATCCAGTCCTCATAACTGATCGGTGTCGGGTATCCAATCTTTTCATCAAGCAGTTCTTTAAAATCGATCTTATCTGCTCTCTCTTTGATTCCTTCCCAGAATTCCAGAACTTCCTCTACATGCTCATGAATCTCATAGCGTCTTGCCCCGCCATCGTAGATGATACATTTTTCAAAAAGCGGACTGCACATGGAAGTGTCTCTCTTCTGAACTCCGGCGCGATGATTCCGTCCTTCCAGTAGAAGTCCACATCCGGAAGTTGATTCCTGACACACCTTTATCCTGATAAGTACTGAAAATTCCTTCATAATACACGGTAATGAACCCTTCAATTCCGGCCAGAACTCACGGATCTCTCTGGTAAGATTCTCAAGAATCTCAATTCCCTTTGTTCCACCAATTGTGAAAATGATAATATTACGAAGCTTTGCTCCGTTCTTCCTGTAAAAATCTGTCACATAGCGCAGGCAATGGATCAGAGTCTCCCCACTTGCAATGATATCTCCGATCATCAGTGTGCTGTCCGGAACCATGGTAAGCTTACTATATTTGATTTCAAGCCCTGCAATCTCTTCATCCGCAAATACACGCTCACTGGATAAGAAACTGATATCGTGTACACGGATGTGCTCTCTGTAGCAGCTTTCCTCCAACGGATAGTTCAACGCTCCTCTCAAGATAGAAAGAATATTTGCAGTTGTCACTTTCTTCTGTTCCTTAAAATAGTAAAGCATCTGAGATGTAGAAGGAATCAGGCAGTCATATACCTCATATCCGACGATCTCCGGTGTATTCAGAAGCTTTCTTGTCTCTGCTTCCGATACAACATAATATTCATTTACATAGTTTCCACCGGCCAGTTTATAACAAGCTACACCCTGTTCATTAAATTCCGGCACCAGCTTAACCTGATTCCAATTTTTCATCTGTGATTTTCCCCTTTTCTGTAAGTCCACTTTTCATAACAATAAACATCTACAAAATGTTATGATGAAAGTGGGGGAATGTCAAGTGGAAAATTGGAATGTTGCCAACATTTTCATTTTATATAGAAATCTCCGTGATTTTATAGGTTTTCCATTCATTTGTAACATTTTTCCACCTTTATCCATACCTGTTTGCCACATTTTTCTTTACTTTTCCATACCCATTTGTAACATTTTTCCGAAACCAGTTATTTCCATTGAATTTTCTTGTTAATAAAAAGAACATCCCCGTCCCCGGGAACATTCTTTTTCATCTCTCTACTACAATATATTTATGCTCAATCTCTTTACATCACCATCTGGAACACCAACACCATCAGCGGCATCGTCACGATCGCCCCAAGTGTCGTCAGCACATTGATCGTGCTCGCATACCTGGAATCATTTCCATACACCTGACTCATCTGCGTAACTGTCGAAGCAGCAGGTGCAATGATCGCCAGAAATACGATCAGAAGGATCTTCTTCCATCTGCATTCCATCCAACCAGTCCACTGATCTTCAGGATCAGAAGTGCAATAAACGGAAATCCGATCAGACGCATTAACGCAATAAAATACGCCTTCTTATTCGTCAGAACCTTTCTGATATTCATTCCGCCCATCAGCATTCCGATTACAAACATACTTGCCGGTCCCACCATTGCCCCGACAGAACTTAACGTACCAGTTATAATTTCCGGCAGCCGGATCTTTGCAAAGAACAACACGATTGCTGCTATGATCGTAATGATATTGATATTGGTAAATATTTTCTTCAGGTTAAATCCTTTTTCATGGCTCAGTACATTTTTACAGTGTGTCCAGAAAAGATGGTCTGAATCCCCATAAACACACATGCATAAAACACCCACTCTTCGCCAAGCATAAATGCCACAAGCGGTACGATCATATTTCCTGAATTGGAATAATAAATGGACATGGTTTCCACTTCATTCAGATGCAGGACTTTTCCGATCAGGTTGACGATCGGGAGCAGGATAAATAAAAGAAGCAGTGACGCGATGCATGCCAGCATAAGGCCGCTCACCTTTTCCGGGGTATAATCCACCTGAAATGCATTCAGAATCACACATGGCACGATCAGATATAATACCAGTGTTGACAGTACCTTACTGTCTTCATCCTTCAGAAATCCCATTTTGACTATCGCATAACCCATGAATATCATAATGAACAGCTTTGCGATCTGCTCCATCAGAAGTATACTCAGTTCCATTTTTGCCCTCTTTTCTTTCTCATCAAAAGAAGCGGATTGCCAGACGCAACCCGCTTCCCATTATTTCATTTCTTTTCTATCGGTTCATTTCTCGTCTGTCAGATTTTTCCATCCTTTAAACAATATCAAATCCCCTGTTCTCTGTCAAGAAATCTCATTTTTTCAGACTATTCTCTTGCTACACCTGTCCAAGAAGCCTTCTGCACTTCTGGTTCATCTCGCCCAGTTCCTGCACAACCGGTAACAGATCCTCTTTACTCATTCCATAACTGATCATGCAGAGTGCCTTATAGAAAAATTCGTTCACTTCCGCATCTGTTTTCCCAATGACGACCGCCGGGGAATGATAGCTGCCATCTCCCGGATTCCGAAAAGGATTGCAGTCTCCACGCCGCGCACATCTGTTTCGTGTTTCCAGATATTGCTCACATCATATTCGGAGGTATTGCCACACGGTGCTGCACAGACTGCGCAATCCGGTGCGACGGTATTTTTTTCTTCTCTTACTTTTTCGATCATCGCTTTTAAAGCTGCTGCCCCGGTGTTACTGTTCGTAATCGTATGCACAAGACCTTCGATGATAATCTCATCTGTGTTTTCTGTCTTTGGATTGTTACCACAGGATCTGGCAAGACCGATCAGCGCACCGGTCAGTTCATCCTGGAGTGCTAAAATCTCCTGTCCCTGCGAAATCGTCGCTGTATTACTCATATTTTCATTCCTCATACCTTCTTTTTTTGTATGGATAAGTATACGGTTTCTGGATTTTCATTTCTGTTGTAATAACAACATTATTCCGATTTATCTGTTCCAATCAGGACTTTCTTTCCACAAAACGCGAAACCATAATGCCAGACCTTTGATTTTGGGATACCATCAAATAATAATCCCATTCAGATGATCGCACTCATGCTGAATAATCTGCGCCGTCCATCCACTGTATTTTTGTCTCTGCCGTTTAAAATTGATATCCTCGTATTCTACTTCAATTTCCTGATAACGCACACATTTTCTTACGCCATCCAGAGACAGGCATCCTTCTTCTGTCTCATACTTCCGTTTTTCTTTACAATCTTCGGATTGAACATCGCAACATTCATAAATCCCATATTGACTGCAATGATCGCTTTATTTACCCCGATCATATTTGCTGCCATTCCCACACAGCCATCTTCGTGCGCTTTTAATGTATCCAGTAAATCAATTGCAACTGGAAAATCTCCTTTTGTTGCTTTCTCTGCCTTCTGGCGCAGAAAAAAGAGATCTCTCATAATTGGTTTTACCATTTTATCTTTCCCCTTTCCGTAGTACTAGTTACTGTTCACAGTACCTGTGACCAGCAACTAGTACTTTCCAGTATACACGATTTTTCCCATTTTTAGGTTGGAAATTGGAAAATGCACATATAATTA
>ENA-OQCS01000574-OQCS01000574.1-human-gut-metagenome-genome-assembly--contig:-NODE-574-length-20437-cov-1.788577_pt1 | contig 20437 bp, 27 predicted proteins | sample MGYA00242757_ERZ504575 | MGnify/ENA primary metagenome ERZ504575 (study PRJEB26092, sample SAMD00036297) | human gut metagenome | host: Homo sapiens | study: EMG produced TPA metagenomics assembly of... | reverse complement strand
GACCTTTATCTACTCCATTAATTCCTGAACGTAACAATTCAGTTTGATATGCGCCAGAATTAATACTTAAAGCTATCATACCAATTACGATGGGATTGATTCTTAATACATTGCCTGTAAATGCCGTCCGCAGGGAGCTTTCTACCTCTTCCCGAAATGTGATTCTTTCTTCGGCAAGAAAGACGGCGACCGCATAATCAATAATGCAGACGATCTGGCTATGTACTTGTTGGAAGTAGGTCACGTGGCTTGCGTAGGCGGAACTTCTTTCGGTGCACCTGAATGTATCCGTATGAGCTATGCTACTTCTGACGAAAACATCGTAGAAGCTATGCGCCGTATCAAGGAAACATTGGCTCGCTTGAAATAATAAGCTACAAATTACATACAGACAAAGCAGTCTCGGATAACTCTGAGGCTGCTTTTTTATGTCCTTCCAATCACTTTAGCATTTTCCACAAAACGCAAGGACGTTTTCAATTAAACGCAAGTACATTTCATGTCAAACGCCTTTTGCGTTTTAATCAAAACGTACTTGCATTTCAGTTCAAACACAAGTATGTTTTCCAAGCCTCCTCAAGAACAAAAAATAAGGGAATTCTCCAAAAAGAATTCCCTTATTGTGTGTCATACAGACGATTCGTAGTTATCCCAAGTGAATTGCTTCAGAAGGACAAACGTCAGCACAAGTTCCACATTCTGTGCAAGCGTCCGGATTGATTGAATATTTATCACCTTCTGAGATTGCTCCAACCGGGCATTCATCGATACAAGTACCGCAAGCGATACAATCGTCACTAATTACGTAAGCCATTGTAGTAAAAAAGTTAAGTTATTATTAGTCCTAAATTGATAGTGCAAAGTTAATCTTTTTCCAATCAGTTGTCACATCCACTTTGCATTTTCTACCCAATTTATATCATGTCTAAATAGTATCAATGCAAAATGGACTGATACATCACCTGCTGCATTCGCGTACGTATGTTATAACGAACCAGGTTATTCTGTTCATAGACAGAAGGATAGTTCGGTTGCTCAAAAACACAAAAATCAACTCGTTATCCGGGTCTATCCACACGCAAGTTCCCGTGAAACCTGTATGTCCAAACACCGAAGCTGGCGCTTCTGGACTACAAGGACTGTTGTCCGTATGTTCCGTATCGGGTTTATCAAAACCTAAGCCCCGCCGACTGTCACGCGACTTCAATGTAGTGAAAAGCTCACAAGTTGCCCGGCTAAGGTATCTCCGGTCACCGCAGATTCCTTTGTCCAGCCACATCTGTGCTATTCTTGCCACATCCTGCGTAGTAGAAAACAAACCGGCATTTCCGGATACGCCACCCATGAAAGCGGCCGCCTCATCCTGCACAAATCCCTGCAATTTGCCCCCACGGAGGAAATCAGTCTCTACAGAAGGTACAATCTGCTCCTTCGGGAACTTACGCAAGGGCAAGAAGGTTGTATGACGTAACCCCATCGGGGCATAGAATACGCTATCCAAATACATATCCATTGGCATACCCGCTATCTTTTCCACCATTCTTTCAGCAGCATAAAGTTCAGGCAACTGTAACGATAGGACTTCCCCTTCAAAGGAAGTTTTACAATCTGCTCCACTATATTCTTACTGAAATCACTTCTCAAGAACAAACTGTCTGCTACCTGAAGCGGATATTCAGCAGAAGGAACATGCGATACCCACTCCGGATTATAACGGAAATCATTGCAGGCATACACATTCTCGGCCAGTTTCAACGTGTGATTTTTATCGGGTTTCTTACGGAACAATCCTCCTTTGCAGGACTTCATATCCACAGCCTCCTCATAGAAAGGCCAGTAGCAGGTAACCCGGATTCATGGAAAAGTAAATCCTGTACCGTAATACGCGACTTATCCGTTTTTTTCAGCATAGGCAAATAATCAGCTACCCGGTCGGTCAGTCCGAATTTTCCCTCATCATAAAGCTTCATCACTGCCAGCAGCGTAGCCGTGACTTTCGTCAAAGAGGCCAGGTCATACAAGCTATTTTCCTTGACCGGTTCCTTACCCTCATAGGTATAACTGCCGAAACACTTGTTGTAGACCGGAAGACCTTCCCGCAAGATCATTACATGGCATCCTGGATAAGCCTTCAGCCGGATACCTTCTTCTGCAATACTGTCTATCTGCGACAATATCGAAGCGTTCATCCCCACATCCTCCGGACTATATTGACGAGGAGTTTCGGGGTCGACAGTCAGTCCATCCCCCGCCTTAAACAATCCCGACAACGGAATAGACAAACGTCCGTCGCATACGCATTGTCTAAGAACAAATCGGCCACATGACGCTGCACAAACTTCTCATCAGAATGCGCCAATATTACAGTAGAAGCATGGCGAACCACTTCCGGAATCTTTTCCAGCATCTTCATATCACCAAAGCAAATCAAAGCCAAAGGCTTGTCTTTGGACAGCTTTTCCAGCAAAGCTGCATACGGTTCCACCTTATCGGTATGTAAGGCTACCAATACCCGCTGTGTCGCGCAAACGTGCCTCCACGGCATCCAACGAATCTACATTCGCATGCAGCCAGCCAACCGGAAAAGTCTGCTTCAACTGATGATAAAACGGATAAGCTTCCGACAAGGAAGGAGAGACACTCAACAGCACCGTTCCCGATACAGATAAATCAAGCGGAACCAATGACGAAGAATCCTTCAGCACTGTCACTGCCGCTTTTGACAATTCCTGCTGAAGCGACAGAAGCTCCGGCGTTACCAGTTTTTCTGCAAGTCCTTCTTCTTCCACTTTTTTCCAGGAAGAAAGTCCCAGCGCATATTTAAATGACAGTACTTTCCGGCATTTCCGGTCAATATCAGCTTCCGACAGACGACCTTTTTTAAGCGCCGACATCACACCGTCAATTTCTTTTTTCAAATTACGAGGAGATAAAACCACATCGTTTCCTGCTATCAAGGCGCGGGCACACACATCATCATGCCCGGCAATGCCTTTCATCTCCAGGGCATCCGTCACCACCAGTCCATGAAAGCGCAATTCATCAATCAGTGTATGCATAATTACTTCCTGCGAAATGGAAGCAGGTCCGTCACCTAAACTCGGAGCATGCAAATGACCTACCATCACACCGCCAATTCCTGCCTCAATGGCTTTCTTAAACGGATACAACTCAATACTATCCAGACGAGCGCGGTCAAAGTTCAATTCAGGCAACGCATTGTGTGAATCAATTTCCGTATCTCCATGCCCGGGAAAATGCTTACACACCGCCATTACGCCATTGTCCTCCAATCCTTTTACATAAGCTGCCACTTTTTCGGCCACCCTCTTCGGGTCACTGCCAAAAGAGCGGAAATTGATTACCGGATTATTGGGATTGTTATCCACATCGGCTACCGGTGCAAAATTAATCTGCACACCTATCAGACGACACTGGCGAGCCACTTCCTTACCATATTCATAAAGCAGTGAATCATTCTGTATACATCCTAACACACGATTGTAGGGAAAAGAATGGGTATCTTTCAAGCGCATTCCCAATCCCCACTCACCATCAAAGTCACCATCAAAGGCACCGACGCATGAGCCTGGGCATAGTTGGTCATCTGCACCTGCTTCCGAAGTTCTCCACCGGTAAACAACAGCCTCCTACTCCATAGTCATCGACCATCTTTCGCAACACATTCTTGCTATATTGGTTTGTCACCGGCTGAAGAGTATAAATGAACAACTGACCCACTTTCTGTTTCAGCGTCATTTTCTCCATCTGCCCGTCTACCCATTTCCGGCAGGCTTCCGTGTCGTGTACCCGGCTCAAGAGCGCAAGCTCTTGTGCAAAGAGACTAGTCGAGGCCAGACAAACACACAATATGCACCACAAAATCCGTCTTTTCATTCTACCCTATCTGTTTAATTTTTCTGCATCTTGACAACCATACGCCCGACAAATGCCGCACTTTTTCCCATCTGCTGCACAGGCACCTCTATTCCGTCAAGATTCTTATAAAACTCCGGACCTTCAAAGAAGGAATGAGAATGTCCGCCTAATACAATGTCAATGTTACGGGTATTCTCTATCAGTTCTATATCCGAATAAGGTTCACCTTTCCATCCCAAATGCGACAGGCAAATCACCAAGTCACAATGCTCCTGGTTCTTCAGCAAGTCGGCTACACGCTGGCCTTCAGACACAGGGTCTTCAAATTTTACATTCCCGTAATTGGCATGCGCCACCAGACCGTCAAGTTCCGGTCCCAGTCCAAACACACCGATACGTAATCCATCGCGTTCAATGACGGTATACTCCTTCACCAAACCTTCCAGCACGGTACCTGCCACATCATAATTGGCACATACAATCGGGAAGTTGGCCATCTTGAACAAGCGGGCCATATTGTCCAGGCCAAAATCAAACTCATGATTTCCAATCGTACCAGCATCATACCCCATCTCGTTCATCATCTTGATTTCCACCTCTCCCTTAAACAAATTATAATAAGGACTTCCCTGAGAGAAATCACCGGAATCGAACAGCAACATATCTTTGTGTTCACGACGCTGTTCTTTCACAAAAGCTGCCCGACGCAACACACCCGCCTTTCCGGCCAGTACCGTATCAGGGAAATAAGAGGCAAAGGGTTCGATACGACTATGCATGTCGTTCGTATGAAATATATACAATTCTTTTACCGACTGCGCGACCATCACACTCACCAGCAGGCACGCCAGACATAAACAATATATCTTTTTCATCTCTTTTCTATTTTTCAATTGGACGCACTCACTTTTATTCTTCCTTCTACCTGCGAAGTCACAAATTGCCCTTTCTGCTCACACTGCTTTACATAGTCAAGCAACAAGTTGCGCAACAACGCATCTTTCGGGAATATTTTGGAAGAAGCCCGACGGAATGCTTCCATCTTATCATTTCCCTCAGCCAGATAATCAATGGTAGCTACCGTATAGGTTTTCTTTGCATCAATCTGCCGGCCATTTACCTTCGCTTCCAAGAGGTTTCCCTCTGCATCTATTTTTAAAGCGGCGCCACTAAGCCCCTCTCCATGTACAGAAGCTATTTGTCCGAACAACTCCTTCAATGTGGCCCCGTCCATTGTCAGCACACACAAGGCATTCTCAAACGGAGCAATCTCATACACCGTTCCAAAGGTAATTTCACCTTCAGGCATTGCATTCCGGATACCCCCCATATTCATGACAGCTACATCAGCCGGCTTACCAATCGCCCGCACTGCTGCCTGACGAAGTACATCAGCCATCAGATTAGACAGCGGAGACTCCGGACGGTATGCAGTCAGGTTCTTTGCCGAATGTCCGATAATCGGCGACATAATACTATCTACTTTCTGCTGATAAGGTTTCAAGATATTCAACGCTTCGGCATCCGGTTTACGGTCGTACACATCAGTAATGGCCACCCTTCCGCCTTCCACACCTGCCAGCGAATAACCTGAGCTACAGCTGGCCAGCAGCCACCCGGCCAACACACCGGCAACTGCACTTTTACAAGTCTAACATTGAGATAATTCATAAAACAAGGTTTATTTGCAGTCAAAAATACGGAAAAAAGGAACATGCTCAAAAGAATGATAAAAGCTATCCAAAAGACTTCTCATTTTTTAATAAAATAGGTAGGAAACATTTGGCTAGCTCGCAAAAAAACACTAACTTTGCCCCGCTTTCGCGCAATCGCTGTCAAAGAAGAGTTACTTGATATGTTGCGTTGTAACGATCAAACAATTTAATTTATTACAAAACATGGATTTAATTAAAATTGCAGAAGAAGCATTTGCTACTGGCAAACAGCATCCTTCATTCAAAGCTGGTGACACAATCACAGTAGCATACCGTATCGTTGAAGGTAGCAAGGAACGTGTACAGTTGTATCGCGGTGTTGTTATCAAAATTTCAGGTCACGGTGAAAAGAAACGTTTCACTGTACGTAAAATGTCAGGAACAGTGGGTGTTGAACGTATCTTCCCATTGGAATCTCCGGCTATCGACAGTATCACTGTTAACAAAGTTGGTAAGTTCGTCGTGCTAAATTGTACTACTTGCGTGCACTTACCGGTAAGAAAGCCAGAATTCAGGAAAAAACGTGCAAAACGTGTAATTCAGTATTCCCTGAAAAAGACAAAATAAAAGGAGACACCCCAATGGTGTCTCCTTTTATTTTGTAGATACGTTAAATATCATCTGCAAACCGGACTAACAAAATCACGCTAAAAGTCCTGTAATCCTCTGTATAGAAAAAATTTCTTATACACTACACTGGTAGGTTATTTCTATTGAAATACTCCCTTCAAATCATTGTACTCAAAGGTTAATCACCCATTTAGAAATACGGTCTTCTGATTTGAAATCATTCCCTCTATCCCATAATACAACAAAAAGGCCGCCTCATAAGAGACAGCCTTTTTTCATATTTATAAAACTATTACTGACGCTGAGTAGCTGAATAGTTAATCTTCAGTGCGTATGCCTGACGAAGAGCCTGTTTTACTTCTGTTACGATACCCATCTTGGTTTTTGCATCCACCTTCAGGGAAACAGTCATAAACGGTTTATCTTCCTCTTCATGTTTTCACGTTCCTGATAGATGTAGTCTGAACTTCTGAAGATTCAGCGAATTTATCGTTCAACTGAATACGGTCGGTAGTACCCATCTTTTTCTGGAACTCCGGCATCGGCTTACCGATGTAGATGAAAGACACCAAAGATTTCTTTTCCAATTTTCCAACTCTGTAGCCTGAGGAACCTTGAACTGAACCTTCAATGTAACTTCACGCATGGTTGTTACAATCATGAAGAAGAACAACATGGTAAAGATAAGGTCAGGCAAAGAAGAGGTATTCAACTCCGGCATGCCACGCTTACCAGTCTTATTAAATTTTCCCATGATTATTTTCCTCCATATTTTTTAGGTTCTGCTTCAGAAATCTTCTGCGGATAATAGTCTGTGATAGCTTTCTGTTCATCTTCAGAACATTCAGCGAATGTTTTGCCGAACTGAGACTGAGCCAATTCGTTACGCAACTCATTGTAAGCTGCTACCAATTCGTTCTGAACCTGAATATAAGCATCGTAGCTAGTACCCACGTCATTCTGTACAGAGATTACATGCTTTTCTGTAATCATTACGTCACCGAAGAACGGAAGATGTTTTGCATGCTTTCAGGCAAGTTCTCATCGTTATTCGGATTGGCAATGAATTCTTTTGCCTTTTGTCTCAACTGTCTGATATCAGACCATTCTCCACCAACCATCAACTGGTCGTCTTTGTTCAAACGAACCTGAAGAACGTTTCTTTCCTTTACAATAATATCATCTTTCTGCTCCTTGTTTTCAGGCGGAGGCGGCAAACGTCTCGCCAAACCACGGTCAGTATCCATTGATGTTGTAATAAGGAAGAAAATAAGCAACATGAAGGCAATATCGGCCGTAGAACTTGAGTTAATTCCGGGCACTGATCTTTTCTTTTTTGCCATTTGACTTACTCCTTATATTTTAATTAAACTTCAATGATGATATTATTTCTTCAAAATTCCAGACAAGTTAATCAATGTACCGATAGCAGCCAAGCCGAACAATACATAAGTAGAGTACAGCAACATGTCTGTTACCTTCAACATGGTTACATTGGTATATTCTGTACCACCACCCATAATTACAGTTTCAGAAGAACCGATATTATAAGTAACGATCAGCAATACGATTAAAAGAATCAGTCCGATCAAAGACTTGATAGCACCTTTCGGATTGTCTTTCAAAGCTCCACCAAACTGTGCGATAGCTCCTATGAGTGTAGCAACCACAGTTACCGCGAACATACCGTACATCAGGTACATCAGGGCTGGAGTGTTAGCCGGTTCAACCAAACCAGCTGCATTTGTTTCGCTGTATCCTACTCCGTAGAACATGCCCAACACTACCAAAATCAGTGCGATGCATACATAGAATACGTAGTATGATACTTTGTATGATAATTTAGCCATTGTTCTTATTATTTTTTGTATTTCAAGTTGTACTTCATGATCATATCAAGCAATGTGATAGAAGAATCTTCCATCTGGCTTGTAATAGCTTCAATCTTAGACAAGATATAGTTATAGAATACCTGAAGAATCAAAGCAACGATCAAACCGAAGATAGTAGTAATCAAGGCCACTTTCATACCACCTGCTACAACTGTCGGAGAAATATCACCAGCCTGCTGGATTTGGTCGAACGCCATAACCATACCGATTACAGTACCCAAGAATCCCAAAGACGGAGCCATAGCGATGAACAATGTGATCCAAGAGCATCCTTTTTCAAGGTAACCAGCCTGAACACCACCGTAAGAAACAACTGAACGTTCAACTACGTCCAAACCTTCGTCGATTCTCATCAAACCCTGATAGCAGATAGAAGCAACAGGACCACGAGTGTTACGGCAGATTGTCTTAGCACCTTCTACATCACCTTTTTCCAAAGCAGCTTCAATTTTAGCCATCAATTTCTTCACGTCAACTTCAGCCAAGCTCAAGTAAATAATACGTTCAATACAGAAAGCCAAACCAAGTACCAATGCGATAGCAACCAAAGACATGAAGCCTGCGTCACCTTCGATAAACTTAGTCTTTAATTCTTTGTGCAAACCACCTTCTTCAACAACTGCAGGTGCTGCTGCTTCATCAGCTGCTGCTACTTGTTCTGTCTGAGCCGGAGCTGCTGTAGCTGTAGAATCCTGAGCCATAGCTGTCTGAGTCATTCCAAATGAGAGGACTCCCATCACTGCAAGAATTGCAAATAACTTTTTCATTGTGTGTCTTAATTTTTAAGATTAATTAATTAATAGTTTGTTAATTGTTTTTCTCTTTTTTCGCGGAGAGAACGGGATTCGAACCCGTGATACGCTTTTGGCGTATACACGCTTTCCAGGCGTGCCTCTTCAACCACTCGAGCACCTCTCCTTTTTAATCAGCCGGAGCCTCATTTCAGCCATTTTTGTACCCCGCGCTGATTTCAGTCACAAATGTATTCTTTTTTTCGTCTTACATAACATCAAGCCTGCAAAAGTTTACTTTTGAAGTCGAAATTAATAAACTTTAAAAACTTTTCTCCGCATTTGTGAAGACTTTTAAAGCATTTTCCGTGGTCTGGGAGGCGATTTCCGACAAAGGTACTCCATAGATTATCGAAAGACATTCTGCCACCTTCACCAGATTTGCACTTTCATTCCGTTTGCCACGATAAGGCACAGGAGCCAAATAAGGTGAGTCGGTTTCGAGCACGACGCGCTTCAAAGGCACATTCTTCAATACTTCGGGAAGGGTACTTTTTTTGAAAGTAACCACTCCGTTTATACCTAACATAAAAGATTCGTATTCCAACAGCCGTTCTGCATCTTCACTAGTGCCCGTGAAACTGTGGAAGATTCCCCGCAAGGCTGTATGCTTGTAACCCGACAAAACCTCCAGCAGTTCCGGATAAGCTTCCCGGCAATGTATAATAAGAGGCAGGTCGTATTCCAGTGCCCACTTCACCTGTTCTTCAAAGACAATCATCTGCTCCTCACGGAAGGTCTTGTCCCAATACAAGTCAACACCCACCTCACCGATACCATAAAAGCAATGAGAAGAAGAAGTCAGATACCCTTTCACTTTTTCCAGACGTTCCTTCCAACCGGCATCTACCGATGTGGGATGAAAACCAATCATCGGGTAGCAGCAATCGTGCGCCTCACACAGTTTAAGCATAGCCTCGACCGTCGTATCATCAATGTTAGGCATAAGCAAGCGGGTCACTCCTGCCTCAACTGCACGAATCACCGCCAGTTCACGGTCGGCATCAAACTCTTCAGTATAAAGATGGGTATGAGTATCAATCAGGGCGTTCATATCTTTACAATTTACGGTCCATTAAATGACAAACAAACTTCTTCAGTTCTTCTTTAAGAGAGGATTCCACGTTTACTTTATCCAGCAACTCCAGTCCTTCCTTATAATAGGCATCAATGCGAGCCTGACAAAGTTCAGGAACTCCTACCTTATTATATAGAGCTGTAACCGACTGGATTTTTTCTTCAGCCACGTAGTCCGTAGCACGAAGCCAGTTCAGTAACGTTTCCTTATCTTCTCCTTCAGCCAGGCTCAAGGCGGTAATCAGCATAAAGGTCTTCTTATTGCAAAGAATATCTCCTCCAATCTTCTTTCCAAAGACAGCCGGATCACCATACACATCCAGGTAATCATCCTGCAACTGGAAAGCCAGTCCCATCTTAATGCCAAAATCATAGAGCAACTGCGCATCCTTTTCGGGAGCACCTCCCAAGATGGCACCAATTTTCAAGGCTGCCGCAAGCAACACGGAAGTCTTCAGACGAATCATTTCGATATACTCGTCGACCGTCACATCCAGACGATGTTCGAAACTCCATGTCCACTGCTGTCCTTCGCATACCTCAAGGGCGGTACGGCCAAACACTTCCATCACGCGTTCCACACATTCAAGCGGACATTCCTTCATCATGAACTGATAAGCAAGAATCAACATTGCATCCCCGGAAAGGATAGCCGTATTCTCATCCACTTTTTATGTACCGTAGCTTGTTGCGTCGCATATCCGCCTTATCCATCAGGTCATCGTGCAGCAAAGTAAAGTTATGATAGGTTTCAATGCCTGCTGCCTGTGAAAAGATACGGGTCACGTCTTCCTTATATAAATTATAAGCCAATAGCATCAGCACCGGGCGCAAACGCTTTCCGCCCAACCCCAATACATACTCAATCGGATCATAAAGTCCCATCGGCTCCCGCATATAAGAAAGGTTTCCGATATATTCGTGAATCTGCTGTAACAATTGTTCGCTTGTCTGTTGTTTCATGGAAATGTAATTTAAGATAAGAGAAAAAAGAAAGGCTGCAAAAATGCAGCCTTCACTTTATTATAACGGTCAATAGATTACTGCAACTTAAAGGTTACAGGCACGGTATATTTTACACGTACAGCTTTACCACGCTGCTTACCTGGTTTCCATTTCGGCATCATCTTGATCACACGGAGTGCTTCCTTATCCAAGTACGGGTCTACACTACGCATAACCACCGGGTCAACGATAGAACCATCCTGGTTAACCACGAACTGGATGATTACACGTCCCTGTACACCGTTTTCCTGTGCGATAGTCGGATACTTGATGTTCTTACCGATGAACTTCAAACATTCAGCCATACCACCCGGGAATTCCGGCATTTCTTCTACCACCTGGAAAATCTGCTGTTCTTCCGGTTCTTCTTCTTCTACTTCAACCGGTACATACTTGATTTCCACAGCCTGGTTGTTTTCTTCACTTGACTGGATAGTAGATTCTTCTACGTTTGCATCATTTTCTGCAATCTGAAGAACTTCTTCCACTTTCGGAGCTTCAGGAGGAGGAGGTGCCTGCTTCTGTTCTTCCTGTTCAGTGATAGGAATCATTTCCTCTTCAAAGATTGGTTCGGTGATACCGGTATCGGTAGTGACCTGCTTGTCACGTTCTGTCCATTCGAACGCTACAAACATCGCTGCCAAGATCAGTACGAAACCTACCAATAACCACGTGGTCCTTTTTTGCCCCTCGAGGTCCGCTTTCGGCGATTTCTTGACTTCCATAAATGTGTTTATTAAAGGTTAATACTCTATACGTGGCAAGGTAGCATAATTCCCCGAAACTCCGACACCCCAACATAAAAATAATGTAAAACAATGCATATTTTTTATTCCGCACTTGAAATAATCAGCATATCGCCTTACGTGTTCTATGTTTCCCTGTGCGAACGTAGGGTTCACGCAGGGAAACCTACGTTTCCGCCATGAGAAACATAGGTTTTCCGGAAAGGAAACGTAAAAAACACAAACAGGTATCCGAATCAATGCTACAACGTTTTTCATCTCTGGAATCCCAAACGAATTTCTACCTTATATTATAAAGAAGAGTCACCAAAAACTTTATCCAAAACATCCGATATACAAAGGATTTACACTATCTTTGTCAATGCGAAATCTATTTTATCGAAGCCGAAACATGAAAAAAATTATTATTGCCATCGACGGATTCTCTTCCTGCGGGAAAAGTACCATGCTAAAGACTTAGCCAAAGAAATCGGATACATCTATATAGACAGCGGTGCCATGTACCGGGCCGTTACACTGTATTGTCTGGAAAACGGATTATTTAATGCCGACGGAAGCATTCAGGAAGAAGCGCTCCGCCAGCAGATGGGACAAATCCAGATTTCCTTCCAGCTCAACCCGGAAACCCAGCGCCCCATGACCTTCCTCAACGGGAAGAACGTGGAAGAACGTATCCGCACCATGGAAGTCTCCTCACATGTCAGTCCGGTGGCAGCACTCGACTTTGTGCGCAAGGCCTTAGTTCAGCAACAGCAGGAAATGGGCAAGGAAAAAGGAATCGTGATGGACGGAAGAGACATCGGAACAGCCGTATTCCCGAATGCGGAACTGAAGATTTTCGTGACAGCCTCTGCCGAAATCCGTGCACAGCGCCGTTACGAGGAACTGAAAGCCAAAGGTCAGGATGCTTCGTTCGAAGAAATTCTTACAACGTGGAAGAACGCGACCGCATCGACCAGAGCCGGGCAGTAAGTCCCCTGCGCAAGGCTGACGACGCGATTTACTGGACAACAGCCACCTGACCATTGCCGAACAGAAACAATGGCTGAAAGAACAATTTGAAAAAGCTGCACATGCATCACATTGAAATAGATAAGGACTCAGGATTCTGCTTTGGAGTGACGACCGCCATTTCAAAAGCAGAAGAAGAACTGGCAAAGGGCGCACCTCTGTATTGCCTGGGGGATATTGTACACAACGGGCAGGAGTGTGAGCGACTGAAGGAAATGGGATTGATTACCATCAACCACGAAGAATTTGCCCGCTTGAAGAATGTAAAGGTCTTATTAAGAGCACATGGAGAACCTCCTGAGACTTACGAACTGGCCCGGAAAAACCACATCGAAATCATTGATGCCACCTGTCCGGTAGTACTGCGCCTGCAAAAAAGAATCAAGCAGGAGTACGACACCACTCCCCACGACAAAGACAGACAGATTGTTATTTACGGGAAAAACGGCCATGCCGAAGTGTTGGGACTGGTGGGCCAGACCGAAGGCAAAGCATCGTCATCGAGAAGCTGGAAGAAGTCAGCAAACTGGACATGAACAAAGACATCCGCCTGTATTCGCAGACAACCAAGTCGCTCGACGAATTCCGCCAGATAGTGTCCTACATCGAGACCCACATTTCACCGGAAGCTCCTTCCAGTACTTCGATACCATCTGCCGTCAGGTAGCCAACCGCATGCCGCATATCCGGGAATTTGCCGCCAGTCACGACCTGGTTTTCTTCGTTTGCGGACATAAAAGTTCCAACGGGAAAATCCTCTTTCAGGAATGTAAAAAGGTCAATCCCAACTCTTACCAGATAGACAAACCGGAGGAAATTGACAAGGCCTTATTGTCACATGCACATTCCATTGGAATCTGTGGAGCCACCTCTACCCCTAAATGGTTGATGGAAGCGTGTAAAAAAGTTATAATGGACGAATAATAAAGAAGAAAATCAGTTACAATATAAATTCATATTTGTACTTTTGCTTCATAAAAATCAAACTAACAACTAACAATTATGGGAACTATTAAATGTATTGGTATTCTTACATCCGGAGGAGATGCTCCCGGCATGAACGCCGCAATCCGTGCAGTCACCCGCTCTGCCATCTACAACGGATTACAAGTTAAAGGTATCTACCGTGGGTATAAAGGATTGATTACAGGAGAAATCAAGGAATTCAAGACTGAAAACGTCAGCAATATCATACAATTAGGAGGTACCATCCTGAAAACAGCTCGCTGCCAGGAGTTCCGTACACCGGAAGGCCGTCAGGTAGCTTATGAAACTATGAAACGCGAAGGTATCGATGCACTGGTAGTCATTGGTGGTGACGGTTCGTTGACCGGTGCCCGCCTGCTGGCTCAGGAATTTGATGTACCTTGTATCGGATTGCCCGGTACCATCGACAACGACTTGTATGGTACGGACACAACCATCGGATATGACACTGCCCTGAACACAATTTTGGATGCAGTAGATAAAATACGTGATACCGCTACTTCACACGAACGTTTGTTCTTTGTGGAAGTAATGGGACGCGACGCCGGCTTCCTGGCATTGAACGGTGCCATTGCTGCGGGTGCCGAAGCTGCCATCATTCCGGAATTCAATACGGAAGTAGACCAGTTGGAAGAGTTCATCAACAACGGTTTCCGCAAATCAAAGAGCAGCTCTATCGTGCTGGTAGCTGAAAGTGAAATCACCGGTGGAGCCATGCACTATGCAGAACGTGTAAAGAACGAATATCCGCAGTACGACGTACGTGTGACTATTTAGGACACTTGCAGCGTGGTGGACGCCCGACCGCACACGACCGTATCATTGCCAGCCGTATGGGAGTAGCCAGCATCCAGGCCCTGATGGAAGGTCAGCGCAACGTCATGATTGGTATCGAAAACGACCAGATTGTGTACGTTCCGTTTGCCAAGGCTATCAAGAACGACAAGCCTATCGACCGCGAACTGGTTAGCGTATTGAACGAATTGTCAATCTAACAAAACAATTCCATATAAAGAATCCCCCTTCAAAAAGCATTTAAACGTCTTTTGAAGGGGGATTTTTGTATACTGTATTTTCTTCTTTTATTTTCTCCGGCGATTTCTGCGGTGCGTACGTGCATGACGTTTATAACGTATCCAGCGGCGGCGAATCTGCCAGGCGCTCAGTCCTACTACCACCAAAAGAATCAGAATCACAATCCCGCTATTCAGTTGTCGCCTTTTACACGCGACCAGATTTCCAATACATCTACCGTCTTGTCTCCAAAGTCACGTATCATGCACAACGGGCTATCACAGACTTATCGGGATACTGTGTGTTACGCAGCTTCACCTTCTGTGCCTCCGGACCGAAGAAATAGCTGGCATCGACTTCCTTATCCAGGTAGAATCAATACAAGCTTCCAGAATTTCCGGGGCAGCAATGGCACTCACATACCCGTTCTCTTCCATGTTACGCAAAGCGATGTCCGGCCTACAAAGGAAGTTGATAAAATAGCTGGCTGCCTTAGGATTCTTGGCATACTTAGGAATTACCCATCCGTCGTACCACACATTGCTACCTTCTTCCGGAATGGTATAGGCAAGGTCCACTCCTACCGTTGCCGCTTCTTCCATAGCCCACTGTGCGTCTCCGCTCCAGGTCATGTTCATCCAGGCCTTGCCTTTGGTCATCATTTCCTTACCAAAGTCTGCTTCCCATCCGGCCACATTCGGCTTCAACAGTTTCAGATATTTTTCCACCGAGTCCATGGAAGCCGGTGAATAGTCGTTCATCAGGTCAGCCACACTGCGGTACTGTCTTTCAAATCCTCACGATGCGCATACAGCAAAGCCATACCGTACGAATCGCGATAGGCATCCTTCATCAGAATCTTGCCGGAAAACGTTTCTCCCACAGGCACCCCCATGACTTCAGTCTTTTCGGAAACAAACTGCTTGTTATACAGCAGGCCGGCCGTACCCCACATATAGCACACGGCATAACGGCTGGCCGGCAGATCGCCCTTCACCGTCAGTTTATCTATCTGCTGACGGATATAGGGCGCCACTCCGTTCATGTAATTGGGTGAATGAGCAAAAGCCGTATCAATAGGCTGCAACAAGCCTTTGTGCAGCATTCGTTCGATGATATACTCGGAAGGACACACCACATCAAAGTCTTCATGCCCTTTCTCAATTTTTGTCAGCATGATTTCGTTGATGTCAAATGTCTGATACACGATGCGGATATCTTCTCCCGTCTTTTCCTTATAATATTCCTGAAAATCTTCCAGTACGCCTTCACCTATGTAGTCTGCCCAATTGTACACCTTGAGCACGTTTTCGCGCGATTCATTAGCGTTGTAGCATCCTGTCAACAGACAGCACACACACAAAGCCACCCACCAGTTCCACCTTTTCATCTTCTGTTTCATTTATTCTTTGCTTTGTCAGCTCTACGGTTAATAATAATCAGCAGTACCAGTATCACCACAAAAATCACGGCCGACAGCGGACGAAGCTCCGGCGTCAGACCACCCTTGCGGGCATCGGCATAAATATAGGTAGAAAGCGTTTCCAATCCCTGATTTCCAATGGTAAACACCGTTACCGCAAAATCGTCGATGGAAATGGTCAGTGCCAGCAGGAATCCGCTTACCATTCCCGGACGGATTTCCGGAACAATCACTTTCCACAAAGCCTGCATCGGAGTAGCTCCCAAATCGAGCGCGGCCTCATACAGGTTCGGATTCATCTGTTTCAGGCGCGGCAACACACTCAGCACCACGTACGGAGTACAGAAGGTGATGTGTGCCAGCACTACGGTGGTAAATCCTTGGGTAATGCCTAATGACACAAACAGCAGGAACAAGGAAATACCGGTAATAATATCTCCGTTCAATATAGGAATGGTATTGATGAATCCCATGGCTTTCCGGCTGCGGGCCTCAGATTGTAGATTCCGATGGCAGCCACACTTCCCAACAAAGTCGATACCGTCGCAGCAATAAAGGCGATGGCTATTGTATTTATCAGCGCATTCATCAGGGAATGATGTGCTCCGGTGTTACACAAGGAGCGGTACAGATTGAGCGAAAAGCCGGTCCAGTTGCCCAATACCTTTGCATCGGTAAAGGAATAAATCACAATAATCAATATCGGAGCATACAGCAACAACAGCAAGACCCAAAGATAGGTCTGCATCAGCACTTTCTTTACCATACCTGTCCTCCTTTCTCTGAATCACTCTTTTCATCAGAACTAAAGAGTGAAGTGGCCGCAATCAAGAACAGCATAATCAAGGAAAGGGCTGCTCCATAGTTCCACATACTGTTGTTGATATTCTCCTGAATAGTCGTACCAAACAACTTAATGTTGTTCATGGTCAGCAATTCTGCAATGGCAAAGGTAGAGATGGTCGGCATAAACACCATCATGATGCCGCTCACCACTCCGGGCATGGACAGAGGGAACACCACCTTCCAGAACACCTGGAAAGAGTTGGCTCCTAAATCCTGTGCTGCTTCCACATAACTCGTCCATCTTCTGAAGGGTATTGTAAATCGGATATATCATGAAAGGAATAAAGTTGTAAATCATTCCGAATATCAATGCTCCCTCTCCTAAAGGCAGACTGGCAAAGTCGAACAAAGCTACGGTAGCCAGCGTACGTATCAGGATGTTGACCCACATCGGCAGGATAAACAGCAGAATCAGCGTACGCGAATAGCTTGAATTACTGCGGCTCAGAATCCAGCCGCCGGATACCCCAACACGATACAACCTATCGTAGTCAGTATAGCTATACCGATGGAATAAATAAAGGTATTGACTGCTTCCGGATGGGCCAGGAACTTCCGGAAGTTTTCAAGTGTCATACGACCTGCATCATCGGTAAATGCATATACCACAATCAGCAGAAGCGGAACAATCACAAAATGATAGAGAAAATGAGATAAGGAAGTGTCCAGCTTCGGCGTGAAAGAAAAACAAACGCAGTTTATTCATCGTTCCTCCTGTTTTACACGTACCCGAATATCTTCAGGAGCAATGGAAATGCCTACACGGTCTCCATCATCCCACACATCGTTCGTATCGACAAACACATTCTCATCCCAGTCTGACCATACCGTCAGGTGGTAATGGTTTCCTTTGTACAAAATAAACTTGACTTCTCCGGTCAGCATGCCGTCTTCTGCATTGTCCAGCAAGTTGATTTTTCCGAAATCCACGTCTACCAGCACATCGCCTAATGGCACTCTCTGAAGGTCTACCGGTGCACACTCAAACTCACATCCCAAGAATTCCACATGAGTTTCATCGATAAGCTTACCTTCAAAAGTATTGCAGATACGCTCTTTCTTCATAATGTGAATATCAAACGGCTTGACCAGCATACCCACTTCGGTTCCGGCCTCGAAAGCGTGATAATCCTGCACCACAAACTCATAGCCGTGGCACAATACCACCATTTCATAGTGTACTCCCTTAAAGATACACGATTGTACGGTACCACGAAGCTGTGCCATATCCGACACCGGGAATATATACAAATCCTCCGGACGAATCACCACATCCACCGGCGTGTTTTCGCCGAATCCTTCGTCCACACATTCAAAGTCACGGTCACAGAAATGTACCAACTTATCTTTCACCATGACTCCGTTCAGGATATTACTTCTCCGATAAAGTCGGCCACGAACGAGTTAATCGGCTCATTGTAGATGTCGGTAGGGGTACCAATCTGCTGGATACGTCCCTCACTCATCACCACGATGGTATCACTCAATGTCAGGGCTTCTTCCTGGTCGTGCGTCACGTACACAAAGGTAATGCCAGCGTCTTGTGCATTTCCTTCAGCTCCATCTGCATGTCCTTACGCATTTCAGGTCAAGCGCAGCCAGCGGCTCGTCCAGCAACAATACTTCCGGCTCGTTCACAATGGCACGAGCAATGGCCACACGCTGCTGCTGTCCACCCGAAAGCGAGTTGACATCGCGGTACTCATAATCGGTCATGCCCACCATTTTCAAGGCAGCCTTTACTTTTTTTAAGTACCGTATCCTTGGCATCTTTTTCAGTTTCAAGCCAAAAGCAATATTGTCATACACATTCAGATGAGGGAATAAGGCATATTTCTGGAAAACCGTATTGACAGGACGCTTGTGAGGAGGAGTCTGGGTAATCTCCTCCCCTGCAATACGAATCACCCCTTCCGAAGCGGTCTGAAATCCCGCTATCAGGCGCAGCAAGGTCGTCTTACCGCATCCCGAAGGGCCCAAGATGGTTACAAACCCTCCCTTTTTGATGGATAAATTGATATTATCCAAGGCTGTTTTTTCACCAAAAAACTTTGATACACCCTTTACCTCTATAATAGGTTTTATTTCACTTTGCATCATTTCTTGAAAATTAGTTCGCAAAGTTACATATTAATTCATTTCACAAGGCATATCACCCTTATTTTTCTTCCTTTATTTTTAATTAGTCCAATAGAAACAAGCTATTTTGAATATTTATTCATCGCTCCTGCTTCAACCCGGAGAAATACATTTCCAGTAGTTTCTAGCTGCCGAGAAAGACGTGGCCCGCCCTTCCAGCACATCTTTTCCTGCAAAGGAAGCAAGGAAGCGATTTCCGGATTCTGATAGAAGCTGTCGCGCAAATGCTCATTGATGGTTTCATACATCCAGTATTTGGCCTGCTCGTTCCGACGGTGTTCAAAATAACCGTTCTTGCGGACGAAGTCGATGTAGCATACACATATCCAGATTTCCTTGACACCAATATTATAGAATCCGGAATACGTCAGCACCTGAGGAGTCCATCCGGATTCGGGAGCCCGGGAAAGATGGAGTGCATTACGGAAATGCGTAGCCGCCAACTGTGCTTCTCTACATTGTTCCCATCGGCCTTATTGATAATGATACCATCGGCCATCTCCATGATACCGCGCTTGATGCCCTGCAACTCATCGCCCGTACCGGCCAGCTGAATCAGCAGAAGAAGTCTACCATGGAATGTACGGCTGTTTCACTCTGGCCTACTCCCACAGTTTCGACAAAGATTTATCAAATCCGGCAGCCTCACACAAGATGATGGTTTCACGGGTCTTACGGGCCACACCGCCCAATGAGCCCGCCGAAGGCTGGGACGAATAAAGGATTTAGGATGTACCGACAATTTTTCCATTCGGGTCTTGTCACCCAAGATACTTCCTTTGGAACGTTCACTGCTGGGGTCTATGGCTAACACGGCCAACTTTCCTCCTTTTTCTTCAAGTACATGCAGTCCGAATACATCAATCGACGTACTCTTTCCGGCACCGGGCACTCCGCTGATACCGATACGGATAGAATTACCCGAATAAGGGAGGCATTTTCAATGACCTCCTGTGCCAGCACCTGATGTTCCGGCTTGACACTTTCTACCAGCGTGACCGCCTGACTCAGCATGGTCACATCGCCTTTCACAATACCTTCCACATACTCGGCAGCAGAATACTGACGACGTTTGGGTTTCTTTCTCAGATTCAGATAAGGATTAACAATGGAGGGTTGTTCCACTCCCTGGTTCACAGTTAACCCCTTATAAGCTTCGTTGTTTTCGGGGTGTTCCATAAAAGTTTTTATTTTTCAGACGATTTCAGCCGGGCTTTCACACGGATGGTAATCATTCGGTTGGTTAGGGTCATCGGTAATCATCAGGACACGGGGCGTACCTTTCACACGGTGAAGATTTTGTGCCAGCACAGTAATCTTTCATCTTGGTCGATTCACCCGG
>ENA-OQCS01000573-OQCS01000573.1-human-gut-metagenome-genome-assembly--contig:-NODE-573-length-20446-cov-6.125794_pt1 | contig 20446 bp, 21 predicted proteins | sample MGYA00242757_ERZ504575 | MGnify/ENA primary metagenome ERZ504575 (study PRJEB26092, sample SAMD00036297) | human gut metagenome | host: Homo sapiens | study: EMG produced TPA metagenomics assembly of... | reverse complement strand
TCCATTCTGCTTCATCAATATACAGACAGGAGAGATACTCATCTCCTTCTTTTCCGTATTTTAATTCGCCATCCTTATAGAGCATCTGGGTAGTACCATACATATCTACATACATCACTTCAGAATCTTCATAATCATATACCTTTGTATTCTGCAGTATATATTCACAGGTAGCTTCATAGCTTTTATGATTGCTTACAAGACTGTCTGTTTCTCCTGCTTTCATCATCTGTTCCAGTGCATTGTCTTTTGTCAGTTCAGGTAACGTATCCGATGCCTGGACACTCACACATCCTGCTCCCAGAGTTCCCATAATCAGTGCCGTCACAATAATCATTCTTTTCTTCATTTTTTAGTCTCCTTTCTTTTGAATGTTTTTGTTGGCTATATTATTTATATTTTTATATTATTTGAATTTAATTCCCTTGTCCATATTTTTGCGTGAATAGTCAAAATATAGCGTAAAAAGGCCTTCATATGATTTGATTTTGCCTTCTGCCAATGGTATACTTATTTTTAATAGGTAACCTGACCATTATCTATCTTTATGACAGGAGGGTTTTATGATAGCATTGCGTTATTTCTGCGGATTTTCTCTTCAGATTTTTCCTTATGCATTTTTCTGTTTGTATCCATTTCGGGATCGTTTCCGCTTAAGCACAAAAAAAGACAATGCTCATGGCACTGTCCATTTTTATTGTAATGGTCATTCCGTTTTCTCTTATCGCACAGTTCAACATTGGCGGTGATTACAAAGAGCTAATCTGGAATGTTATTTTTTATATTGCCCTGCTACTGTTCGGAGTGTTGTATTGTTTTATCATCCAGGCAAAAATAGCAGAAAAACTATTTGTATTTTTTGTTGTAATGAGCTACGGATTCTTTGTTACAAGCACCGTTACCTTTTTGCACCGTACTTCCGGTTTCCATCCGATTATTTTATGTATCCGCCCTTTGCACTGGCTCTCACACTTATCATAAATCTGGTTCTTGCGAAACCATTTCTCATACTGATGGAGCGAATCCGTACTATGATCAATGCAGATCTGGAATCACGGATCTGGAAGATTCTCTGCTCCCTCCCTGCTTTGTTTATTCTGATTGCCAGCATTGCACAGTTCTCAAGCATAATAAATCTTTCCAATAATATAGTTGTCCATGTTATGTTTGTACTGTTTGCAGTATTTGCTTTCATGGTGTATGCCGTATTCTTCAGTGTCATGGGATACATCCGCAGCAAACAGGAAGAACAGCGGATTTCCGAGCGCATGCTGGAAAGCTACCGGAATCAGGCAGAAAACAACGAACATATTCTGGAAATACACCATGAGATCCGGCATCATATGAATGCCCTGTCCTCCTATCTTAAACAGGAGGACTATGCAGGTGCCAGACAGTATATACAGAAATTTACTGAAGAAGCCGAACAGCTTCCTTTTGTCACCTACACAGCCAATGCTCTGGTTAATTCCATCCTTTCAGAATTTGCAGAACGTGCCAGCCGTTATAAAGCCATAGTGGAGTACAGTATTATCATTGGCAGAAGACTCAACATGGAAGACATTGATTTGTGCCGGATGTTGACAAATATATTGGAAAATGCAGTAGAAGGGTGTCAGAAGGTTTCTGAAGGACAGCGGGTCATCCGGCTGAATCTCCATTCAAAGGGAAATTTTCTGTTTATTAAATGTGAAAACTCCTGCAATGAGGATAACTTGAGAATCACGAATGGAAAATATAAATCCAGTAAAAAGAACAGTGACAGACACGGTTACGGTCTTAAGATCATCAATGGAATCGCCGAAAAATACAATGGTATACTGAGCGTACAGGTACGTGGTGGCTTTTTTGCTGTAACAACAACACTTTGTCTTGACGAAAATAACGAATAATAGGGGGGCTTTCACTATGTACCATATTGCCATCTGTGATGATGAACCGATTTTTTTAACACAGATATCAGAAATGATCATCGATATTTTAGCATCCATGGGAGAATCCTGTGAGATTCGAAAATATACTTCTATTTCAGAATTAAAAAATACATTGCAGAATACTCCCAAAAGCTGTGACATTCTGATTCTTGATATTATGCTGGGTGAAAACAATGGGATCAGCTTTGCAGAATGTCTCCGTGACACTGAAAACCAAATTCCCGTTATCTTCATTTCCAGCAGTAAGGAATTTGTATTCGATGCATATTCTGCTGAACCTGTAGGTTATATCCTTAAGCCGGTCAGCCGTCAAAAACTTGCAGAAGCACTAACCCGTGCAATCCGACATCTGATCCCGAAATCCATTATAATCGACACTCCGTCCAGAACTGTATCCTTTCATATCAGGGATATTACCTATATTGAAATAATCAATAAAGAACTGCAGATTCACCTTCAGGACGGTACTGTCACGAAGATATATAAATCCCTTTCTGCAGTCCGTGAAATTCTGCCGAAAGATATCTTCGTGCAATGTCACAGATGCTACATTGTTTCTCTGTATGCTATCCGTTCAATCAGACGCTTTGAAATCACACTGAATAATCATGAAATAATCCCGGTCAGCAAATACAGCTACCGGGATGTCCAGGAACAATTACAGCAATACGCTGCAAAATGGTTTTAATTTTTCCAAACAGCAGAAAACGGCGGTCTTATCGACCGCCGTTTTCTCATTGATATTTTGCAACAAGCTCTCCGGCATTTGCTTTCACATCATCGGAAACAAGCCCCGGGAATTCCTCTTCCAGTTCATTCAGGATATTCAGAATATCTTCTTTTTCCTGACCGGTACTGATAACAACCTCGCAATAGTTGATCTTCTCCATACCTGCCACTGAGGTTTCCAGCTGCATAATATAATCCACATGCGGATTCCCATATAATCGGATCAGATCCTCCTGCGACCTTGCTTTCATCTTAAAGTTCAATGCATATTTCAGGTTCCGTTTCATACTATAATTTTTGTCAGTTCCGAGTATGCTGTCCACAAAAATAGATAGTGGATTTCTTCCCTCCATGGCAGCCGTTGTTGTTGTCATTCCGGACCATCTTGGATTAATTTCGATAATATACCATTCTCCTGCCCGGTAAACCAGATCGACTTGCACTGTTCCTTCAAATTTCAAACTCTGTGCCATATTAAGCAGTTCTTCCTGTACCTTTTCAAAATGATAGGAAGGATCCGTCACCGGACCAAATTTTACAGAGCTTAACGGATCTGTAATGCCCTCTTTTGTTACAGAAAAGGCAATCGGCGGAAGGACACTGTAACGTCCCTCTACACCATGAATTTCCGTTCCGAACTGTTCTCCCTGGATCAGTTCTTCCACCATTATATCTGAATTGTTCCGATCGGAATTAAGAAAGCTCTCTACTTCCTCATAGGAGTTCATGACTTCCACTCCGATTGACCCTGCACCTAATGTATCCTTCACAATGACCGGAAAGTTCATTTCCTTAATCCGATAAAAAACATATTCCTTATATACATTTATACTGACACCCGGATTCTTCTTCTCCGCAAGAAACAGCTCATGGTGAATATAGATTCCCTTTGCCGCTTTGACAAAGCTGCGGAACATGATATTACTACGCCACTTATCAAATGCTGCCACTGACACCAGCGTATTATTGGCAATGGTTGCAATTCCTCTTTTCTGTAATTCCTCAGCAATGAGAGCGGTCTTGATCGGTACCCAGTCAAAGGGAACGGCTCCCGATGCAATTGCTACAGCAATATCCGGCTTCTGCTGTGCAATCAGCTCTGCCGTATCCTCCGCACTCATTCCACTCTCCAAAAGCACGTATTTCACCTTCTCAGGTTTTTTGCAGATTTCCCCATCTGCCACGTCAAAAATGTAAGAACCATTCAGGGGTCCTGCTACAACAAATTCGCAGTCCGGATAAAGCCGGTCCATTTCATCCCAGGTATCTGCCCGGAACGGCTGGTAGGTTGTTTTTGTTGATGAATTGGAATGTGCTGATGTTGACGCACTATAAAATACAATACGCATAATCTCTTCCTCCGCCTATTTTCTATGATTCAAACTGTGCCTGATATAATCTGGCATAGGCTCCGTTTTGTGCTAATAGCTCTTTGTGACTGCCCTGCTCCACGATATGCCCGTTCTCCATAACCAGGATCACGTCTGCATTGCGAATTGTGGACAGACGGTGGGCAATGACAAAGCTTGTCCGTCCCTCCCGCAGCTTATCAAGTGCCTGATCAATCATGGCTTCGGTTCTGGTATCTACAGAACTTGTTGCCTCATCCAAAATGAGAATATTCGGTTTCACAAGAAATGCCCTGCAGATCGTCAACAACTGCTTTTCTCCGGCAGAAAGGCTTGACATTTCATTGGAAATTACGGTCTGATAACCATCAGGCAGTGTACTTACAAACTGATCCACGAAGGTCTCCCGGCATGCATTCCGGAATTCTTCTTCCGTGATTTCCCGTTTCAGACCATATTTCAGATTGTCCCTGATCGTTCCTTTATACACCCAGGTGTCCTGCAGAACCATTGCAATGTTCTCCCGCAGGCATGCTCTTGTAAGGTCGTGAATTTCTACTTTGTCATCAAAAATAATTTCTCCAATGTTTACTTCATAAAATCGTTCGATCAGATTTACAAGTGTTGTCTTGCCGGCACCAGTTCCTCCAACAATAGCGACCATCTGGCCCGGTTCTACAACAAGGTTCATATGTTCGATCAGCTTCCTCTCAGGTACATAAGAAAAGCTCACATCCCGGAAATCGATCTTTCCCTGCAACCGGTAGCTCTCTCTGGCTTCCGGTTTTTCTTCAGCCTGATCTTCACTGTCTAACAGCTCATAGATCCGGTCAAGAGACGCTATTCCGGACTGCAGTGAAGAATACGCCTGGGACAGCTTGGAAAAGGGTGTCTGAAACTGTCTGGTATACTGAATAAATGCCTGCACATCTCCGACCGTCATCTGTCCGGATATTACCCGTAAAGCACCTCCCAATGCCGCAATCACATAATTCAGATTCGTAAGAACCGGGACAATGGCTGAATCAAGTTCGATACGGCCATAGCTTTGAAGGAAGATTCATACAGCAGACGATTCTGCTTCCTGAAAGCTTCCACGAACTTCTCTTCCTGACCATAAAGCTTCACAATATTGTGTCCGTTCACACTCTCTTCCACATTACTGTTAATCATTCCGGTATAATACCACTGCTTCTGATATTCCTTACGCACAAACCTAGAAATCAGGGTCACAATCCAGCCCGAGACCGGAATAATGATCACAGTGATCAATGCCAGCCTCCAGTTAATTGCAGTCATCATGACAATCATCCCGACCAGCTGGAAAATACTGTAAATCGTATCTGCACCTGAAGAATTCAGAGTCGTGACCACATTATCAATATCATTTGTGGTCCGGCTCATGATATCTCCGTGACTGTTTGTATCAAAATAATTTAATGGCAGCGACCATAGCTTTGTCTCTACCTGACTGCGCAATTCTTTCGCCGTATCAGAGATGATCCGTGTGGAAAACCATGCGGATAGCCATTTCGATACGAACTGGATCAGAAAAATCACGCTCGATATCCCTGCCCAGAAGAAAAAACGGTCCCAGTGAATGTTACTGCTTACCGGGTTTGACATATCCTGTACAATGGAATCCGTTGCATACCCCAGATACTGCGGTCCCAGCGCTGTAGCAACCGCTGAAATAATAATACTGAACAGCATAAGAGCGGTCAGCATCTTATTTTTAAAGAAGAAGAGCTTTAACAGCCGCTTGAAAGCCCCCTTTTGTATGGTCTTTTTCTGCTTTGTACTCATGATGCCACCTCCTTATCTGTGGGCTGGGAAGCCACAATTTCCTGATAAGTCCGGCTGCTTTGCATGAGTTCTTCATGTGTTCCAACCGCTTCAATACGTCCCTGATTCATCACAAGGATCTGGTCAGCATCCTTAATGGTACTGATTCTCTGTGCAACAATAATCACAGCCGCATTCTGTGTAACCGGCTTCAGTGCTCTTCGCAGCTCCTGGTCTGTCCGGTAATCCAGTGCAGAGAACGAATCATCAAACAAATAGATGGAGGGTCTGCGGACAATTGCTCTTGCGATTGCAAGCCGCTGCCGCTGCCCGCCCGAAAAGTTTGTTCCCCCTTCGGAAACCTTCATCTTAAGACCACGTTCGTTTTTCTCCACGAACTCCTTTGCCTGCGCAATCGAAAGAGCCTCCCAGAGTTCTTCCTGTGTTGCATCCGGTTTTCCATCCCGCAGATTGTCCTCCAGTGTCCCCGAAAACAGGAAAGCCTTCTGCGGAACCATGCCGATTGCCTGATCAAGCTCATGCCTTAACAGCTTCCGGACATCCATGCCATCTACGAAGACCGTCCCCTCTGTCACATCTGCAAGACGTGGAATCATATCAAGCAAGGTAGTCTTACCACATCCGGTAGATCCGATAATCGCCGTCGTTTTACCCGGCTGTGCGCAGAAGGAAATGTCCTTCAATACAGGCTCCACCTGCTCATTATCCGGTGCATAGGAATACGTCACATGTTCAAAACATATTTCTCCCCGGAACTGCTCTGGCAAAAAAGCATCCTCTCTGTCCTGAATTTCACTTTCACTGTTTAAAATCTCTTCAATACGTGTAACCGATACCTCGGCTCTTGGTAGCATAATAAAAATCATGGAAGCCATCAGGGTTGCTGTCAGAATAAAGGATATGTAGGTTACGAAGCCGATCACCTGTCCAATCTGTACCTGACCGTTTCCCGCCATACGGCCGCCAAGCCAGATCAGCGAAATATTGGCAAAGCTCATTGTCAGGGTAAAGATTGGCTGCATCAGCCCTGTAATCTTACCGATGCTGGTATTAATCCTTGAAAGATCTCCGTTAATCCGTTCAAAGCGTTCCTTCTCGCCTTGTTCCTTCGTAAAGGCCTTTACCACACGGACACCGGAAATCTGATCCCTGAGTACGGTATTCATCTCATCTATTTTCGTCTGCTGTTCTCTATAATAAGGAAGGATCAGCTTTAAAAATACCACAGAAACCCCAAGCAACAGGGGTATCGTCACAAGCAATACCACCGAAAGCTTCACGCTTTGGGACAAGGCAAGCACAAGACCTCCGATAAACATCATCGGTGCTGCAATAATCGCGGTAAATAAGAACGTAATAAACTGGGTTACCTGCTGTACATCGTTTGTTGCCCTGGTAATCAGCGTAGGAGCTCCCATGCTTCCGATCATCCTGCGTGAAAAATACATCAGCTTCTCATAAACCTGCTCCCTCAAATCCCGTCCGGTCATCAGTGCCACCTTTGCTCCGAAAATACCAGCCAAGGTTGATAGCAGAAACTGAATAAGAGCTATTCCTAGCATGAGAATTCCCTGCTGCATGATATATGCAGCATCCGCATTCGCCACACCATAATCGATCACTCTGGAATTGATTGTTGGCAGATACATGGTTAAAAAGGACTGACCAAGCTGCAGTAAAATGACCAGTATCAAATGTCCCTGTATGGGCTTAATACTCTTCGCAAAAATCCGGTCATGCCTGTCCCTCCATAAAATCATCAATAACGGAAGCATATGCATCCATCATCTTACACCCCGGCATACCCGGAAATGCATTTACCTCTGCCAGCACATACTCTCCATCACCAATCATAAGATCCAGTCCGATAATTGGAAGATTAAATATGGACGCTACCTTTTCACAGAATACCTTTTCTTCTTCGGTAAGAGTCTTCTCCTGTGTAGTTCCACCCACATGTACATTCGAACGGAATTCATCAGGATTCGATGCATGGCGCTCCATCGAAAAATAATATCTGCCATGGAGAACAACAACACGGATGTCTCTTCCTTTGGAAGTAGCAATATATTCCTGTGCCACATAAGCCTGTCCATAGGAAAGAGTTGCAAAGTAATCCTTAAGCTCCTGGCCGTTATGGATCAGTTCTACACCAATCCCGCCAAATCCACTGTCCGGCTTCACAACAAATGGATAACCAAAACGACCAGACAGTGTTTCGGGATCAGAATCTTTGAAAAACACCATCGTATCAGGCACCCGTATTCCATTCTGTGCAAGTCTCTGATAAGTTGCAATCTTACTTCTTGCGACCTGAAGCTCACGCAGATTTAAAATAGATGGAATTCCCGCATCCTGAAGCATATTCTCCAGAATAAATCCATCCGTGGATCCAAGCAGTGGCCAGAAATAATCCGGCTTTTCCATTTTTTCGCCCAGACAGGTGATCGCAAGTTCCCCGTTCCTGCAAATTTCAATCGTGGAATATTCGCAGAAAAGCACTTCCTTATCTTTACCTATCAGTGCCTGCATCTGCCTTCTTCCATTTGTCTTAACATCTTCCACAGTACTATCCTGGCTTGCTACTAAAGCTAAAATTTTCATAGGCTCCCCCTTTTATTTTCACAAAGTCCTTCCATTTATTTTACAAGCTCCACTCCGTATTCTGTCTGACTGAAAAAGAATTTCCGCTGCAGTTCATTCCGGATGATGTGCACAGGCTTCAGCTGTGCCGGCGCAATTCCCTTCATTATCATCAGATCACGGTATAAGCTATATGTCTCCGGCTCTAAGATATTTAACTTAGTTGGCGCACAGATTCCTTTTGCCACCTTATCTCCCATGGACGGATTGGCCTTAGCAAGATTCCTCTCCAGAAAAAAGCGGATTTCCTTTGCTTTCATCCCCTCCGGAAGGCTTTCGATTTCCATAAAATAAGTATAACGTGGAGGAACATGTTCAACATCCGGATATACTGTAAAATCAATCATGTCAAAGCCAAGCTGCTTTGCTGTATCCTCTGCGGCAGTCCTGAGTGCACTTCTGTTGTCTTCTCCCCATAACACTGACTGTCTGATCAATACGTCCGATGAATTCCAGAATCGGCAGATTCTTATATTTTCCTGCAATCTTTACCGCATCACGCATACGATACCGGTAAAAACCGGAAAGATTCGTAACAATCACTTCATATTCTTTACCTGTCTCAAGCTGATCTATCGTTACTATTTTGGAGAAATCATCATCTGCGTCTGTCGGCAGAAATTCATAGAACATACTGTCCGGAACCGGCACGCTCTTCTCATCATTTAACCGGTACGGGACACTGATCATGCCTTCAGATGCATTAATTCCGGTAAAATAACGGGCTATTTTTTCTCCCATATATTTCTCTTTGATCTTATCAGCATAAACCTTAAATCCACCGGAACCGACACCGGTAAGGAACTGTGCATGAGGCCACAGCTTCGGTACAATCGGTTCCTCAAACCCCTGCATGAAAATTCCCCTCAGTTCCTGCGCTCTCTCCGGCATGGGCTGAATTTTCTTTAAGAGACTGGAACGGACTTCCTCTGACATTTTAATACCCAGATCAATCGTTCCCTGTTCAATATCATTAACCAGAAGCTCCCAATTCTGTTCCATATAACGCAATACTTCCAGTAAAAATCCAAGAAAGTTCGCTGCCATATTCGTAAGATCCTGGTCCATCAGTCCGAAACGTGCATGCAGATATCTGGTGTTGGTTTCCGATTCCGGATAAATTGCTTCATCGGGAGATGTAAAACTCATTCCGAGGTAAGGGCGGAATTCACCGATCATTTTTACTGACAAAGCTCCATAAGTAACACCGCTTTTCACGTGCTGGATCTCTGCAATGGATTCCGCAATGGACATATTCCGTCCGTTGATCCAGTCTTCTCCGAGTTCTTTTGCGACCAGCCCCATACGGTAGGGACCATTATACTTCTGAAAAACCTGAAAAGCCTCTTCCGTCAACGGTATACGCTTGGGATTTCCAACCGTTCCTGAAGACTTGTTATAATGTACAACCTTACCGGAGGTAATCAGATTCTCCTCCCCATCCTCACTCATTCTTAAAATATAGCCTGCATAATCATCGTATACACTGACCGGAACCTTCTTCTGGTATTCTTCTATGGAATGAATATCCGCAAAGCCATATTTCCTTCCATATTCCGTATCCTTATTCTGTTCCAGAATCCTTAAAAGCAGCTTTTCATTTTCCCCCATGGGATTCTCTGCCATCCGATTCAATGCTTCCACTACCGGTATTCCCAATTTGATCTGTTGCAGATTTCCCTGTCCGGCAGGTGTTAATTTTCTCTCTTCAATTGCCATATTCTTTTCCCCATTTTCATCCGTCTTTTATTGTTCGACTGTCAAAATACTGTCAAATCCGGTCGCTTCAAATACTTCCATAATAATTTCATTGACATGCTTTACAACCATACTTCCCTTTGCTGCATTCATTTTCTTCTGACAGGATAAAAGCACTCTTAATCCGGCACTGGAAAGATATGCAAGATCGGTAAAGTCCAGAACAAGCTCGGTAACTCCATCAAGCTTTTGGAAAATCTCCTTCTCAAATTCCGGTGCTGTTGCAGAGTCCATTCTTCCTTCCAAAGCAACCTCCATTTTCTTTCCCTGTGTTTTAACATCAAATTTCATTGATTTAACCCCCTCCATTATCCTTTTATACCATCATAGCCTTGAGAACCTTTTTACTAATATCTCGTGTAACTTTCTCTATTTTTTCTTCCTTCTTTTAACTGTTTTTATATCTTATATTATATATTATTATTTGAATTCAGTTTCTCCGTCTTATATTTTTGCGTGAATAGTCAAAATATAACGCAAAAAGACATCCATCTGATTTGATTTTGCCGTTTGCAAAGTTCTTCTTTTGATAAAAGATTAACTTCCTGATTTTCTATATTCCGTATTACTGAATTTTGATTTTCACAATTCTTAGGCAGCTCATTCTGCTGGAAATACCCATCCCGGCGGCGATAATGGCGGGCGGTACATTTCCAAGGAAGAAATTGAAATCCAAGGGACGTTCGCATTTCCGAAATAAAAAAGTTTCTTTTTAAAATAGAACCAGCATTCGTCAATAGGCTTATTTAAATGCGGTCATTTTTATAAATCTTCTGGTTTCCAACAAAACAGCAACTGTTTTCTGTCATAAACCGATTTATTTTGTAGTTTGCATTGGAAGATATTCACTAATATGCCCTTAAGTTGACGCTAGGTTGACCACATTGAGGTTGTACCTTTTTGAAACTGATTGCTGACGGATTCTTTAAAAGCTTCTTTATATCCATTGATCAGTGAGAAATAACCGATTTTAAGCAACATCCTTCTGGCATATTCTTTGTCAGTAATTATCAGATCTTTCTTTTCTTCCAGAAAAGTAATCTGTTCATCATATGTTGAAAATTGCTTTTTCTCCAAGTTTTTCACCACCTCTCACCAGTTTTAATATTTTGTTCGTATAAATAACGAAAGGCCCCCGAAGGAGCCTTCCGGACTATGGGCTTCTCAAGTTCCATAGTGCGATCACTAGGTACATCATAGCCTTTCCAAACAGATTTGCCAAGGAGAACATACCCGTTTTAGTTTATGTTCGTCCATGCCAAATAATGCATTTAAGACAGTTCAGCAGAGTGCGAAAGACGCGGTCATAAAAACCATTCCATCTTCTCCCTCACATCCGCATGCTTCAGATAAATAACATTAAATTCTCTGACTATGGGCTCACCCTTCAGTGTAAAGATTCCAAGCTCCGGGTCGCTTTGGGCAAGTACTTCATATACAAATGAAATTCCATACCCGGACTTGATCAGGTCGATGATCATTTAAAGCTGGAAATACATATATGCCGGTGAAAACGCTCCAAAGATTCATTATGCTCCAGAAGCTTTTCCTCCAGGATAGCCAGCGTTCCGGAGCCTTTTTCGCGATGGATCAGAGTTTCTTTCAGAATCTCCTCTACAGATACTTCACGGCCTGCAAAGGATGATCCTTCGGGCAAATCCCCACAAAAGGTTCCCGGCGATATAACTGGCTTCCGAATCTGTTTTTGTCAAAAAATCCTTCTATGATGGCATAATCCAGAGTATTTTGTTCCAATAGATGCAAAAGATGCTTTGTGTTATCCACGATCAGAGTCAATGCCGTATCCGGCTGATTTAAAAAATCGTGAATCCTGTCTGTGATCACATAGTCACCAATGGTCTTGGTTGCACCGATACGCAGTTCCCGGAGACCATTGTTTTTATCTTTTCCCTGAGAAAATTTTCACGCTGCTGAACCGATCGCAGGTAATCCTCCAGCATCTGCGCTGCAGGGGTCTTGATCAGTTTTCTGTTTTCATAAAGAAAAAGACGGCAGCCATATTCCTTCTCCAAAAACTGGATATGCTGGGTAACTGCCGGCTGGGTAATATGTAACAGCTCTGCCGCCTCCCTGTAATTCATAACATTGCATACAGCCATAAAGGTTTCCGTTCTGTGATCTAACATAATCTTTTTGAACTCTCCCATTCTATTGATATCAGAATTTCATAAGTATTACTTATCTTATAATAAAAAACTCATAAATTGATTTTATCATTCATAAAGCCTATAATCAATAAAAGAAACGCCGTATACATCAGAGAACAGTAACGGCTATATAAAGGAGATACTGAATGATGAATGACGAAAAACCAGTAACATCTGACAACAAAAAGCTGAGTCCCGAGGAAATCAAGCGGGTAAAGGGTCTCGGATGTCTTCAGGACAAACGATATGATGACATCTTTAATATTCGGGTCATCACAGGAAATGGACATATTACCACAGATGAACATCGTGCTATTGCAGATGCAGCAGACAAATTCGGAAATGGCCAGATCACTATGACAACCCGCCTGAGTATGGAAATCCAAGGAGTTCCTTATGATAATATTGAGAAAACCATTGCTTTCCTTGGAGAACACGGCCTGATGACAGGCGGAACCGGAGCCAAAGTGCGTCCTGTTGTCTCATGCAAGGGAACAACCTGCCAGTATGGTCTGATTGATACCTTTGCACTCAGCAGGAAGATTCATGAGCGTTTTTATGTGGGTTATCACGATGTAGTGCTCCCGCACAAATTCAAGATTGCAGTTGGCGGATGTCCTAATAACTGTGTAAAACCTAATCTGAATGATATGGGAATTATAGGTCAGAGAATCCCAAAACCGGATGCAGAGAAATGCCGGGGATGTAAGAAATGTCAGATTGAAAAGAGCTGTCCTGTCCATGTCCCGAAATTAGTTGACGGTAAACTTTACATTGATCCTGAAGAATGTATCCATTGCGGACGCTGCAAAGGAAAATGTCCATTCGGCGCAGTACCGGAATATCAGAATGGTTATAAGATCTATATCGGAGGCCGTTGGGGTAAAAGAATCTCACACGGTCAGGCTCTTACAAGAATTTTCACAGAGGAAGAAGAGGTAATGGCAGTCATAGAAAAAGCAATCCTTCTCTTCAAAGATGAAGGCATTGCAGGAGAACGATTTGCTGATACTGTGAACGTCTCGGATTTGAGTATGTAAATGAGAAATTGATTGGCTGAGTATCAACAGATCTGCCTTGTCCTTTCTCCGTCCTCTGTGTATAATAGAAATATTATTATCCTCTGAAATATCTATAATAATCAAGATTCAGGAGTACACTATGAAAAAAATTCTACTTATCGCTACCGGCGGTACAATTGCTTCAAAATATACCCAGGAAGGACTTTCCCCGCAGATTTCCGCTGAAGAACTGCTGAAATATATCCCTGCTGCCAGAGAGTTCTGCACGATTGACACAGTGCAGCCTTTTTCTCTGGACAGTACCAATGTGCGTACTGCCCACTGGCTACAGCTGGCACAGCTCATTGAAAAAAAATACGAATTCTACGACGGGTTCGTGATCTGTCACGGCACTGATACCATGGCTTACACCGCAGCTGCCCTGTCATATCTTATCCAGAATAACCGCCGTCCTATAGTGATCACTGGAGCCCAGAAGCCAATTGATCTGGCTATCACAGATGCTCGCTCCAATCTGCTGGACAGTCTGCGTTTTGCCTCCCACGACAGAGCTCACGGTGTTTCCATTGTATTTGGCGGCAAAGTAATCGCCGGTACCAGAGCCAAAAAGGAATTCTCCAAAAGCTACAATGCTTTCTCCAGCATTAATTATCCTGATATTGCCTCAATTCACGATAACAGGATCATATTTTATATTGATGACAAGGATCACAACACGCATCCACTGGTATTCTATCATCAGATGAATACCAACATCTTTCTTATGAAACTGATTCCCGGAACAGATGGCCGGATTCTGGACACTCTGGCTGCTTCCTATGACGCTGATTATTGAGTCCTTCGGAGTAGGCGGTCTTCCAAACTATGGAAATGACAGTTTTCTGAATGCACTTTCTGACTGGATCAGTGCCGGTAAGCTTGTATGTATGGCTACTCAGGTAACTCACGAGGGCAGCGACATGGAGGTCTATCAGGTAGGAAAAGTGATTAAGGAGAAATTCCCGTTCTGGAATCCTATGATATGACTCTTGAGGCTTCCGTCACCAAAATGATGTGGGTTCTTGGACAGACACAGGACATCGAAGAATGCAGAAAATTATTTTACAAGACTATCAACCACGATATGCTGTTTGTATAATATGATTTCTCAAACACACGCTGGCTACCTCTGACTTGATATCACAGAAAAAGAAATTTTACAGAGATTTTTCATTAGTGCGCATGTGTATTTTACAAACTGTTTCTATAATAAAAACCAAAGAATAGAAATAGAAAAGAGGAATCATTATGTATAAGACATTATGGAATTCTATTAATAAACAGGTAAAAGACTCACATGCTTCCGCAGCTTTTCTGGCTGTTTCACTTATGGGCTGGACAACGATCGGTCTTCTGGCAGGATTTTTAATCTGCATAATCGGCGGTATGTCCTTTGTTACAAAGGTAACTGTTGTCCTTTGCAGTGGCGGATATACAGGACTGATTTTGGGGTTCTTTGGCGGCATTTTATATCTGTACAGATCAGAATCCCGCCATTTGACTGACTCTACCACCTCACAGTTTTCCACTACTGCTCGTAAAATATCTCTCAACGCCAAGACAGCTGCCCGGTAATAAACCGGACAGCTTTTTTTATCCGAGAGCTACATCCAGAATCATCATCAGAGAGAATCCTACTGCGAAGAAAAGAGTTCCGATGTTGGAATGTTCTCCGGCAGACATTTCGGGTATGAGTTCTTCCACTACTACATAGAGCATAGCTCCGGCAGCAAAGCTTAAAAGATATGGAAGTGCCGGAACAATGAGGCCGGCGGCAAGAATCGTGAGGACTGCACCGATAGGTTCTACAATCCCAGACAGGACTCCGCCTGCAAAGGCTTTGGTCTTTCCCATCCCTTCAGAACGCAGGGGCATGGAGATAACAGCTCCCTCAGGGAAGTTTTGAATAGCAATCCCGATAGAAAGGGCCATAGCTCCCATGATAGTAATCTGGGCGTGACCTGTCAAATAACCTGCGTATACGACTCCTACTGCCATTCCCTCCGGAATATTATGCAGAGTTACTGCAAGAACCAGCATAGTAGTTCTCTGAAGTTTGCTCTTCGGACCTTCTGCCTTGTCACTGTTCTGGTGAAGATGCGGGATCATGTGATCCAGCAAGAGCAAAAAAAGCACCCCTATCCAAAAACCCACTGCTGCCGGTACAAATGAAAGCTTCCCCAGCCCGGAAGACTGTTCAATTGCCGGGATCAGCAGACTCCATATGGAAGCCGCAACCATAACTCCTGCAGCAAAGCCGGTAAGTGCCCTTTGAATCTGTTCATTCAGATTCTTCTTCATGAAAAATACGCAGGCAGCTCCTGCAGAAGTTCCAAGAAAAGGAATCAAAATTCCATAAAATACATTTATATCCATCAATTTATTCCTCCTGTTTTTATTTGTATGCAAATAAAAGAAATAGGTTCTTGTTATTTGTTTGATTTGGTTAGTCTATTCTAACTCTAATCAGTATATCAGATTTTTTACAAATAAAAAGAGAATACAAAATTTTTTTGTTATTTTGTATTCTCTACATTAGAGGTGTTTGAAAAAGCTTTCTGCAAAATATACTGCAAAGTGGGGCGTGCAGATTGCGGAAATGTTTTTCAAAACACGTTACATAGTGCAACAGAAATAAATATTCTCATGTAAACTGCATTTTGGATTAAATCCTGCGTGGCAGTAAGGGCAACTGCCTTTTTTGTATTCCTGAAGTGTAAGTTTCCTGCCGCAGTTTCCGCATAAAACAGGATAAGCTTCTTCCGGTGTTGTTGCCACAAATGAATGATCTTCCAGTTCATCGTGGCAGGAATAACATGCGTAATATTTCCTGCACTTCGCGCAGAGCAATGCAGCTATATCAAGCTGTGTGTGATAGTGTGTACACCGTCCTGCTTTGTCAAGTCCGATTCCGTGGATCTTTATGTTTTCCTGCTTTCCCCGAGTATCTTTCGGCAGGCTATTCTTTATCCTGTTACTGTTATCAACGGTTTCCTGCATTGTTGATTCCTTTTCTGATGGGAATTGCGATCAGAACTGCAAGAACTGTGATTACAATGTCCTTTGGAATAAATGCTGTTAAGGAGTATACTGCGATTGCCGGGATGCTCATGGAGCCTCCTACAAAGTGCCACTGCAGACCACCGATTGTCTCAACGATCAGAAGTCCGATCAGTGCGAATCCGATTGAGATTGCAAGATTCTTTGTCTTGTTCTCTGTTTTCGGACGGATTCCGCAGAGCCAGGTCATGATTGGCCATGCCAGATGTATCCTCCTGTAACTCCTACGATGCTACTGATTCCGCCTGAGAAGTTAGCAAAGATTGGAAGACCGATGGCTCCTAACAGAACGTAAACCAGTGTTGCTGTAGTTCCAAGCCTGGAACCAAGTACTGCGCCTACAAGTGCTACACCAAATACCTGAATGGTGATCGGTACACCGGTAGGCATTGGCAGTGAAATCTGTGATATTACTGCAAGAACTGCTGCAAACATACCAACCAGTACCATTTCTCTGGTTGTAAATTTTCTCTCTGCAGCAGGGCTTTTTGCATATGACTGACTCATAATAAGACTCTCCTCTTTCCCTGTTGATGATTGATTTTGACTTTCTTTTTATATCATAAACGGGGAGGATTGTCAACTCAATTTCTTGCGTTTGGTTTACATTTGTTTCCGATAAGTATCGGGTGACACGTCTGTATAGCGTTTAAACACTCTGGAGAAATAAGTGCTGTTTTCGAATCCAAGAAGTTCTGAGACTTCATAGACCATTTTTCCATCCTGAAGCATTTGTCTGGCCAGTTCTATTTTTCGGAGATTTACATATTCTATAAAATTATAACCCATTTCTTTTTTAAACATGGTGCTAAGATAGGCTGAAGAAACTCCTGTTTCAGCAGCTGCATCTGATAGATGGATTGGTTCCATGATATGCACTTCTATATATTTTACTACTTTCTGCAGATTTCTGACCTGCTGCATTTGTAGGCAATCCAGAATTTTTCCATAAAAATATCATTAAATTTCAGGAACCATTTCTCTATTTCCCTAAGACTTTCCATCATCATGATTTTCTGATAATGACAATTATCTCCGTCCAATTCTATTTCTTCCAACGCACCATTCAATGACTGTGCAACCATAGAATAAATCCCCAGAATATCCATAAAATTTCTTCTCAGCACATTGATACTGATATAAGACTCCTGTCGGATCAGTCCAAAAATTCCATGCAGCTCCTGTTCAGTTTTTTCTCTGTCAAAACTTCTGATCTTCTCTTTTAGGGAATCCAGATATCCATGCATTCCTCGTGGACTATGACCTTCTGTTTCAATCTTCTTTTGAAAAAACACCAGCTTCTCTTCTTTATCATAATAACTGAAAAGTTGTATCTGTTCAGCCATCGCAGCAGCCCGAACAATATCCGCAGTTTTTTCCATACAACCTTCAAAGATTCCCATGTACAGTTCTCTGCCTGTTTTCCGCTCTGCCCTTTTCTTCAATTCCATATAAACAGATTTTCCGGTTTTTCTTCCAACAGGAAATATCCATACTGATTTCCCTTCTGAATCTGCAGACCTTCCCTGAGTTCGGTTTCAGCCCATTTATGGATCATTTCCGTAACCCTGGACAACTCCTCTGTATCTTTCGCTAGTATACAGATTAATGTCTGATAATTACAGCACCTGCCAAAATATCTCTGCTGTCTCTCATAATCTCTTCATAACGGATCTCACGTATTCCCTGCATATGAACCGTATTTCTTTCTTCTGTTTCTCCCAGACACTTTTCCAGAATATTTTCCAGTTCATCAGAACTCAGATTTAGTTTTCGCAGATAATCATACGCACCAAGTTTCATTGCCTTTTTTACAACATCGAATTCTTCCTGGCAGCTTACTACGATTACTTTGGTTGGCATTTCTTCTTTTTTCAGAAATTCCAGAATTTCAAGCCCGCTAACTTTGGGTATGTTCAGATCGAGAAGAATGATATCCGGACAACTGTTCCGGATCATTTTCAGTGCCTCTTCTCCATCTGTTGCATCCGGCAACAGCTCCAATTCCAGTTTTCTCCAGTCTACAAGCTGACGCAGTCCAAGCCTCGCTAAAATTTCATCCTCTACGATCAGTACTTTTTTCATAGAATATTCTTCCCTTCATCCAGATAATAATTACTGTCTTTTTATCTTATTTTATCACCTTTCTTCTGATTCTGTGATTTTTTTTGGAAGACGTATCCATATTTCAAATCCATTTCTGACCTTTTCATTATAAATCAGTCCATAAGATTCCCCATACAAGAGCTTCAATCTAGAATTCACATTATAAGTCCGATTCCTGTTACAGCTCTCTGGTTCTTCTCTTCTTTCAGAAGATCTTCAATCTTCTTTTTATCCGCAGAATTTCCATTATTGAATACAGATATGACAAAATCATTCTCATATTCTATTGCAGAAACGATGATCTGCCTGCTGTCACACCTTTTACTCCATGCAGAATCGCATTTTCCACAATCGGCTGCATGGTAAATGCAGGAATTTCATAATAGAACAGTTCCGTTGGAATTACATTATAATACTGAAACGAACTTCCAAACCGCATCTGCATGATATCTACATATGACTTCAGAAGTGCCGTCTCCTGCCCCACAGTAGTCATGCCATTTCTATTACTGTACACTGCATGCAGAATATCTCCCAGTGCCTCCAGTGCTTTTTCCGTGTTTTCATTTCCGCCTACCCGGTCCTGTCCTTCTTTTACGGCCATAATCCTTATGGAATTAACCGTATTAAAGATAAAATGAGGGGAAATCTGCGACATAAGCATCTCATAATGAGCTTTTTCTTTTAATCTGCTCTCTCTTTCCACATTACCCAGAAGCTCTTCTATCTTTTTCCCAGCCTGATTATAGCTGGATACAAATTTACACATCTCCTGAAAGGAGCCTTGAGGTTCTTCCAGAACTGTCATTCCATTGGGAGCTTTTTCCAGAGTCTGTGCCACTTCAACCAGAGGTCTGGCGATTCTTTTGGAAAAATATAACATGGTACAAACGGTAAATCCAATTACCAAAAGTAACATTTCCAGAATTCTCTGAAGAATCTTTCTGTTTTCTTTTAGGAAAATTTCCTGGGGAATAAGGTAGACCAGTTTATTGGAAGCATTCTCCAGTTCGCCTTTCATATAATAAAAATCATTTTTCAGATTACCGGTCGTAATTTCATCCTCAGAAATCTCCTTTACAGTTTCCTGTTCTCTCAATTCTTTCAGCTGTTTCTGATATTTCTCATTATACCCCATCAGTATATCATTGTTTCTGTCCAGGATATAAAGGGCACCGCCTTCCTCTGTCACCATACTTGCTGCCAGTTTTCCCCAGATTTTTTTCTCGGAAAGACGAATCAGCATGACTCCCAGATTTTTCCCGGAATAATCCAGTATTTCCCGTCCCATATAAAAATATTTCTGTACATTGTCATATATTGTCATTTCCTGGAATATGGTTCCTATACCTGTACTGCAAGTTATCTTTCTTCCATTCTCCAAAATCTCCTGATACCACTGTTCTTTCTCATAATTCGTTTCTGTTCTGCTTAATGTGTAAGAACCGATCATATATCCTTTTTTCGTAAGTATAGCTACTTTTCCGCCAACGGCATTTAAGACGGAGCTCTCTACATCCGAAATATCATTAGAAAGTTCTCTTTTCGCCTGATAAATCTCGTAGGAATCCCCGTCTTGCTCTAAAATTCGCAGGTTCTTCAGTGTATTTTTATTTGTCATCAACATGCATGTAGCATAGTTGGTCACTTCAATCATCTGATCTGTATTATCCTGATCTGGGATAGCAAATCTGTCTCATTGTTGATCTTATTTTCCGTGGTAACTTTCTGAAGATAGAAATTCAGAAGCATCAAAGCCAGGCACAACGCAGCACCACAAAAAGTCCCATATAAAATGTGAGCTGCCTTCTTATGCTCTGGTTACCCGGATT
>ENA-OQCS01000572-OQCS01000572.1-human-gut-metagenome-genome-assembly--contig:-NODE-572-length-20453-cov-1.831497_pt1 | contig 20453 bp, 24 predicted proteins | sample MGYA00242757_ERZ504575 | MGnify/ENA primary metagenome ERZ504575 (study PRJEB26092, sample SAMD00036297) | human gut metagenome | host: Homo sapiens | study: EMG produced TPA metagenomics assembly of... | reverse complement strand
CGAAATGTCTGAACGACTGATAAGCTTATTCCACACAAAACCGAACGAAACATTCAGTCTGAAACAATTATCAAGCAGTCTGAACCTTACTACACATCCTCTTAAAATGCTTTGTGCCGACATCATTACTGAAATGATTGAGATGATTTTCTGCAAGAAGTAGAAAAAGGACACTACAAACTGAACGACCACGGCCTGATTATGACTGGTGTCTTTCAGCGTAAAAGCAACGGCAAGAACTCCTTCATCCCCGATGATGGTGGAGAAACCATTTTCATAGCCGAACGTAATTCGGCACATGCCATGAATAATGACAAAGTAAAAATAGCCCTCTTTGCCAAACGTAAGAACGGAACCCGGAAGGTGAAGTGATAGAGATTCTGGAACGTGCCAACGATACTTTTGTCGGCACACTGAAAGTAGAGAAATTCTACGCCTTTCTGCTGACCGAGAACCGCACTCTGGCAAATGATATTTTTATCCCGAAAGATAAGCTGAAAGGTGGAAAGAATGGGGACAAAGCGGTCGTGAAAATTGTAGAATGGCCCGAAGAGGCAAAAAACCCGATAGGACAAGTCATTGATATCTTGGGAAAAGCAGGAGAAAACACAACTGAAATGCATGCCATTCTGGCCGAATTCGGCTTACCTTACGTATATCCCAAGAATGTAGAAACCGCTGCCGAAAAGATTCCGGCAGAGATTTCCGAGGCGGACTATGCAGAACGTGAAGATTTCCGCAATGTAACAACTTTCACCATTGACCCTAAAGATGCAAAGGACTTTGATGACGCGCTCTCCATCCGTCTCATCAAACCGGGACTATGGGAAGTAGGCGTGCACATTGCCGATGTTACTCATTACGTAAAAGAAGGAAGCGTTATCGACAAAGAAGCTGAAAAGCGCGCTACTTCCGTTTATCTGGTAGACCGTACCATCCCCATGTTGCCCGAACGGCTGTGTAACTTCATCTGTTCCCTCCGCCCCGACGAAGAGAAACTGGCATTCTCCGTCATTTTCAATATGAATGAAAAGGGAGAGGTGAAAGACTCGCGCATCGTGCACACCATTATAAAGAGCGACCGCCGTTTCACCTATGAGGAGGCGCAAAAAGTGATTGAAACGGGTGAAGGCGACTACAAAGAAGAAATTCTGGAGCTGAACAAACTGGCACAAATCCTGCGTAAACAAAGATTGGCTGCCGGTGCTATTGATTTTGACCGCATAGAAGTGAAATTTGAGATAGACGAAACCGGCAAACCACTCAGTGTCTACTTCAAAGAATCCAAAGAAGCCAATAAGTTGATAGAAGAATTTATGTTGTTGGCCAACCGCACGGTTGCCGAAAAAATCGGTAAAGTACCTAAAAACAAGAAAGCCAAAGTATTCCCTTATCGTATCCACGACCTTCCGGACCCCGATAAACTGGAGAACTTGAATTGGTTTATCAATCGCTTCGGATATAAGATACGTACATCGGGTAGCAAAACTGAGATATCCAAATCCATCAATCGTTTACTGGACGACATAAAGAATAAGAAAGAACAAAATCTGGTGGAAACCGTATCCTTGCGTGCCATGCAAAAGGCCCGTTATTCCACTCATAATATTGGCCACTATGGTCTGGCATTTGACTATTATACTCACTTTACCTCACCTATCCGCCGTTTTCCGGATATGATGGTTCATCGTCTGCTCACCCGCTATCTGGCAGGAGGACGTACGGTACAGGAAGCGAAATACGAAGAATTGTGTGACCATAGTTCTGAAATGGAACAAATCGCCGCCAATGCGGAACGTGCCTCTGTAAAATACAAACAAGTAGAGTTTATGGGTGAACGCTAGGCATGGAGTTCGACGGAGTCATTTCCGGAGTTACCGAATGGGGACTTTATGTGGAACTGAACGAAAACAAGTGCGAAGGTATGATTCCCATGCGTGACCTTGGTGATGACTATTATGATTTCGATGAAAAGAACTATTGTCTGACGGGGCGCCGGCATCACAAAAAATTCAGTTTGGGAGATCCGGTTACCATTAAAGTGGCCCGCGCCAATCTGGAGAAAAAGCAACTTGATTTCGCTTTGATCGAGAAATAAAGATTAACATCCTGTTGTAGGGGCAGACTGGTTCTTCCCCTACAACAAGACAATAATTTCATTTACTTCACTCTTCTATTCAACTGATTATTCGCTTTATCCGGCTTCGATTTGCCGATCCGTTTACCACCGGACTTCTTTTTAGTTTCCTGTTTTGCCTTAAAAGCAAATGGATTTTTCTTATTTACCATAAATATTCCCTTTTTTCTGCAAAAATAAAGGATTAACATCAATATTCATTCTATTTATTGGCAATAATATAGAATTTACTTACTTTTGTCCTTCTAAAGCATTCAGTTCATGACTACATTCAATTACACGAACATATTAACGCAGGCAGTAGATGAATTATCTGAAAGCCAGTCCTATAAAGGATTATTCCATCAACACAAAGATGGAGATCCTTTACCATCTGCCAAATCCCTATACAAGATAGTAGAATTGGCACGCGCCATTATCTTCCCTGGTTACTTTGGTAATTCCACCGTTAACAGCCATACCATCAACTACCATATCGGTGTAAATGTAGAAACCTGTTCGGCCTGCTGACTGAACAAATTCTGGCAGGACTTTGCTTCGGACAAGAAAACAGTAAAAATGCAACCGATGACAATGAACCGTGCAGAGAAACAGCCTCTTTGCTGGCAGCTCGTTTCATCAATAAATTACCCGAACTCCGCCGCATTCTGGCTACCGATGTAGAAGCCGCATATTATGGTGATCCCGCCGCCACATGCTTTGGTGAAATCATCAGTTGCTATCCAGCTATCCGAGCTATCAGCAATTACCGCATCGCACATGAGCTGTTAATACTGGGTGTACCTTTAATCCCCCGCTTCATTACAGAAATGGCACATTCGGAAACCGGTATCGATATTCATCCGGGGGCACAAATAGGACACCATTTCACTATCGACCACGGTACAGGTGTAGTAATCGGAGCGACCAGCATCATCGGAAATAATGTGAAACTCTATCAAGGGGTAACATTAGGAGCTAAAAGCTTTCCGCTAGACAATAATGGAAATCCCATTAAAGGCATTCCACGTCATCCTCCCTATTTTAGAAGACGATGTCATTGTATATTCCAATGCAACCATTTTAGGGCGTGTTACTATTGGCAAGGGTGCTACCGTAGGAGGTAATATTTGGGTAACAGAAAATGTACCTGCCGGATCACGTATCGTACAGCGAAAAAACAAAGACGAATAAATCCCCTTTGCCATCATAGAAATGCTGACATCACAAAATGGTCTAAAAAGTAGTATGGCAGCAAACTTTTAATAAAACAGTAACTTCCTGTACACCTTCTTGTAACAGATAAACAAGATATTTGCAGTACGATAAAAAAGGAGGTATATATGGAACTTAAAAGCAATGAATATCAGATAGAATGTACACCCTACGGGGAATATTACGCCTTTTTAACAGACTACCACCAATGCTGCACTTACGGCGAAACTGCCGAAGAAGCATTGGAAACCCTGTCAGATATCGCCGATGAGTTTTTCTGCGAAATAAACGAAGTCTATCTGGCAGAAGAATTCGCATAAAAGTCACTCAACCTATTAATCATAGAATTTCTCTTACAGAAACCATACCTGTGTGATACAGATATGGTTTCATTTTGTCCTAAGCATGCCCCATACGGTAGAGACTGTACCCCAAATAAGCCAAATACAAACAAGAGACCAGTATCATTAAAGCACAAACCACATATCCCTTACGTTTCTCATCCGTCAATTCCATTTTCATTCTGATTTCTATTTAAGTTTCTTGATTCAGCAAAAATGGCAAATTCCTGTGTAGAATTTATTTCTATAGGATAACAATTACATTGCCGGATACATATTTTGTCAATTTATTCCACAGATATACCCAATTCCGTTTTCAAAGAATTTTTATAATCAAAGGTAAATAAAGACCCCGGCAAGGAGCGTGGACGCCCCGATTTCATCCTCTTTTTTGCTTCATCAAACAGATTAATTCTCTAAATAATTGATTAGCAAACAGAAAATCATTAAATTTGTCCCATCAATTGAAATTACGTAATTATCATTTAAGATGAAGGAAGAATTCGAGCTAATCGCCAAGACTTTCCAGGGACTGGAAGAAGTACTGGCAAAAGAACTCACCGAGCTGGGAGCCAGCAATATAGAAATAGGAAGACGCATGGTAGCCTTTATGGGCGATAAAGAAATGATGTATAAGGCAAACTTCTGCCTGCGTACTGCCATCCGCATCCTGAAACCCATTAAACATTTTGAGGCGAAGAATGCCGACGAAGTTTACGAAGCTATCAAAACCATTGCATGGGAAAACTTCTTGGATAAAGATAAAAGTTTTGCCGTAGACGCTGTGGTTTTCTCGAACGAATTCCGTCACTCCAAGTTCGTGGCCTATAAAGTAAAAGATGCCATTGTGGACTATTTCCGTGAAAAGACAGGAGAGCGCCCCTCGGTACGCATCAACATCCGATGTGCACTGAACATCCATATAGCCGAAAATAAATGCACTCTGTCACTGGATAGTTCGGGCGAGTCACTCCACCGCCGGGGTTATCGCCAGGAAGCTGTAGAAGCTCCTTTGAATGAGGTACTGGCAGCCGGTATGATCCTGATGACCGGATGGAAAGGCGAATGTGATTTGATAGACCCGATGTGCGGTTCAGGAACAATACCTATCGAAGCCGCCCTGATAGCACGTAACATCGCTCCCGGCGTATTCCGTAAGGAGTTCGCTTTTGAAAAGTGGAACGATTTTGATCAGGAACTATTTGACCGCATCTACAATGACGACTCACAGGAACGTGAGTTCACACATAAAATTTTTGGATATGACAACAATCCGAAAGCAAATGAAATCGCCACTCACAATGTGAAAGCAGCCGGACTGAGCAAGGAAATTATCTTAAAAATCCAACCGTTCCAGCAATTTGAGCAACCCAAAGAAAAAAGCATCATCATCACCAACCCTCCTTATGGAGAACGTATCTCAACCAATGACTTGCTGGGCCTGTATCAAATGATAGGCGAACGTCTGAAACACTCTTTCACCGGCAATGATGCATGGGTACTAAGTTACCGTGAAGAATGTTTCGACCAGATTGGTTTAAAGCCTTCTATAAAAATCCCCCTGTTCAACGGTTCGTTGGAATGTGAATTCCGCAAATACCAATTATTCAACGGCAAATTCAAAGAATTCCGTAGTGAGAACGCCGATCGGGAATTCAAGCCCCGCCGGGAAGAAATCCGCCCGCGCGTAACACGGAAAAGGTAGAATATGGAGAACGCAGAGAACGTCGTAGTTTTGACAACAGACGTGAAGAACACGGAGAGTACAAAGGAGGAGAGCGCAGAGAAAGACGCTCTTTTGATGACAAACGTGAGAGACGTGGCGATTTCAAAAGAGGAGAACACCGCAACTTTGGTGACAAACGTGAAGGCCGCGACAATTTCAAAAGCAGCCCCCGTAAATTTGACGACAATAAGGAAAAGACAGAAGAATAAACAGTTATGAGAAAATTAATCAATCTGATTGCCTTATTAATCATGGCTTCATCTGTAACATGGGCACAAGACAAGAAAAGTTTCACACTGGAAGACTTGATGCCGGGAGGAAACAATTACTATAACCTGCTTCCACAGAATCTGTATGGTTTGCAATGGTGGGGGGATGTATGCATCAACGCGACATAGAAGAGGTAAAAACCATCCATCCGGCAAATGGAAAGGAAAACGTACTTATCACTTTGCAGGAAGTGAATGAACTGTTGGCAAACAAGAAATTAGGGAAAATCAACCACTTCAGAAATGTATCTTTCCCATACGCTGAAAAGATGATGTTGGTAAATACCACATCCAATAAAGTGCTGATCGATTTAACTAAAAAGGAAATAATATGGAGTCAGCCTCTCTCTCCTAAAGCCGCCAACCAGGACTGGAACAAGGAAAGCCGTTCATTGGCTTATACCCTTGACAACAATCTGTTTGTAACGACTGCGACGGGAAAACACAACAAGTCACCGATGAACCGAAAGGCATCGTATGCGGACAAAGCGTACACCGTCAGGAATTTGGTATCTCGAAAGGTACTTTCTGGAGTCCGAAAGGAAATCTGCTTGCTTTCTACCGCATGGACGAAAGCATGGTAACCGATTATCCACAAGTAAATACCTCCACCCGCATAGCGACACTGGAGCCGGACAAGTATCCGATGGCAGGAATGACCAGCACAAAGTGACTGTCGGCATCTACAATCCGGAGACCCAAAAACAGTTTATCTGAAAGCCGGAGACCCTACCGACCGTTATTTCACCAATATCAGCTGGAGTCCTGACGAAAAAAGCGTTTATGTCATTGAACTGAACCGTGACCAGAACCATGCCCTGCTATGCTGCTATGATGCGGAAACAGGAGAGCCACTGAAAATAACCCCCTTTACGAAGAGGAGCATACTAAATATGTAGAACCTCAACATCCCATTGTCTTTCTGCCTTGGGACCACACGAAGTTTATCTATCAGAGCCAGCGCGACGGCTACAACCATCTTTACCTGATGGACACCAAGACTTCCATATATCCGGAATCACATGGAGCCTCGGCCGGAGGTTCTTACCGGGAAAGCTACAAGACCAGACAGCTTACCCAAGGCAACTGGGTAGTACAAAACATCCTCGGATTCAATGAAAAGACCAAGGAAGTCATCATCATGAGCACAGAGGTTTCCCCTTTGCAGAGCAACGCATACGCTGTGAATGTAAAGACAGGCAAACGCCGCCTCATCGGCAATAAAGACGGTATGCATCATGTACAACTGTCCGGTAACGGCAACTATGTGATAGACAATTATACTTCTTTCACCATTCCCCGGAATATCGAGATCGTTCCCACTTCCGGAAAGGGAAAGACTATCAGCTGTTGACCGCCACCAATCCGTTGGAAGCATACAATATGCCCGAAATCACTGTCGGTACCCTCAAGGCAGCCGACGGCAAGACCGACTTATACTACCGCCTGATAAAGCCGGTGAATTTTGACCCCAACAAAAAATACCCGGCCGTAGTCTACGTGTATGGCGGACCACATGCCCAACTAATCCACAACAACCGCAACTATGACGCCCGCGGATGGGATATTTACATGGCACAACTGGGTTACGTCATGCTGACCGTTGACAACCGGGGCAGTGACAACCGAGGACTGGAATTTGAGAACTGTACGTTCCGCCAATTGGGAACCGAAGAGATGAAAGACCAGGTAAAAGGAGTGGATTTCTTAAAATCATTGGGTTATGTGGACAATAACCGCATTGGCGTACACGGTTGGAGTTTCGGTGGTTTCATGACCACCAACTTGATGCTGACTTACCCCGAGTTATTCAAAGTAGGAGTAGCCGGCGGCCCTGTCATCGACTGGGCTTACTACGAAGTAATGTACGGCGAACGCTACATGGATACTCCACAAACCAACCCCGAGGCTACAAGAACGCCAACCTGAAGCTGAGAGCCGGAAATCTGAAAGGACGCCTGGAAGTGATCATTGCGCCAATGACCCACCTTGTGTCCCTCAGCACAGCATCAGTTTCCTCCGTGCCTGCATTGATGCCGGGACCCAACCCGATTTCTTTATGTATCCGGCGACGGCCATAATATGTTCGGACGCGATCGTGTCCACTTGTATGAACGCATTACACGCTATTTTGAAGACCATTTAAAATAAACAAAAGATAAGATTATGAAACTGTTGCTATTAGGCTCAGGCGGACGTGAACACGCCCTGGCATGGAAGATTGCTCAAAGTCCCAAAATTGAGAAACTATATATCGCTCCGGGAAATGCCGGCACAAGTAATGTAGGCGAGAATGTAGCGATTAAAGCAGATGACTTTACAGCAATCAGAGAGTTTGTAGTAAAGAATAATATAGATATGGTAGTGGTAGGTCCCGAAGACCCGTTAGTCAAAGGAATCTATGACTATTTCAAAAAAGATGAAGCGCTGAAAAACATTCCTGTTATCGGGCCTTCAAAAGCGGGTGCGGTACTGGAAGGCAGCAAGGAGTTCGCCAAAGGCTTCATGCAACGCCATAATATCCCGACAGCCGGTTACAAAAGTATCACTGCCGCAAATCTGGAAGAAGGATTAGCCTTTCTGGAAACATTGGAAGCTCCATACGTACTGAAAGCCGACGGTCTTTGCGCCGGAAAAGGCGTACTGATTCTGCCCACCCTGGAAGAAGCCAAGAAAGAATTGAAAGAAATGCTGAGCGGAATGTTCGGTGACGCTTCCGCCACCGTAGTGATTGAAGAATTCCTGAGCGGTATAGAATGTTCCGTATTCGTTCTGACCGATGGAAAGAACTACAAGATTCTGCCCGAAGCAAAAGACTACAAACGCATCGGCGAAGGCGACAAAGCTGAACACCGGTGGTATGGGTAGTGTATCTCCTGTTCCGTTTGCCGACAAAGCATGGATGGAAAAAGTGGAAGAACGTATCATCCGCCCCACAGTAGAAGGACTGGCAGCAGAAGGCATCGACTATAAAGGCTTTATCTTCTTCGGTCTGATTAATGTAAAAGGCGAACCGATGGTCATTGAATACAATGTACGCATGGGCGACCCGGAAACGGAAAGTGTCATGCTGCGCATCAAGAGTGACTTGGTGGAACTGCTTGAAGGAGTGGCAACAGGCAATCTGAATGAAAAAGTCCTGGAGATAGACCCCCGTTCGGCAGTATGCGTCATGCTGGTATCCGGCGGATATCCGGAGCATTATGACAAGGGATTTGCCATCAGCGGAATAGAAGAGATTGAAAACAGCATTGTATTCCATGCAGGAACGGCACTGAAAGACGGCCAGGTAGTCACTAGCGGCGGGCGTGTCATTGCAGTCAGCTCCTACGGCGCCAATAAAGAAGAAGCCTTGGCACAATCATTCACCAATGCGAAGAAAATCAATTTCGACAAGAAATATTTCCGTTCTGATATTGGATTCGACCTGTAATCAGCGGACTATCACCCCATGGCAGGCTATGACAAATTCCAAATAGATATGGCAAAGAAGATTCACCTTCCCTGTTGCATCCTTATATGCCTGCTTCTCCGGATCATCACGGGCAATGAATGGCAGGATGTAATCAATTTGCTGGTCTGTGCTTTGACTGCCTATCTGCTGATCGAGATAAACACCGCCTTCACGCTGATACGGACACGCAGTACCTTGCATGTCAGCTTTTACGTATTCCTGTCCACGGCCTGCCTGTTTCTGCATTCCTTCCAGTATGCCGTTTTTGCGCCACTCACTTTTCTGATCGCTATTTCCCAATTATTCAGCAGCTACGAATCTCCCTATCCGGCGGGAAGTATATTCCACGCTTTCTTTTTCATCGGACTGGGAAGCCTGTTGTTTCCACAGTTACTTTATTTTGTACCTCTGTTCTATTTGGGAATGATTAGTTTCAGATCCCTGTCACTCAAAAGTTTCTTTGCCGGGCTTACAGGACTCTGTATGCTACTGGCTCTTTTTCGGTTACGCGTTCTATTACGACAAAATGAATCTCTTCTATCACCCTTTACAGGAGCTTATTCATTTTCAACCCATCAGTTATGGGACATTAGGAATGGACAGGATCATATCCTGTGGAATCATCACCTTGATATCACTGGTCAGCAGCGTGCATTATTTCCATGTTTCTTATTTAGATAAGGTGCGCACGCGTATATTCCTTTCTTTCCTGATCACCGTTGAAGCCTGGATTTATTTACTGGGTATCTTACAGCCACAGCATTTCGACATCCTGTTACAGATGCAAATCATTGTAGGGTCCATTTTAACAGGACATTTATTTACTTTAACCCACAACCGCTTTACCGGCATCTTTTTCATCACTACATTTGTTCTATTAATAGTTCTAACTATATACAATTTATGGATGCAATTCTTCAATTCCTGATCGACTGGGGATATTGGGGCCTTTTTCTAGGCTCTTTTATAGCCGGAAGTGTTCTCCCGTTCAGCTCGGAGGCCGTACTGGCAGCCTGTGTCGGTCCGTTGGGCTTAGACCCGGTGATCAGTATAGCTGCCGCCACCGCCGGCAATGTTGCCGGCGGCATGACCTGCTACTGGATGGGACATCTGGGCAATATGGAATGGATCGAGAAATATTTTCATGTAAAAAAAGAGAAGATGGACGTGCGGAGCGGTTTGTACACGGACGGGGTGCCTGGATGCTTTCTTCGCCTTTATCCCTATTTTGGGAAGTGCCATATCCATTGTATTGGGCATGATGCGTGCCAATATATGGATTGTCATTCTCGCTATGACCATCGGAAAGATACTCCGCTACGCCTTATTGGTATGGGGAGTATTGGAAGCCTCCGCTTTAATGCATTAAAATTATGAAACTGGAACAAACAGCAGATGGAAGTTATACCCTCTATGTACCCGAACTGGACGAACATTATCATTCGGTGAAAGGGGCACTGACGGAGTCACAACATATTTTTATCGAAATGGGATTAAAGCATTCTCCCGTTTCCGAGCCCCACATTCTGGAGATAGGACTAGGAACAGCTGAATGCCTTTCTGACACTGCTTTCAGCAGAAGAGACCCGACGGAAAGTACATTATACCGGTATCGAACGCTATCCGTTAGCCGAAGAAACCTTGAAGCAACTGGACTACCCCCGCCTGATCGGCAAACAGCATGAGGAGGATTATTACGCCATTCACCGGGCGCCCTGGAACACAGAAACAGAGGTATCCCCTTGGTTCACATTACATAAAATTGAAGATGATTTTACCCGGCTTTTCAACCCGGAGGAAGGCAGCCGTCCCGCCGTTCCCTTATACGATATCATCTACTTTGATGCCTTCGCTCCCGAAAAACAACCCGAAATGTGGGAACAATCTCTCTTCGATACTTTATACAAGGTATTGAATGACGGAGGTATCCTGACAACTTACTGTGCCAAAGGGTGGTAAGAAGGATGTTGCAAACAGCCGGATTCACAGTAGAACGCCTTCCCGGCCCTCCGGGGGGAAAACGCGAGATACTGCGGGCAACCAAGTCTGATTAAACTTCTAGGACCGAAACTGATGAATGGTCAAGTTTCACCTAAAACAGTAAAACCGTTGTAAAATCCTTCAAATCCGTCATATACGCATAACTGCATATTTATCAGCAAATTACCATGAAACATTCATCGCTGAATCCGTCATAGATTCTTCATATTCTTTTTCCACGCTGAGATGATTGCCGTTATATACATAAAAAATCTCCGGCTTATCACAAGCCAGAGATTCTGTTTTATAAATTTAAAGTTTTTATTATATAAGATTCTCCCGTCGGAGAAAGTCTTATCTTGGAATTGTTAGTGAGAGTGCCCCGAAAGTCACTCTCATTTTTTAAGACTCTACTGTTAGAAACAATTAGTTCAAAGTCTGTACATAGAATGTCAAGTCTTTAGTCATGCCAAATACATCTGTGATATGATATGTGATTTCGATAACCTTACCATTACCTACTTCCTTGGCAATATCAAACTTCATCTTGTTGGTATTGGCAGTTTGAGCAGCACCGTCTAAGATATAAGTTACCACATTTGTAGCCTGTTGATCCATCTTGCAGAAGGATACAAGCCATAGAATGAAGGATCAGCCTTATCTACAACAATGCTTTGTCTGTTATTTACCAATGAAGAGTTCAATTCGGCACGTAATGCAGCAGTTACACCTTGTGCGGCAGCACGGTCAAACAGATAGTACGGTTTGTCGAATGCATCAGCCAAAGTGAAATCAGTATTGCTTACTTCGAATGCATACTTCAAAATGGTCTGCAAACCATCTGTTGAATAAACAGCTTTTGCAATGAACGGATTCTCTTTTGTACCTTAGATGCTACTTTTGCAACCTTAGAGTCAGCAATACGGCTGGCGAACTGTAATATAATATCATCCTTAGCTTCTGTATAAACATTGAAGTGATGATATTTAACATCGGTCAAAGTATATGCATCCATGTTACCGGCTGTGCCATAGAAGCCGATTGTATTCCATTCAGTATATAATGAGCTATTTGAGATATCGGCAAGAGTTACATAGCTTTCATTAGTCTTACCAATAATTTGGAACGAGTTAGTCGGAACCAATACTTCATACCAGTTAGCTTCAACATTTGCTTGTGCATTGTAAGCACCATTCTGGTAATTATAAACTCCCTTGAATGCATCACGCATATCAGCAGCAACAGCATCATAGCGGTCCAACAGTTTTTCACCATATACTTTCAATACATCATTTCCGTCTTTGTCTTTAGACCAAGCAGACGTACGGTTAGCTACAGATTCACGTTTGATCGGGCAGTTAGTAGGCATCTGCAATTCGAATGAGAAGTTCATTCTTGCCACTTCGTATTGATCATAACGAGTTGCGATTTCTACACGGAACGCGTTGTCCAAAGGTAATGCAATCTTCGTGTTGTCACCACTATACTGACGATCGTCTGTTGTGTAATAAGGAGCAGTTACATGTCCTCCTAATTCACTGTCAACCTTGAATGTTACCTTCAATGCGGTAATCTTATCCAAATCACGGATGTTTCCGGTCAGACAAGACTTGCCGGTTGCGTCTACATAATCAAATTCAATGTATTTGTCCAGCAATGCACCATTGTATGCAACACGGTCCCAAGTACCTTGGTTGTTGATAGGATCACCACCGGTCAGTTCTACATTGAAGTCAAGGTCATTGCTACCATATTTCTTATCGAATACACTTCTGTTGATTTCTTGTGGATCGGTTGAATTACCCATGCTGCGTGCAATCGCATCAATCCATTTCATCTTGCCTGCATCTCCCAAAGTATTGAAAAATTCTGTCAAGTCAAGTGCCTTACTCCATCCATACCATCTGGTTTGATCGGCAATAACCGTAGCATTGAATGGCGCAACGATATCTTCCAGGAACTTGTCAGGAACAGTCACAGCCTCATCATTAAAGTTGACAGAGAAGTAAGTCTTACCTTTCTGACCGTTTATCAAGATGTAGTTGTAAATGAACGGAATAGTATTGTTCACTACAGCTTCTTTCTTAGCGATGAAACGATAACCGTCTTCAGTAATCTCCACACCATATTTTCTGATGGATTCATCTGTAATCTTACTCTTGTCTATTTCCAGATAGTAGTCGTATACCAATACAGAGTCTTCTGCCCATTGATCATAGCCGTCAGAACTAAATCCTAGTATATCGAAGGAAGGAGTATATTCCTTTCCATACAAGAATGAGCTTCCTGAAGGAGCAAATGTCAAGCCATTAATGTAAATGTTTTCAGTTGCGTTTACATTGCTGGCTTTGAATGTATATACAAACGGGGATTTTACTACTTCTCCATTATTTTTTGATGTAGCTTTCAGTGCAAACAGGTACTTGTCACCATCATTAGCCTTGAACTGGCCTGCATAGTCAGGACGTCCCTGGCTTCCGGCTGCATCCAAATCCCATTTCTGTACGTCACGAGGCAGTAACCACATACCGTTGGCCGATGTAGCACGGGTAGCTGTAGTAGCTTTGCCGGTCCATGCTTGGGGAGCACCAAAATTCAATCCCCAAGGAGTGGTGTTGTCTGTAGATACAAACGCCCAGTCATAAGCGTCAGCATCAGCACCTGCGGGATTCACTTGCATCTTGATGTCGCGGTCGGCAGTAGGATACATACCTTTCAACATTTTGCCGTTTACAGCTTTATGTCCTGCCCAATCCACGTCATTATTCAATATACCATAATAGATATCGAAATCTTGAGCATAGTTTTGTCCGTTCAGTTCAGGAATAATGCTTAACAATGCAGCTCCACCCGGAATAAAGATAGTTTTCGGCTCACCGTTTGCTTCTGTTACAGTAAGTTGTAACCACCGGCAACTTCAACCACTCTCAGACCACCGGCAATATATTCGGTATCCACGTATGCACCTTTTTCAGCATCCCATACCTGCCAATAACCAGTTTCCTCGTTCACTTTGGCATCGTGTCCGGCAGCGGCAGCATCACCCGGTTCGCCTTGGTCACCTTTGTCACCCTTATCACCTTTGGCAGGATATTCAGATTTCACACCGTCAAATGCCCAGTAACCGTCGATAATGGTCACAACTGTACCATTCTTACCGTCTTCACCCTTGTCACCTTTAATAGTTTCAATGGTACTCGTAGAGTTGTCACTCCAGGTTACAGTGATACCGTCACCGTTCTTCACTACGTTGGTAACATACTTACCAGCATCAACTTTTGCCTGTAAAGCTGAAAGAGCCGACTTGATATCGACCAGTTCCTTGTCGATGCGGTCAATGTCCTCATCATAGTCTTTACAAGACACAAATGTTCCTGTTGACGAAACCATTAAGGCTCCGAACAGAACTGCACTTAAAAACTTTTTGTTCATAAATAAAGATTAAATTTATAAATTTAAAAAACTAAAAATTGGTTATACATATACTGTTATAAAAGGACTTCATTCTTTATTTCCAAGTTTACCAGATTCCTCTCGCGCGCCGCATACCGTTTCGGTGTCATACCCGTCTGACGGACGAAAGCCAGATAGAAAGGACTCTTCGAGCCGAAGCCACTCCGTGACGGAACCTCACCCAGCGGACAACCGCCGTTGCGAAGCAACTCCTTAGCGTATTCCACCCGGTAGCGGTTAAGCAACTCCTTCAGGTGACAACCGAAGTAGCGGTTCACCGCATTGCTCAGGTAAGTCTGGTTTGTTTCGAGCATCACACTCAGTTTCTTTAACGAAAGAGAGGAATCGAGGAACGCCCGGCGTATCTCCAACTGATACAATATACCTTTATATATAAGGCTGTCTGCCGGACGGACATCCGACAGTGACGAGAACCGCGCTGTCCATTCGCGACCGGCGGCACGATAGAGCAATGTCTTCTGCCTTACAGAAGTGCTGCTCGTCTTTTTACGTCTCAGAAACAGGTATTCCATCTAAACTCGTTATTCGTTCTTATTGGCCTTTTATGCAGATCTCTTAGTAAGAGATCTACAAACAGACGATAACAGGCTTTAAATCAAAATATTAACTATACAGATACAAGATTAAATCAGAGCCGGTAGAACCAGAAGAAAAACTTTTTTTCACAATATTCCATATTTTTTCCGCGAAAAGTGTACTAGTTATCAAAACTTTCCTTATTTTTGCACGTGAAATGTCGATCTCTTACTAAGAGATTTATACTTTTTTCATCTTCCATACATACAATAACCCATTGATTTTCAATCATCCACAATCAGTTCCTATTCCTTCTCTTAACATATAGTAAGATAAATACATGAACAAAGATTGAAAGGATTTTTTTACAAATCTTATTCTTCACGAATACAAGAGCCTTATATGGCATCTTAAAAAGATTGACAAACGACAAGACACTTCCCACCCAATATAAAGCGCATATTTATAGAGAACGATAAAGAGTACATAGAATGCCATATAGAATCTCTTACCTGAAACCAAGGCTTCTCATACAGCCACAGAATAGCCGTATGAAAAGCTCTAACCAGACTGAAATTGCTTATCAATTGAGCAATTTGGGGAGTATTTGTACCCGATTAATGAGCAATTTGCGTATATTTGTTGTTGTTAAACAGAAAAGATAACATTCATGAGAACCAGACATCACATATTTTCCCAATTGCATCCCGGTAAAAGTATCCTTTGTTCATGCTGCATGGCACTGATAGTGTGCCTGTTTACCGCCTGTGACAGTAAACAGCCCACTTCCAGAAAACCGACCCTGACTGTCACCCTGGAGCCCTTGCGCTATTTCACAGAAACCATTGCAGGCGATAAATTCAAGGTAGTCAGCATGGTTCCGAAAGGAAGCAGCCCCGAAACCTACGACCCTACCCCCCAGCAGCTGGTCAATCTGGATAAGAGTATCGCCTACCTGCGCATAGGCTATATCGGTTTTGAACAAGCCTGGATGGATAAACTGACCACGAATGCCCTCATCTGAAAATATTCGATACTTCAAAAGGGATAGATGTCATACAGGAAGCAGGATACAACCACGGTGACCATCATCACGAAGGGGGATAGAGCCTCATATATGGAACTCCGCACGCAATGCCTCAGTAATCGCCCGTAATATCTACTCCGCCCTGAGTGAACTGGACAGTGCAAACGAACCTTATTTCAAGCATCGGCTGGACAGTCTGCAACAAATTATCGCACAGACAGATACGGACGTTCGTGACCGGCTACAGAATGCCGATACCACTTTCCTTATCTATCATCCGGCACTCAGTTATTTTGCCCGGGACTATGGATTGAAGCAAATCAGCATTGAAGAAAGAGGAAAAGAACCCTCGCCCGCCCATCTGAAAGATTGATAGAAACCTGCCGCCGGGACAATGCCCGGGTTATTTTTGTCCAGCAGGAATTCGATACGCGCAATGCCAGACTGATAGCAGATGAATTGGGGATTACCGTTGTTCCCATCAATCCGCTAAGTTACGAATGGCAGGAAGAGATGATTAATGTAGCAAAAGCACTTGCCAAATAATACAGCCTTATGACGAATCCCATTATACAACTTACAGACATTTCCGCTTCTTACGATGAGAAAACAGTGCTAAGCCATATCAACCTCACCGTATATGAGCATGACTTCCTAGGTGTAATAGGTCCCAATGGTGGTGGAAAAACCACATTAATTAAAATCATACTAGGATTACTAAAGCCTATTTCAGGCACAATCCGTTTCTATAAAAATGGAAAAGAAATACCCGAGATAGCCATGGGATACTTACCACAATACAACAGTATTGACAAGAAATTCCCCATTTCGGTGTACGAGGTGGTATTATCAGGGCTCAACAAGCAGAAATCCCTGTTCCACCGCTACACTCCCGAACAGCACGAACTAGTGAACCGGATTATTGCCCGCATGGGATTGGAAGGTTTGGAAAGCCGTGCCATCGGCGAACTGAGCGGAGGACAACTGCAACGCGCGCTCTTGGGACGCGCCTTGGTTTCAAATCCTGAGGTTGTCATTCTGGACGAACCCAATACCTACATTGACAAACGGTTTGAAGCCAAACTCTACTCCCTGCTGGAAGAAATCAACAAGGAACGGGCCATCATCCTGGTAAGCCATGATATAGGCACTGTGCTGCAAAATGTAAAAACCATAGCGTGCGTCAACGAAACGCTGGATTATCATCCCGATACGGAAGTACCCACCGAATGGCTGGAAGAGCATTTCGGATGCCCCATCGAACTGTTAGGACATGGAAACTTCCCTCACCGCATCTTGAAATGCCATCATCACGACGAATAAATCCGATTATCGTGACCTAAGTCTTTTCATGCGACAGGTTAAGCCCTATCCACCTTATCATTAAGCATTTTCTTACGGCAGACTTCTACAGTCGCGGCAGTGCTCCGTACAGTCCACTGCAACAGACCGTACGGACTACTATAGCAGACTGTACAGTCCACTGTAGCGGTCTATACTGGTTTACCGTATAAAAGACCTTAACCTAGCCATTAATCAAGCTTAATCATAGAGTAGAAAAAGGTTAGGAATCCAACGATTCCCTCCATCTGCACAAACTGAAATTTCAGAACACAGCATACAAACCAGCAATAAAACATAGAAATTCCGTTAAGGACTGAAAGAAACATTTTCTGCCGCATCCCCGAAGGATAACACTAAATAACAGACCATTGTACCCCTATTCCAACTTCTTTCGTATCTTTGCGCCCATTGAACGTTAACGAAACAATAATATATTCATGAAACAGTACAAATTAGTCAACAACCTGGTAGGTTGGTTAGCTTTTGTCATCGCAGCTTTTACTTACTGTATGACTATAGAACCGACAGCCAGTTTCTGGGATTGCCCGGAATTTATCACTACCGGATATAAATTAGAGGTAGGTCACCCGCCGGCGCACCTTTCTTTATGCTTACCGCCAACTTATTCAGCCAATTTACAAGCGACCCCAGTCAAGTAGCCAGAATGGTCAATACCATGAGCGCTCTGATGAGTGCGGCTTGTATCCTATTCCTTTTCTGGAGTATAACCCATCTGGTGAAAAAACTGATATGCCCCGATGACAAGGAGATGACCTTAGGCAAACTCATCACCATTATGGGGTCAGGACTGGTAGGAGCCTTGGCTTATACATGGAGCGACACCTTCTGGTTCAGTGCCGTAGAAGGTGAGGTATATGCTTACTCCAGTCTTTTCACCGCAGTAGTCTTTTGGTTGATTCTAAAATGGGAATCCGTTGCCAATGAGCCTCCACAGCGACCGCTGGCTGGTTTTGATTGCTTACCTGACCGGACTTTCCATCGGTGTGCACTTGCTGAACTTATTGTGTATTCCGGCCATTGTACTGGTGTACTATTATAAAAAGAATCCCGATGCTAACCTCAAAGGCAGTCTGTTGGCACTTACAGGCTCCATGGTGTTGGTTGCAGCAGTGCTGTACGGTATCGTGCCGGGCGTAGTAAAAGTGGGAGGATGGTTCGAACTGCTGTTCGTCAACAGTTTCGGTATGCCTTTCAACAGCGGTCTGATAGTCTACATCATTCTACTCGCCGCATCCATTATCTGGGGTGTTTACGAAAGCTATACGGAAAAGAGCCGCAAACGCATGAATATTTCCTTCATGGTAACTATCGCCATGCTGGGCATCCCCTTCTATGGCTACGGATGGAGCAGCGCCTTGATAGGCATTATCATACTAGGAATCTTGGGCGTTTATCTGTTTGCTGATTTGAACAAGAAATATCAGATTAGCGCACGTACTTTAAACACCTCTTGCTGTGCATCATGATGATTATGGTAGGATACTCCTCATACGCCTTGATTGTGATCCGCTCTACCGCCAATACTCCGATGGACCAGAACTCTCCGGAAGACATCTTCACTTTAGGAGAATACCTGGGCCGCGAGCAATATGGAACCCGTCCTTTGTTCTACGGACAGACATACGCCTCCAAACCGGCACTGAAAGAAGTGGACGGAGGATGTGTATATGACGTGACAGAAGGCGCTCCCGTGTATCAACGGAAGGAGAAAGCGACTCCCGATGAAAAGGACAGCTACGAAGTAGTGCGTCATAAGACCGATTACAAGTATGCACAAAATATGCTCTTCCCGCGCATGTACAGCGATGCACACGCACAGGCCTACGAAGACTGGCTGGGCGGCATCAAAGGCGTGCAGGTTCCTTACGACCAGTGCGGACAGATGGTGATGGTGAAAGTCCCGACCAATGGGATAACATCAAGTTCTTCTTTATCTACAGTGAACTACATGTACTGGAGATATTTCATGTGGAACTTTGCCGGACGCCAGAATGACATACAGGGACAGGGTGAAATAGAACATGGCAACTGGATTACCGGAATACCGTTTGTGGACAAGTTCCTGGTGGGCGACCAAAGCCTGCTCCCCTCCGACCTGAAAAACAACAAAGGACACAATGTATTCTATTGCCTGCCGTTGATTCTGGGACTTATCGGTCTGTTCTGGCAGGCTTACAAGACAAAACGTATCACGACTCCGAATGGGGAAGAGATAGAAGAACCGGTAGGTATCCAGCAATTCTGGATCGTATTCTTCCTGTTCTTCATGACCGGTCTGGCCATCGTGCTTTATTTGAACCAGACCCCGATGCAGCCCCGCGAACGTGACTATGCATACGCAGGTTCGTTCTATGCATTTGCCATCTGGATAGGCATGGGTGTGGCGGGTATTGCCCAATGGCTGCAAGGCAAACTGGGTGAGAAACCAGCTTCCGTCATTGCAACTGTAGTTTGTCTGTTCGTACCCATCCAAATGGTGAGCCAGACGTGGGACGACCACGACCGCAGCAACCGTTATGTGGCACGCGACTTCGGACAAAACTACCTGAGCACCGTACAGGAAGAAGGTAACCCGATTATCTTTACCAATGGTGACAACGATACTTTCCCCTTGTGTACAACCAGGAAACGGAAGGTTTCCGTACCGATGTACGTGTATGCAACCTGAGTTACCTGCAAACGGACTGGTACATCGACCAAATGAAGCGTCAGGCATACGACTCCCCGGCAGTGCCTATCGAATGGAGCCGTCTGGAATATGTACAGGGGCATAATGAAGGAGTGGCTGTACGTCCGGAAGTGATGGAAAGCATCAATAACTTCTACAAGCAGAACCCGGAAGAAGCCGCCAAGGAATTCGGAGACAACCCGTATGAATTGAAAAATATTCTGAAATACTGGGTACGCTCACCCAAAGAAGGTTTACAGCTGATACCGACGGACAGCATCGTCATCAAGCTGGACAAGGAG